>OLNW01004099.1_pt1 | contig 10646 bp, 9 predicted proteins | sample 1672121 | NCBI WGS metagenome assembly OLNW01 (sample SAMEA3136648, study PRJEB25190) | human gut metagenome
CCGTCGGACCGCTCGACGCTGCGGCTCCGACAGGCACCTGGCCTTGCCCCTTGTTTCGCGCACGGCGTTGGCCAAAGCCAACTTGGCGCGAAGGCGGGGCAATTCCAGGCGCCTGTCGGACCCTCGCTGACTTCCTTGGGCGTACCTATGATTAGTTAGGAATTGATTATGGAATTACAATGGCCTCTTATTCTGTTCACGACGCTGCTCGCGTGGGCGGCGGGCGTGTTCGGTGCGCAGTGCCTCTACGCGCTGCGCGGGCAGGGCACCCGCGCCCAGATGCCGGCGCTCATCACCTCGGCCGTGCTGCTGGTCGTGGGCGGCATCGCGGTGTTCTTCCATCTTGAGCACTGGGAGCGCATCTTCAACGGCTTCGGCCACCTGAGCAGCGGCATCACCCAGGAGCTCATCGCCATCGTGGTGCTCGCGGTGGTCATGGTGGTGTACTTCGTGTACCTGCGTCGCGGAGGCGACGAGGCCAAGGTGCCCGCTTGGCTCGCAGCGGTCGGCCTAGTGCTGGCCGTGGTGCTCGTCGCCGTCATGGGCCACTCCTACATGATGGCCTCGCTGCCCGCCTGGGATTCCGTGCTGCAGATCGGCTCGCTTCTGGGTGCGGCTTGCGGCTTCGGCCCGGCCACCATGGCGGTGCTGTGCGCCGTGAAGGACGAGTCGCTCGACTATACCGCCAAGGTGAACGTCATCGGCCAGATCGTGAACGTGGTGCTTGTGGTGGCCTACCTCGTCGCTATGCAGGCGACGGTGGGCGCCTACACCCAGGTGGACTTCTGGTTCGACCCGACCCAGCCCACCATGGACATCGCCCCGACGGGCGCCACCGAGCCCTTCTCCGGCGCCTCGCTGCCCTTCTCGGTCGTCGCGCTCATCGCCGCGGCATGCGGCGTGGCCGGCGCCTTCGTCGGCAAGGCGAAGAAGGATTGGAAGGTGTGGGGCGCGGTCTGCGTGGCCTGCGTGCTCGTGAGCGCGCTCGCCCTGCGCGTCGTGTTCTACATGACCGGCATCTCCATCTACCCGTTCTTCTAGGGATGGAGGGGGCGCGTACCTGTGCGGCGCGCGTCCCGCTCTAGCCCATAGGCAAGCCAAACGGGCCCGCTTTCGACAAAGCGCTGTAACTGAGAAGGCCTCCCTGTGGGAGGCCTTCTCCGTGTCCGGTCTGCCATGAACGGTGCAAACTCAGCTTGCTGCCGAGCTCCTTGGCGGCGGCTGCCTTGTCAGACATCGTATCTGGGCTGCCTAATAGTTGAGGCCGAAGGCCCACAGTGGCACAACGTTGGCGAAGCCGTACTCGATGTCATCCTTAACCACATATCCCCTCTTCGCATTCCGCAGCTGATCGGGGCCTTTGCTCTTGCCACCCACCTCGAAGGTGATGCCCTCGATTTCGAAATCGGATACGGGCGATGCCGTCACCAGACGGTTGACGCGCATTTGGTTGAAGAAGAAAGTCTCGCGAACAGTCCCTCGGTCGGAGCTCTCGTTGCCGAGATTCATGAGGATGTTGGGATTGTCCAGATACACCTTCTCAACTTTACCGAGAAGGTTGATGGACGAGCCGGATTGCCTGAGCCGGGCTATCATCCCTGCTTTCTCCATGAACATGAAGTAGTCCTCAAGATTGTTGCGGCTCACCTCGATCTTACCGGCAATGCTCGCCATGCTCGGCTTGAAGGGGGCCATGGTGCTGACGAGGGCCATCAGACGTTTGAGCTTTCGGCCGGTCGCGGCGTTCATGTTGGCGAATTGCGGTATGTCCACCTCCAAGGTGCGGGTGATCACCTGGCCGAGCTCGATCTCGAATTCAGGGTCGCTTCCAAACGGGTAGTAGCCACTCGCGAGGTATTCTCTGAAAAGGGGAAGGGGGTGATCGACCTCTGGGATTGCAGCCTTGTGGGCGAGTATCTCCTCGAGTGTGTAGGGCTCGCAGCTGATGTTGTGGCGCATGGCGAGGAACTCTCGGAAGGAGAGGCCCTGCAGATGGTACTTAGGCGCTCGGCGGCTGAGGTCTGCCTCGCCTTTTTCGATGTCGAGCACCGAGGAACCGGTGAAGCGCACGTGCAGGTGAGGGAAGGAGTCGTAGATCGCTTTCAGCTCGCGTGACCATCCTTCGTATTTGTGTACCTCGTCGATATAGAGAAAGGTGCCGCCGTTTTTCGAGAAAGCCTCAGCGGTATCGAAGAGCGTGTGCTCCGAGAAGTACATGCTGTCGGCAAATACGAAGAGGGACTCATCTGCCTGGTTGCTGTTGAGGATGTGCTGAAGGAGAAGGGTCGTCTTGCCCACGCCGCGAGGGCCGACAATGCCGAGCATGCGACTCTCCCAATGAATATGCGGGTAGAGATACCGAACAAATTGGTTCGGTGTGTTCGCGAGCAGTCGATGCATGTTTTCATAGAGCTGATCCACGGGTGCCTCTTTCAATATTGCACTCATTGAGTGCAATATTTTAGCATATTCTGCACTCAATGAGTGCAACTTTCCTTTTAACTCTTTTAGGTTGCTTTAAAAGTTTTAGGTCGCTTTAACTCATTTAGCGAAGAAAGGCCTCCCAGTTGCGGGAGGCCTTTGAGGTCGCAGGAACGCTCTGCCAGTTGCCGCTAGCCCAGCTTACTGCCGAGCTCCTTGGCGGCGGCTGCCTTGTCGAAGTTGCCGCCGGTGCGCTTGGTGAGCTCGCCCATGACGCGGCCCATGTCCTTCTTCGTGGACGCGCCCGTGTCGGCGAGCACCTCATCGATAAGCGCTGCCAGCTCGTCGCCTTCCACTTGGCGGGGCAGGTACTCTTCCAGAATGGCCACCTGCTCGGTGAGGGTGTCGGTGCGCTCCTGGTTGTTGCCGGCCTTGATGGAGCCGTCCAGCGTCTCCTTCGTCTGCTTGATGGTGCGCTTGAGCATGGCGTCCACGTCGGCCTCGGTCACCTCGCGGCGCTCGTTCACCTCAATGGCCTTAAGCTCGGTGTGCACCTGGCGCAGAATGTCGCGTCGGTGGTTGTCGCGCGCCTTCATGGCCGCCTTGATCTCGTCTTGTAGCTGTTGATATTCCATGCTCGTCCTTTCGGCTGCGGAAGCTTCAGGCTCCATCATAGCGCTTTTACCCCTCGGTGAGGGCGGTTTTCACGATGCCGCGGGCGGCCAGGTAGGTCACGAGCATGTAGCCGCCGTAGATGACGAGCGTGAGGGCGGCGGCCATCATGATGGGGCCGGCCGAGGACACGCCGATGGCGTCCAGCAGGGAATCGGACAGCACGCCGATGGCGCAGACGGAATGGCACACCGCCAGTCCCAGCGGCACGAGGAAGTACACGAGCACCTGGGCCAGAAGCGACCGGTAGATCATGCCTCGGTCGCAGCCGAGCTTCCACAGGATGCGGTAGCGCGGTGTCGAATCGGACGCTTGGGAGAGCTGCTGGATGGCCAAAATGGCTGCCGTGGAAATGAGGAAGACGAAGCCGATGTAAAGTGCCAGGTACGTGATCATGAGGCGCAGCCCGGCAGACTGGGAGAGCATTTCGTTCGCCGTGAGAATGCGCGTGACCGGCCACAAGAGGCTCGCGTAGGGGTCGTCGGCACCTCGGGTGCCCTTCTCGAAGCCGCCCATGTCGCGGGGTTGCAGGGCCGCCACGATGTCGTCGATGGCCGCGTCATTCTCGCCGGCGGTCTTACCGTTGTCGGCGTACATCACGTTCAAGTACTGGGTGTCGGGAATGCAGCCGGCGGCTTTCAGGGCTTCTACGGCTTCATCGGGAGCGATGATGACCATGGCTGTGGCCGCCATGGCGTTGTCTTCCAGCTGCGTGTCGTACAGGGGACCTGCCAGGGCGTATTCCTCGCTGGCGATGGTCACCGTGGGGGCCGCGTCCAGCACGGCTCGGGCCAAAGGCGTCACCATGTCCATGTTGTTCGCCAAGGCGCAGGTGCCCGCTGCCAGTTCCACGGGATCCTGGCCTTGTAGGGCGCGGGCGCCGTTGAAGTCGGAGAGCGACACCACGGTGAGATGCGTTGTGCATACGGAGCCCAAGTCGTCCAAGCGCAGTGTCGACGGATCAACGCCGGTGGCCTCGGCAGCGGCAACGAGGGGGTCGTAGGTCATATCCGGGGCTGAATAGGCGCTCACCTGGGCGAAGGCGCCTACGGTTTCGGCCCACAGCTCCGGAGCGGCCTCTTGCAGGGCGGCAGCCATGTCCCAGTTGAAGGACTCCGCCTGGGCCAGGCGCTCAGGGGCCTCGGCCTCCATCTCGGCGCGGCGATCAAGTGGGTCGCCCGACGAGGAAGCCTTCGACCCATCGGGCCCGTACCACACGGCCGCCTCCAAGGTGGCGGAATAGGGGTTCGAGCGTTCCGCGCCGCCAACGAACACCTCCACGAGCCCCATGCCCGAGGAGAACACAGTGATGGAGAAGAACAGCAGCACGCACACGGCCCACAGGGACAGGAACGCCGTGTTCACCTTGCTAGCGATCTGGCGCACGGTGAACAGGTTCAGCTTGCGCAGGTACACGCCGCGAAGCCGCGTGAGCACGGCAATGGCGAAGCCTGCGAGCGACCAGAAGAACAGAAGCGATCCCACCAGCATGCCGATGGTGGCGCGGATAAACTCGGGCTGGTCCAGCATCACGAGGCCGTTCTCGATGAGCTGCTCGTAGGCGTAGGCGAGGATGGCCACTGCTGCGACGAACCCCACAAGGCACACCCACGGGTTGCGCACGCCGGCGCGCTCGTTCTTCTCGCCGGCGCGGATGAGGTCGATGAGCTTGCAACGGCTCACGGTGATGGTGTTGAAGGCGGCCACCACCACGTAAATGGCAGCGAAGCAGGCGAGCGTGACGAGGAAGGCGTCGGGGGAGAACACAAACTGGTAGTTGGTCATCGTCGTGCCGAACAGCGCGGCGGTGAAAAAAGACAGTCCCTGGGAGAGCAGCACGCCGCAGATGAGGCCCACGGCCAGGGAAAGCAGCCCCACGAGCACCGTCTCGTACAGCACGATGCGCGACACATGGCCCGGCGTCATGCCCAGCACCAGGTAGGTGCCGAACTCCCGCTTGCGGCGGCGGATGAGGAACTGGTTGGCGTACAGAATGAGGAAGCCCAGCACGCAGGCCACCACCACGGAGAACATGCCCAGGATGTAGGTGGTGGAATCGAACACGCTTCGGGAGGCCGAGGTTTCCATGTCGAAGAGGATCTGCTGGCTGCCGATGGAGTTGAACGCGTAGAACACCGCCACGCCAAACAAAAGCGTGATGAAATAGACGGCGTAATCGCGCACCGACCGGCGGATGTTGCGCAGGGCGAGCTTAAGATACATGGCCGGCCTCCCCGCCGAGGAACGACACGACCTCCATGATGCGCGAGAAGAACGCGTCGCGGCTCTCGTCGCCCCGGCGCAGCTCGTTGAACACGGCGCCGTCCTTGATGAACAGCACGCGGTTCGTGTAGCTGGCGGCGAAGGCGTCGTGGGTGACCATCATGATGGTGGCGCCCATCTGCTCGTTCATCATCTCCATGATCTCCAGCATCACCGTGGCGGCGCGGGAATCGAGGGCGCCGGTGGGCTCGTCGGCTAAGATGAGCTTCGGGTCGGTGACCATGGCGCGGGCCGCGGCCACGCGCTGCTTCTGGCCGCCGGACATCTGGTAGGGGTACTTCTGCAGCACGCCATCCACGCCGAGGCGCGCGGCCATGGCGTTCACCTTGCCGGGAATGGCGCGGGCCGGCTCGCCCTTGATGGTGAGGGCCAGCGAGATGTTCTCGAAGCCGGTGAGCGTGTCCAGCAGGTTCGAGTCTTGGAAGATGAAGCCGAGGTCGTCGCGGCGGAACTTCGCCAACTGGCGCTTCGACATGCCGGTGATATCGCGGCCGCCCACGATGATGTGGCCGCTCGTGACCGTATCGATGGTGGAGACGCAGTTCAGAAGCGTCGTTTTGCCAGAGCCCGAGGGACCCATGATGCCGACGAACTCGCCGGCGGCCACGTCGAAGCTGACGCCGGCCAGCGCGTGGGTGACCGAGTCGCGGCTGCCGAAGACCTTCTCGATGGAGCGCACGGAGAGGATTGGGGAGCCTGCGTTGACGGGGTGGCCGGCTTGAGAAGCGTGGGTTGGGTCGGCCGCACGGTGGGCGCCACGGGCGGTGTGGGCTCCTCTTCCGCTGGCGGCGCTGGCTGCGGAGGCGGCGCCGGCCACGTAGTTCTCGCGGGAGAAAGCGGCGGCGATGCCGTCGAGGGTCGTCGTGCCGTCGCCATCGAGGGGCACAGGCGTGCCAGGATCGGTCGGACGCGGACCGAAGGCCGAGGGGGTGGGTTCGGTGTACACTTCGGCCATTAGTAGCTCCTCTCGGTTTTGGGCAGCTGGTGGGAGATGAAGGCTCCCACGGCCCCGATGATAGCAAGCGTCAGGATGATTTTCCCTGCAGTGTTCACGACAGTCCTTTCTCTCGGATGTGCGGCTCGCGTTCCGCCTGTCCGGAGACGGCTTCGGGATGCTCCGTCCCTCCGGAGGCGGCTATGCGGCATTCCGATTCGCTCAGACAGTCCTCGCTTTGTGGAAATGCCCACCGGGCATTTCCAGTCGCTGCGGAACTCGCTCGGTCGGAACGCCCCGTATCCGCCTCCTGCATTTGACGGATCGCGAGCTTGATTTCATCCTAAAGAGGAGGTGTGTATGGTTCCATCGATCGGACTTACGGTTGACTTACGAATGTGTTAGGTTCTATGCGCCGAAGAGTTCCTTGCGGGTGCGGTCGTGGGGGAATGTGAGGATGACGCGGGTGCCCGTGCCCTCTTCACTGGCGAGGCCCACGTGCAGGCCCATGGAGGCGCACAAGTTCGCTACCAGGTAAAGGCCCATGCCCGTGGCCGAACCGTGGGCGCGGCCGACCTGACCGGTGAAACCGCGCTCGAAGACGCGGGGCACGTCGGCGGCGGGAATGCCGCAGCCGTTATCGCGCACCTCAAGTACTGTGCGGCCGCGGGAGGTGCCGGGCTCCTCTTCGCGGGCGGTAAACGTAAGCGCGGTGGCGCCGTACTTCGCCGCGTTTACGATCACCTGCCCCAAGATGAACACGAGCCAGGGCTCGTCGGCCAGCACCGTCATGGCATCCGGAATGTCGAAGGCAGGGGTGCAGCCCTTCTCGATGAGGAAGCGGCTGTGTCGCTTGCAGGCCTCTCGGGCGACGGCGGCCAGGTTCACCTCGCGGATGGCGTAATCGCGTTCGACCGAGGTGGATCGCGCGTAGTAGAGGGCCTGATCCACCTGGGCTTCGATGCGCTCCAGCTCGCGGGCCACTTTGGCGGATTCGGGGCCCGGGTTGTTGGCCAGCATGAGCTTGATGGCGGCGATGGGCGTCTTTATCTCGTGGATCCACAGTTCCACGTAACGGCGGTAGGCGGCCTCATTGTCGCGCAGGGCTGCCGTCTCCTCGGCTGAAAGCTGTGCGAGGCGCGAGGCCGTATCGTAGGCGATCTTCCCGTCCAGAAAGGGCGGCTCGGCGATGAGGGAGGGAAGCACGCAGGCTTGGCGCAGCTGCCCGGTAAGGTGGTGCAGTTCGTGGTAGAAAGCGGCCTTGCGGCGGTAGTCCAGAAAGCCGGCGCCCAGCGCGATGAGCGTGAGGACGTCGGCGACGAGCAGCGTGCCCGCCGAGTTCACGCCGAGGGCCGGCAGAATGAGCACGGTGCTTGCAAGGGCCAGCAGAAACGCCGCCAGACCGATGACGTTGTCGCGCACGTAGGTGGCCGGCGTGAAGGGGGCGATGGGCGTATCCGCCTCGCCTGTGCCGTGCCCGCTCATACGGCGTACCCGACGCCGCGGCGGGTAGTGAGGAAGTCCTCCGGCACGCCCAAAGCTCCCAGCGTCTTGCGTAGGCGGTTCACGTTCACCGTCAGCGTGTTGTCGTCGATGAAGGCGTCGGATTCCCACAGGGCGCACATGATCTCGCTGCGGGGCACCACTACGCCGGGGTTACGCATGAGCGTCTGCAGGATGCGCAGCTCGTTGCGTGTGAGCTCGGCAGTGCGTCCTTGGAATTCCACGGTGCCGGCGCCCATGTTCAACGTCACGCCTTTGTGAAGGATCGTCATACCGGCGGCGGGACTCGTGCTGCGCCGCAGTAGCGCCTGCAGATGCGCGAGCAGCACGGCGGGCCGATAGGGCTTGGTCACGTAATCGTCGGCCCCCAGGTTCATAGCCATCACCTCGTCGAACTCGCTTTCCGAAGAGGTGAGCATGAGGATGGGCACCGAGCTTTTGGCCCGGATGTCGCGGCAAATGGAATGCCCGTCGGCGCCGGGCAGCTTCAAATCGAGCACGATGCAGTCGGGCTCGGCAGCGAGGGCACGGGCCGCGGTGTCGCCCCAGGTGCCCTCGTAGGCCGCCACGGCGTAGCCGGAAAGCTCCAGCACGTGGGCCAGCTCCGTGCGCAGGGCGGTATCGTCTTCGATGAGGTAAATGCGCTGGGCCATGGCTGCCTCTCTTTCGGCGATGTTCACAGGTGCCGTCCGCGCAGGGCGTGGCGCTCGGGCGCGAGGTTCGGACGTGGGGCTCGCGCGCAAGGCTCGGGCGCGGTAGCGCGGGCGCGAGGTGCGTGCGCTCAAGCGCGGGCGCGAGGTTCGTGCGCTCAAGCGCGACGGCAAGCATCGCAGCCCATTGTAAGCCCGCGCGCCGTCCCCGCCCCCAGCAACTTCCAACCTTACGCAACCGTAAGTTGGTTACCAGTTTTACTCGGAAGGCGTGCTCGACCGCTCGATAGTAAGCGAATGGGCGGAATTTGCCTGAGATCTTGAGTTATAAGCGTCTGCAGAAGAAAAATGCGGACGAAATTAACGAACAATGTATAAAGAAAGGGTGCGAATGTGTGAGCAGACGCTGATAACTCGTGATTCTGCGCAATTTTAAGGCTGTTCGTCGCCAATGGCGCCTCTTTGCGGCATTGCGACTCCGTCTCGGTCGGCGCGGGGAACGGATCGGGACATTCCCGCGTCATTTCTTCTGCCGCCACGACGCCTACGGCAAGGGCGACCCGGCGTACGTGATCGAGCGCAGGTGCGGGGCCCATCCCGACCTCGCCGTGGGCGACGCCTCCCCGTGGGTGGTGTTGAACGCCTCGGCGTGGGAGGCCTCCGCCGACCCCGGGCTGCGGGATGTGCTACGATACCTCCGGACCGGGGAGGCCGAAGGGCCCCTGTCGTCGGAGATCGACGCCCTGGTCGGCGTGTTCAACGAGGACAGGGAGTGGGTGGACCGCGTGCTTACCTACGAGCAGGAGACCGAGATGCGCTGCCGCCGGGCGCGCGAGGAGGGCCGTGAGGAAGGCCGAGAGGAAGGTCGCGAGGAAGGCCGAGAGGAAGGTCGCGAGGAGGGCCGGGAGGAAGGCGAGGCCCGGCTTGGCGCCCTCGTCGGCGCTCTGCTGGCCGACGGCCGCTCCGAAGACGTGGCCGCGGCGGTGGAGGACAAGGTGCGCCGCGAGGAGCTCTACGCCGAGCTCGGAATATGAGGCCAGCGCGCTTGTACCGTGCGTATTACGCCTGAAGGCGATGCGCTGGCCGAGAAGCGCTGCGCTGGCCGAGAAGCGCTGCGCCGCGCAGTCCGAGGTGGCCGATCGCATTCTGTCGACCCTGACGCCCGAGGAGATCGAGTCGTTGAACGTTCTCACGGAGAAGATCATCCACCAGTGCAAGGACATGGGCGCCCGCGGTGAGCGCAAGCATGGTCGCCACTATCGTCATGGCAAGGGCCGCGGCTGCCGCAAGTAGCGTTCGGCATGTCCCCGATGCCTTTTCAGATAATGGCCTCCCAGGGGCCATTATTTTTCTCAAAGATTATTCTTGATATAGAATAACGCATCGCTATAATAGATTTCGACAGAGCGGGAGATACGAACCCCCCCTCTCTCCTCTTCTCTCCTCCGCACGCGCCTATCCCCCTCGGGCGCCAAGGACACTCATTTGCGAGCCCGGGATCCCCCTCCCCGGGCTCGCAACACGTCGGGGGCCGGTCGCTTCGGAGGAAGGGCGGCCCCTCGGCTCTCTGCTGCTCTCCATCAAGGCACACCGGCACGTTGGCGCATGCGCTTTTCTTCCTTAAGAATCCCTGAGGTTTCGTTGCGAAGGCGAAAAGTGGGGTAGTATGGTCGAGAAAACGTGGCGGCCTTTACGGGGCCGCCTGCACGTGGCGACTTCCAGAGGCGCCAGACCGGGGAGTCGCCTGGATAGGGAAGGATTCGGCTATGCGAGAAATGCCCGCCAATCAGTTGAACCCGCGCATCAAGAGCGTTTGGCGCATCAACGATGCCATTTGGATCGCGGTCTCGTTCCTGTGCTGCTTTCTGCCCTTCGCTATCATAGCGCTGGTGGCACCGGAAGAAGCGTGGGCTGGCGTGGTGGCTCTAATCGTGGCCATTGTGTTCGCGGCGCTGCTTGTGCTGTGCGTGGTGGTGCTGCCGCCCATTCGCTATGCTCGTTGGCGCTACGAGCTTACGCCGGATTACCTGGATATTGCTCGCGGCATCTTCTGGCGCAAGCGCTTCGTCATTCCGTTCATCCGCGTGCAGAACACCGACACGCGCCAAGGGCCCATCCTGCGCGCCTTCGGGCTGTCCAGCGTCACCGTGGCAACTGCCGCCGGCGAGCACGAGATTCCCGGC
>OLNW01004100.1_pt1 | contig 10645 bp, 10 predicted proteins | sample 1672121 | NCBI WGS metagenome assembly OLNW01 (sample SAMEA3136648, study PRJEB25190) | human gut metagenome
GCAAGCAGTATTGGTGTCATGGACGCACCCTGAAAAAAGGCGGTATCCCGCCAGACTTCAGATGCTCTGGTAACTTGTTGCCGAGTAGTTCACAGGCGTATGTTAATTTTGGGTAAATCAAAACTGTTGGAATTGACAAAGAACCATGCACAATTTATAATGTAAGCTGTGCAGCGGTTCGGAGCTGGTAACTGAGAAAGAGTAAAGGGGAACAGGAAGAAAACGGCTGTACAGACACATGGAACTCTGGGACATGTGTAATATGAGTGGAAGGGGAGTGGAATCGTGGTTAGAATGTTTCGAACATCAGATGGAGCCATTCATGAGATTCAGGAACCACAGGACGGCTGCTGGATTGCATTGACCAATCCTACAGCAACAGAGATTTTTGAAATATCAGAACAGTTCCAGATAGAGGTCGACGATCTGCGAGCTCCTTTGGATGAGGAAGAACGTTCCCGTATCGAAGTCGAGGATACTTATACACTGATCCTGGTAGATGTCCCGATGATAGAGGAGCGTAATGATAAGGACTGGTATGGTACTATTCCGCTTGGTATCATTGTCACGGACAAGATGATCTTTACGATCTGCCTGGAAGATACACAGGTACTGACAAGGTTTATGGAGGGGCGTGTCCGCAATTTCTTTACTTATATGAAGACACGTTTTATCCTGCAGATTTTGTATCGAAATGCAAGCATGTATCTTCGTTATCTGCGTATCATTGACAAAAAGAGTGAACAGGTGGAGGAGAAACTCCATTTTTCACCGCGAAACAAGGAGCTGATCGAGCTTCTGGAACTGGAGAAATCACTGGTTTACTTTACGACATCTCTGCGTTCCAATGAGGCGGTTCTGGAGAAACTGATCAAGATCGAAAGCATCAAGAAATACCCGGAAGATACGGAACTTCTTGAGGATGTTATTATTGAGAACACGCAGGCGATCGAGATGGCAAATATCTACAGCGGTATCCTTGCCAACATGATGGATGCGTTTGCATCAGTTATTTCCAATAACCTGAATGATGTAATGAAGATCCTGTCTGTGATCACGATCGTTATGAGTATCCCGACAATCATATTCAGTGCTTACGGAATGAACTTAAGTGCTGTCGGCATGCCATTTTCCAAGACATCATGGGGATTTCTGATCGTAATCGTGATCTCGATCGCGGCAAGTATCGTAGCAGCGATCTTTCTGGCAAAAAAGAAATATTTTTAGTCTTTCCAAGTAGTATACTGACCGAAAAGGAGAAAGTGATTTTATGAATTGGATTGATAAACTGGAACGTAAGTTTGGACGATTCGGGGTTCAGAATCTGACGATGTATATCATCATCTGTTATGTAGTGGGATATTTTCTGACTTATCTGAACCCGAGCCTGATGGCAATGATGAGTCTTGATGTGGCAAAAATCCTCCATGGACAGATATGGAGACTGGTGACATGGGTGATCTACCCGCCCAGCACAGGGAATTTCCTGCTGTTTGTAATTTCTATTTTGTTTTTTTATTATCCGATAGGAACTTCACTGGAACGTACCTGGGGAACTTTCCGATATACATTGTATATTTTTTCAGGACTGTTCTTTGTACTGATTGCAGCTTTTCTGACTTATTTCATAACAGGTGGTTATGTTGTGATCGGAGGAATGAGCTATGCAATCGGCGGTGGAGTGTTTACGACTTATTATGTCAGTCTGTCTGTATTCCTTGCCTATGCGATGTCATGTCCGGACATGCAGATCCTTCTGTGGTTTGTGATTCCGATCAAGATGAAGTGGATGGCGATTGTTTACGGAGTGATCGTTCTTTATAATATGATCACTTATATAAGAGCCGGACTCTGGGTGATGGCAGTGCCGATCGTTGCCTCACTTCTGAACTTTGTGCTGTTTTTCTTCAGCACAAGAAATATGCATCGTTATAATCCGAAAGAGGTGCACAGAAGGAGAGAGTTCAAGAAGGCAGTGGCACAGAGCAGGGTCAATCCGGCGACAGGCGGGATCACCAAACATAAGTGTGCGATCTGCGGCAGAACAGAGCAGGACGATCCGAATCTGGAATTCAGATTCTGTTCCAAATGCAATGGAAATTATGAATATTGTCAGGATCATCTGTTTACACATGAGCATGTAAAGTGAATGTATGGCTGTGAACAGGAAGAAATAAACCAAACGAGGAGAGATACATTATGAAAAAAAAGCCGTTTGTAACCTTAGACAAGCTGAAAGAAATTTCAGCACAGTATCCGACACCATTTCATCTCTACGATGAAAAAGGAATCCGCGAGAATGCAAAGGCCTTAAAGGAAGCATTCGCATGGAACAAAGGATTTAAAGAATTCTTTGCCGTAAAAGCAACCCCGAATCCGTATCTGATCCAGATTCTTCAGGAGTATGGCTGCGGCTGTGACTGTTCTTCCATGACAGAACTGATGCTTTCCAAGGCAATCGGCTGTAAAAAGGGCGATATCATGTTCTCTTCCAACGATACTCCGGAAGAGGAATTCCGCTATGCAGATGAGATCGGTGGAATCATTAATCTTGACGACATCACACATATCGAGGCGGTAGAGCGCGCAGTGGGAAAAATTCCAAAAACCATCAGCTGCCGTTATAATCCGGGTGGTGTGTTCAAGATCAGCAATGATATTATGGACAATCCTGGGGATGCAAAATACGGAATGACAACAGAGCAGATTTTTGAAGCCTTCCGTATCCTCAAATCTAAAGGAGCAGAGAAGTTTGGTATTCATGCATTTCTGGCAAGCAATACTGTCACAAATGAATATTATCCGATGCTTGCGAAGGTAATGTTTGAACTGGCAGTGAAGCTTCAGAAAGAGACAGGGGCAAAGGTTGCATTTATTAATCTTTCCGGAGGAATTGGTATTCCATACAGACCGGATCAGACTCCGAATGATATCCGTGTGATCGGAGAAGGAGTCCGCAAGGTATATGAGGAAGTTCTTGTTCCGGCAGGAATGGGTGATGTTGCCATCTACACAGAGCTTGGACGATTTATGATGGGACCATATGGCTGCCTGGTAACAAAGGCAATCCACGAAAAACATACACACAAAGAATACGTAGGGGTAGATGCGTGTGCGGTAAACCTGATGCGGCCGGCTATGTATGGTGCTTATCATCACATCACTGTCATGGGTAAAGAAGACAAGCCGTGTGATCATCTTTATGACATTACAGGATCTCTTTGTGAAAATAACGATAAATTTGCAATTGACCGCTATCTTCCGGAGATTGAGATGGGAGATCTGCTTGTGATCCATGACACAGGAGCACATGGATTTGCCATGGGCTACAACTACAATGGTAAACTCAAATCAGCAGAGATTCTTCTGCATGAGGACGGCAGTTTCGAGATGATCCGAAGAGCAGAAACCCCAAGAGATTATTTTGCGACCTTCGACAGCTTCCCGATTTATGAGAAGCTTTTGCAGGACGAAGATAAATTGTACAAATAATTAAAAAACACTTGCTAAGAACCGGAAATTATGATAATATAATTCTCGGTTCATGTGCCGCTGTGGCGGAATTGGCAGACGCACTTGACTCAAAATCAAGCGGGAAACCGTGCCGGTTCGAGTCCGGCCAGCGGCACTTTAAAAGCCTTGAGTTTTCAAGGCTTTTTTCTTTTGTGAGAACTTTCGTGAGAACCACCTGACAACAAATCTTCGAAATGCTCATTTGCGAGTTTGTTCATTTCCTGTGCTTTGTCTGATAGAGCATGTCTGTAAACTGCTTTAAGTGTTCCATCATTTCCCCAACCGCCGCGTTGCATGATATAAACATCTGGAATTCCCAACGCATGAAGAATAGACGCTGAGTAGTGTCTTAGATCATGGAAGCGGAAATGAGGTAAGTTACATTTCTTTAGGCACTTTTCGAATTTGTCGGTAAGCTGTCCTGGATTCAGACTGACAACCCTTCCTGGTCGGCCTGGTAATTTCCTGATCACGTCATCTGGAAAATCGATATATCGATCGCCAGCAAAAGATTTCGGTGTTTTTATGATCCACCGGTTGTCAATCGTGCGGACCATGTTCTTGCAGACATGAATGACATTGCCGTTTATGTCTGAATGTTCCAGAGCACAGATTTCACCGCGCCTCATTGGTACGAAAGCAGCAAGAAGCACTGGAATTTCCAATTCAGTTCCCTGTACTGCGTTCATAAGAATCTTTACCTCTGCATCAGAAGGAATATGCAGCTCAACACGTTTCTTCTTTGGTAAGGCTGTATTTAGCGCCATAGACGGTCTGTATATCCGTAGTGCGGAAGATATTAGGCCATGTATGTTACGAACAGTTTTAGGGGATAATTTGACGGCCTCAAGGTTAATTGCTTTTTGAATATCATCTTGAGTGATGTCGTCAATCTTTATATTCATAAGGGATGGAATGTAATTTCGCTGAATTCCCCTGTAATCTCTGATTGTGCAGGGAGAAAGAATATTTTCCCGCGAGGAAATATAATCTTCAAGTGCTTCTCCGAATTTAAGAGTTCCGGCAGTAATTGAGCTTTGCTCCTTACTTGCGGTCCATTCAGCAGCCATCTGTTCACAGATACGTTTTCCTCTCTTGGTTGGATCGTCGCAGGTGAAAGACTTTCGAATTTTTCTTTTTCCAATAGTTCCGTCTGGTTTGGTGTACTCTTCGGTATGAGAGAGCACCTGACATCTCCATGATCCTGATGGTAATTTCTTTGCAGTTGCCATAATATCATCTTCCTTTCCTAAAATTGGGTACAAAAATAACAGACACACAAATGTTCTGGTTGTATGTCTGCTCCGAAGATGATACAATATGTTTTGTCGAAAGAGTATCTCTTCGGAGATCTGAATCGTCCTAGTGTGCCAACACTGGGGCGATTTTTTATGATTATAGTACAATTTATAACCTAGTCATATGCACTTTTTTGGAATTCTCTAGTTCTTTTTGTCGAAGGAATATTCTTGACAAAACGGTGTAAAGAGAGTATTATTCAGATTGTCAACAAAAAAGGATAAATCCTTTTAGTGACAATTAATTAAGTAGAACACAGAACATCAAGTGTTCTGAAATATTATCTTGGGAAAAGTCAGTAATGTTTTTGGTGCTTACCAGAAAAGGTTTACTGGCTTTTCCTGTGTCTTTAAATATGATTTTCTTTTAAGTCAATGTACATAACACACCTCTTGAAGTTAGTAGAAGTTTTTACTTCTTCTTTATTGGAAGAAAAAAGCTGCTTACATATTTCTCGTATTTCTGAAATAGAAAAAGAAGTTATGTTCTTTAGGAGTAAACCAGCCTTTTTGTTAAGTCCCGTTATACAATTCAATTGTGCGATAAGAGTGGCATAGTCATTAATCTCAGGAACATTCTTTAAGGTTTTCTGAATATTCTTAGCGATAATTGAATCGACTGAATTATGTTTTTCTATATATATTCCTAAATGTGAAAGCGGATCAATGTGTTGAGTAGAGGATTTCACGTATTTAAATACAGGAAGAAGTCGTGTATGAGAAATTGATTTAAAACGATCTGAACACATAGAGTCTGCGTCAAAATGTTTATTATCATACAAGATATCTTCAAATATCAAAGTATCATCGAAAATACCATACCCGAATTTGTTTAAAATACTTTCACGATATCCAATTGCAATAGCTAAAGGCTTGTTGGAGAGATTCAAGTTATTTAAATCATCCAAACCAACAATAGTTGCTTCAGCATCAGTAGAAGATAAGTTGGAGTCAACTATATTTTTTACGACACGTTTTGTAGCACGAATTTTTGCCGGCGAAATACCCGGTGTAACTTTATTTAGTATTTCGTATACTTTCAAATAATTGTCTGTTTGTATTTCTGTAATAGGAATTTCATTGCCCTGACGGGTAAGTATTGTTCTTTGAATCTGTTGTAGATCCAGCTCTCCTTTTTTGTAACTGATAAAAATAAAGTGATTGTGAATGTTTTGAAGTTGTGCTGGAGATAAGCAATTCAGGAAATCAGTTATTATTCCTTGAATATTTTCGTCTGTAAAAGAATACCCCAAAAATATGATTGGTGATTCTGCAAATAATGTCAACATTTTTGCAATGATAAGTTTACGTGAATCATTGAATGTTTTGTAATCTTGTTCGGTGATAATGATAGAATTGGCATCGGTTGCAGAACCATGTATTTTATATATCTCAGCGATATTGTAACTGTCTGAATTAAAGAGCTGAGTTTGATTCGTAAATACGGTATAATCATCAGGAAAAATAAATGTTTCAAGAAACAAATCATAATTAGTTGTGATAACAGCTGATATTTTGTTTTTTAGCTGTTTGAAGTGATCGATTTCTTGTTCTACCAGATGTCCATTACGTAAATGCATTTTCTTAAAATATGAAGAAAGAAACATTTTATACGGTGAGATATTGCGCTTTACCCATTCTGGATTTTTGGAATTACCGATATTTAGTTTTATTTTCCGATCAAAAAAAGCAGCATTAAATTCATCTTCAATAATAGATGCAAGTTTAGCGTTTATTTCAAAATCAGATAAATTTTGTCTGCGGAACGAATCTTTATGTTTCTGCAATTGGAAAATATCAGAATTATATTTTTTAAATGATAATTCGAGAAGTTCATCCCATGTGGGATAATTATATAAATATCGTTTAGATATTCCGGATCCTACAAATAGAACAGGAAGCCTTTTGCTTTCGACAATCGTCTCTAATACGTTCTTTTCCATAATATCCTCCATTTATTTTCAATTGGTGACAATTTGTCACCGACTGATTCAATTTCCAACACGAAGTTGAATCAACTTCTGGTGATACCCAGTCATCCTAGATATCTGATCAATAGTAAATTAACTGTATTCATTCCACAGCAACAAACTTTATTACTGCAAATGGTTCGAAATATATCACATAATTATCAACAATTGTATATTGACCGTATTTTGCATGATAGCAATTTATTACATTTCTCAGATATTCTTCCGTCACATCCAGGTATTCAGCCATTTCATACAAATTCCGGCAGCCTTCTTCATAGGCTCTGATCAGGCCGGTAAGCCCCACCTTTAAATTATAACCATACAATCTAGCACGATATTCTTGTTTACGGTTCATGATGTCATTCTGATCGAGAATATCACCGGAACTGGTGTAATGGTGACCAAGTTCTTCAGCCAGAACACAGGACTTCTCAGCTTGCGTTTCTATATCTTTTCGGATTGCTATCCGTTTACCCTTGAGCAGACCGTCGTGATCTGTCAGAGGATGTTCTTTTACTGCCAGACCATTCTGATCGGCAGCAGTCAGTAGCTGTTCGTAATTCAACGGGATCACCCCTTTTAAAATCAAATTGCGGATTTTAAGGATGGGTAGGCATAGCTGTGTTCATACATATATTCCGGGGCACAGTCAATCTCCTCGTCCATCCACGTAACAACTCCATGGACAATCTTGAAATTGCTAAAAATATCAGGATCATTTAAAGGAGTAAATACTTCCTCGTTTAAAACAGTAGCATCAAATACTCTTTTCTCACCGGAAGAGAAAGTAAGAAGCAACATTTTCTCTCCTGTAACCTTTGCATCCTGTATTTTCAATAATTCTTTTGCAGAACCTGCATACAAAATTCCATTTAATTCAAACATGATTCCTCCTTATAATAAAACTCCCTTTTCAAAATTCATAAACAAAATATGGTTTGACAAATATTTTGAACATTTGTATAATATACTTAACAAGACAACTGGAACGATAGCTGAAACCTATCCGTTTCTGGTGTAATAAGAGTTATAGAAATAGCATCCTACTTGACCAGAGCGGGGATGCTATTTCTTATTTTTCAGATTCAGAATAGCTACGATTAAAAGTCCTGTGTTCAGGATAATCATAAATTCTTCATATGTACTCATAAGCCCCACTCCTTTCTGCAAGACTCAGAAACGGAGTGGTACCGCATCCTCCCAGTTGCCCTGGTAAGTAATTATATTGTCAAAGTATCTGCGTATTCGGTCGAATACAATCTAATCCCACATAGAATCATCATCCATAATATCAAGATCATGCTGAACACCCTCCGGTGTCTGCTCAACGTCTGTACGAGCATGAGCGGCAAGAACATCGATAGTAGTAATGTTATCTGATTCTTCGGATGGTTCCTCTATCTGTGGAGCAGAATCACGAAGTTCGATAATATGATCGTATTCTTTCTGGAGAACTGTAGTAACCATATCTTTACCGTGAGCATCAAGTTCGCGGTATTTTTTTATTATATTTTCAAATTCCTCTGGGGACGCTTCATTTTTATATAATTGTTTAGTCTCATCTTGAAAGAGGTAATTTGCATCACAATGTAAAATATCGAACAAATCATATAAAAGAGTTGCACGAGGGGAATTAACATCTGTTTCCCAACTTCCAATAGCACTTTGACTAACGCCCAATCTTTCAGCTAATGCTGGCTGTGTAATACCAAGTTCTTTACGCTTATCCCTTAATCTACTTCCAAAACTCATCGTCCTACCTCCTTATATTGAGATATTACTACAAAAAAATGGTACAGTCAATAAAAAACCAGAAAAACTGATATAATATGTAGATATACCAGAAAAACAGATAAATAAAGGAGGAAAACCAGAATGACTATTGCCGAAGCAAATGAACCTTTATCAAACGGGTTAAAAATCATCATAGCTCAAAAAGGTTTAAAAAATTTGTATGTTGCAGAGCGTGCTGGTTATACACCACAAGAGTTGAGCGATATGCTCAATGGCAGACGTTTGATTAAGGCGTGCGACATTCCAAGAATTGCAAAAGCTCTTGGCGTAGAAATAAATTACCTTTTTGGAATAGAGAAGGGAGCGTAGAGGAGATGAAAAACAGTGGATGATACGAAGAAAGAAATGGATCACCTGCGTAAGCAAATAAGAAGTTTGGGGACTGCTTTAGTGCTTACACAGGTGACTATGATAACTTTACTTATTATTTGGAGCTGTCAGTATCTTCAGCTTCTTCGGAACTATCAAGATCTTTTGCAGTCGATACAGTTGTGTCTTGAATCTGTGAAAACTGTTTATTCTGTTCTTCAACAGCTTCTTTTAACTCCTTGATGGATTCGGCTTCACTGGAAGAAGAAACATCTACATTATGGAGAAGCTGCTGTAATAACTCGTTCTGGGAGTGTTGAAGCTGAAGCTGGGCTTCTTCGATTTGCATTTGCTTAGTCTGCGTTGCTTGTGATGACTTTGATTGGATAATAGAAAGTGAAATCGAGACCATTGCACTGAGGATTATTCCTATAATAGCAACGAAAGTGGATGTAGGAATTTTTATTCTATGATTTCCAAGAGGAATGTAAACAGAATCGGGTAATTCATATGTTTTGATGACAGATTCATCGGCGATTACAAAATCGTCTTCGGATAAATCGCTAAAATTATCAGGGCAGTTTGATTCCGGTGCACTGTCTGCAAGCTGTTGTTGAAGATCTTGGAGTGAAATTATAGCTTTTAGAGATTCATTCAAACTGTTGTACATACCGGCTGTTATATTATCGCGTACACTGGCCGTTATAGCTTCGGACATTTGGGAAAGAGAGTCGGCAAGTGATGAAAACATAGCAGGCGTGTACGACTGAAGAAATTGCTTGTAAGGTTTGACTATTTCTTCTTGAAGCTGTTGTATTTGAGCAGTTAACACTTCAGGAGAAAAAACAGTTTGCAAATATTCAGAATATACACTTGAAAGTCTGTTCAAAGAATCTTGTAGTTCTGAACATATGAAAGGGTTGAATTTTTGAGAGTTTCCCATAGATACCTCCTAGAGTAAATATTCAGGCATGCCAGTGCCTGTGATTAAAAGATAGGAGATAAGCAAGAAAAAGTCAATGGTTTAAGACCAGAAAGGAGATATATGTTAGATTATTTCGTCAGCGAAAATATTCTTGGTCAGGTTTCAATTCAGCTCGAAATGACGAGCCACGATTGGTCGAGATTAAAAGCGTCTGCCGCGTGGATGCAGGTGGAGCAGATTCTAATGGAATCTGAAAAACAAAATAGCCACTGCTTCCGCCATAACCAGACAGGCAAATCGGAAGTGGTGTATTGTACAAGCTGTTGGATGAAACGATTTTTCCACCGATTTTTCGTTCGGAAGATGCGACGGTAGTTGGCAGTTTATCACATGGATATGTGTTTCCATTAATAACGATGGAGACATCTGTGATTGATACGGCAGAATTTGAAAGGTTATCAAATTGGATATAAGCCAGAGCCAATTGCTTCTCTGCACTATATCCGAAATAAGGTAAGCTTAAACGAATTTTTCGCCGTGATTGAATCACTTGCCAAGTAGTACCAACGGAGCCTATTAGTCCAGGCAGAAAAGTGATGTTTTCAAAAGTAACAATTTCTTTAACAGAATTCAGAATTGAAATAATTGGATTCATTTTAATACCTCCCTTGAAGGAGGGTATAGCACAGATTTTAGAAGATGAATAGAAAAAAGGTTTAATACCAGAAAGGAGTGAGATGAAATGATGAGTGAAAAAACAATGGTAACATAGGAGGGAAAACAAGCACTGGAAGTAGTAAGGAAAGCGTGTAACAACAAGGGCTATTATGTAG
>OLNW01004106.1_pt1 | contig 10633 bp, 10 predicted proteins | sample 1672121 | NCBI WGS metagenome assembly OLNW01 (sample SAMEA3136648, study PRJEB25190) | human gut metagenome
CTCTGCTTCCAGGACAACAAGGTGCTCATCAACAACACCAACGGCAATGTCCTGCGCTTTGTCCCGCCGCTGATCGTCAATGAAGAGGAGATCGACATTGTCATCAAGGCTGTTGATGAGGCCATGACCAAGCTCGGCTGGTAATTATCTCGGATACTACCTCGCGTTTCTTGCCTGCGAGGCCGGCGGCACGGGTTCCCTTCCCGTGCCATGCCGGAAGTATACATGACCTCATCCCCGGCCTGCCGATGGGGGATCGGCGGGCCGGGGAGAGAGGTATTTTCTGCATTTTACATGCAGCATTTCACCCCTTGTGTTGTGCCAGTGTAAAATCCAAAAGGAGGAGTGCGATCCAAAACCTGCATCGGTAGATACCACGAGAATTGAAGAAGGAAAGAGCATTACCGTAAAACTGCGTTCACCATTCAAAAACACTTGCTATCGCTATGGAATCATGCTAAAATGAATGCATAGATATCCATACAAATAGCGAAGCGACCCCCAAAATTTCGAAAGGTTGGTAACACTATGAGTAAGGAAAAAAGAATGCCCAAACTGTGGGAAGCCCTGTTGACGCTGGCGATCCTGATCGCGGCACTCGCGGTCGGTATCATCATCTTCGGTGTTGACCCGCACGTCCCTATGTTTGTCGGCGTAATGGCTGCCGCAATCATGGCACTGCATCTCGGCTACAAGTGGGATGAAGTTGAAAAGTCCATGATGGACGGCATCTACAAAGCGTTACAGTCCATCTGCATCCTGATCATCGTCGGTATCCTGATCGGCGTGTGGATCAACGCGGGCGTTGTGCCTACGATGATCTATTACGGCCTGAAAGTCCTCAAGCCCGCGATCTTCTTCATCGCGTGCGTTCTCATTTGCTCCATCACCTCTCTTGCCACCGGTACGTCCTGGGGCACGATGGGCACGATGGGCGTTGCCCTGATGGGCATTGGCTTCGGCCTTGGCATGAGCCCCGGCATGACCGCCGGCGCGGTCCTCTCCGGCGCCTACTTCGGCGATAAGATGAGCCCGCTGTCCGATACGACGAACCTCGCTCCCGCCATGGCCGGTACGGACGTTATCACCCACGTCAAGTCCATGATCCTGCCCACCGGCATCACCTACGCCATCACCCTGATCTTCTTCGGCGTTCTCGGTGTGATGCAGTATCACGGCGGCGATGCGGATATGTCCCGCGTGATCGAGTTCTCCAACGCGCTGAACGCCGCGGAGGGCGGTATCTTCAACATCAACCCGTTGCTGCTCCTGCCTCCGGTCGTCGTTATCGTGGCAGTTGCCCTGAAGGTTCCCGCGATCCCCGGCATCACCCTCGGCATTGTTGCCGGTGTCATCCTGGGCCTCATCTTCCAGCCCGGTGCCTGCACGCTCGGAACCATCTTCGATTATGGTAAGAACGGCTACTACTTCTCCGACGAAGCGCTCGCCATGTTCGAAGCCAGTCTTTCTCCCGAAACGAGCTACACCATGACAAGACTCCTGGAAAGCGGCGGTATCATGGGTATGATGTCCTCCGTCTCCATGACGATCATCGCCATGATGTTCGGCGGTATCATGGAGGAGACCCACCAGCTCGAGGTCATCGTCAACGCCCTCAAGAAGTTTGCCAAGGGCCCTGCGGCTCTCGTTGGCCTGACCGAAGTGACCTGCGTTCTCTCCAACGCCACCATGCCCGAGCAGTACATCTCCATCGTGGTTCCCGGCCGTATGTATGCCGAGGAGTATCACAAGATGGGCGTGCACCCGGCAGTTCTGTCTTCTTCGCTCGAGAGCGCCGGTACCGTTACCTCCGCTCTGATCCCCTGGAACACCTGCGGTGTGTTCATTAAGGACACCCTGAACATCGTTCCTTGGGGCGCCGGCGGTTACGGTCCCTGGGCCATCTTCAACTGGCTCATGCCCATCATCAACTGGCTGTGCGTGCTGATCGGCTGGACGCTCAAGGATCTTGCGGGCAAGCCCTTCAAGAAGAGCAAGAAAGTCGCGCAGTAAATCAGTTAGCGACCCAACAGAAAGGTCCCTACCTAAAGGAATTAAAAATCATGACAATGAATCGGAATCAATATCCCTGTGTGGAATTCGATCTCGATAAATTGGCAGCGAATCTGGCAGCGCTCGTAGAGCGCTGCCATGATTCGCTCATCGAGGTCGCGGGCGTCGTCAAGGCTGTGTCGTCGCTGCCGGAGATCGTGCGCGTTTATGAAGAGAGCGGCGTGAAGTTCATCGCCACGTCCCGCATCAGCCAGATGCGCGCGATCCGCGAGGCGGGTATCTGCAAAAAGCCGCTGATGCTCATTCGTATCCCGATGCTCTCCGAGCTCCCCGACGTGGTGGAGCTGTGTGACATCAGCCTGCAGAGTGATATTATCGTGCTGCGTGCGCTGAACGAAGAGGCCAAAAAGCAGGGCAAGGTGCACGAGGTCATCCTGATGATGGATCTTGGCGACCTGCGCGAAGGCTTTTGGAACGAGGAGGATGCGCTTGATGCCGCGCTCGAGATCGAGCATGAGCTCAAGAACCTGCGCCTTGCGGGCGTGGGCGTCAATTTGAGCTGCTACGGCTCTGTTTTGCCGACCAAGCGCAACATGCAGGGCCTTGTCAGCCTCGCGTCCGACATTGAGCGCGAGATCGGCCGCAAGCTTGACTACATCAGCGGCGGCGCGTCGACATCCGCCTACATGGCGATGAACGGCACGATGCCCTACCGCATCAACCTGCTGCGCCTTGGCGACATCGGGCTTCGCGGCGAGACGGACAACTTCGCTCCCGACTTTTTGGAAACGGGCGTCATGACGATCAAGGCTGAGGTCATCGAGTGCCGCGACAAGCCGAGCTTTCCGGTCGGCGAGTTGGGCGTGAACGCCTTCGGCGAGGTCGGCCACTACGAGGATCGCGGCATCCGCCGCCGTGCGCTTGTCGCGATGGGCCGCGTGGACTACGGCAACTGCTTTGACCTCATCCCGCGCATGGAGGGCATCGAGGTCATCGGCGCGTCGTCTGACCACACGATCCTTGACGTCGAGGCCGTGAAGGACAAGGTCCATGTGGGCGATGTGTTGGAGTTCGGCATCAAGGCCTACGGGCCGATGGCGTATCTCACCAGCAGCGACGGCGTTCACATGGTGTTCAAGGGCGGAAAGCAAAACGCCTGATCGAAAAGAGAAAAGAGAGAGGAAAACGGTATGCCGACGGTGAGCGAGTTTTGGGACGGCCGTGCGCAGAATTACGACGCTCAGGTCGGCACCCACTACGCGGAGGCCTATGAAAAGACAGCCGCATGTTTCAAAAAATATCTCAAGCCGACGGATACCGTGCTGGACTTTGCCTGCGGGACGGGGATCGTGACGTTTGCGGTCGCGCCCTCGGTGCAGTCTGTGCGCGCAATCGACGTATCCGGTGAAATGGTGCGCCGCGCGCAGGAAAAAGTCAAAGCGCAGGGCGTGGAGAATGTGACTGTCACGCAGACGGATCTGTTCGACGGCTGCCTTGCAGAGGGATCTTTCAATGCGGTGCTGGCCTGCAATGTGCTGCTCTACATCGAAGATCGGAGCGCGGCGCTTGCGCGCATCCGCGCGCTCTTGAAGCCGCAGGGAACGCTGCTGCTGGTATCGGACTGTCTGGGAGAGGGGCTCACGCGCGAGCGAGTGCGCAAGTGGTTTGAATACAAGACCGGCAAACGCCCCTACGTTGCATTTGACACGATGCGCTCGCTCGAACGGTCGGTCACCGACGCGGGGTTCGCGGTGCTGGAGCGGGAGAATCTCTTTCCCGCGCCGCCGAATTTGTTCCTTGCGGCGAAAAAGGTATAAATGCCCAAAATGTAAAGACCCCGCACACCGTTTTGAAACGGTGTGCGGGGTTTCTTTATTGCTTTTGCCTGCGGGAAATTTTGTCGAGTAGCTTTCCGCCATAGCGGAACGTCAGCTCGCCGATCAGAAGACCCAGCAGCGCTGCGGCAAACACGTCGCTCGGGAAGTGGACGTACAGGTACAGCCGCGACAGGGCGATGAGCACCGCGAGAGAAATGGCGGCATAGCCGAAGCGCCTGTCAGTCTTCGTCAGGATCGTTGCGGCAATCGTCGAGGACAGCGTGTGTCCCGAGGGGAACGAGTAGTCCGTCGGCGTGGCGATCAAAAGCTGCACGGATGGATCGAGCCAGCAGGGCCGCGAGCGCGCGACAAGATGCTTGAGCGCAACATTTCCGACGAGCAGTCCCACAAGGAGCCCCATCAGCACGAGCGCGCCCTGACGGCGGTATTTTTTTGTGCACAGCAGGAGAACGCCTGCGAGGATCCAGATGATGCCGGCGTTGCCGAGCATCGTGAGCTTTGGGACCACGGCGTCGAGAAACGGGCAGGAGATGTTGTTCTGGATCCAGTGAAGAATGCCCCAGTCGAGCGCCATGGACGTGCAGCTCCTTTCTGATATTATTTGTGCAGCAGCGGGGAGAGCGGCTTGTAGATGAGGAAGCACAGCGCCACATCGATCATGCCTTTGACAAAGGTGAACGGCATATTGAAGACCATCAGGCACTCAAGAAGGCCGTTGGTCGAGGGACGGATGGCCTGATACATGCCGATGATGGCTTCAAGCGGCAGGTGATAGCATACAACGTAGGCGGGGTAGACCACAAAGTAGTTGAGAGGCACAGACAGCACCGCCATCAGCAGCGCGCCGGCGAGAGCGCCGATAAGTGCATTCTTGCGGGACTTTTTCTTCTGATAGATGAAGCCCGCGGTGAAGGAAAACACGCTGCCCATGATGAAGTTGAAAAGCTCACCGACGTACGCGGACGACGTGCCGTGCAGCACGGAGAACAGCACGTTCTTGAGCAGCGTGACGATCACGCCGTAGATGGGGCCGAGCGAGAACGCCGCCAGAAGCTCTGGAAGGTCAGAGATATCGAGCTTGACGAACGCGGGGATGAGCGCGGGGATCGGGAACTCGATGAACATCAGCAAAAATGCGACGGTCGAGAGCATGGCGGTCACCGTCAGCTTGTGGGTACGGCTGTGGTGAGTTGCGCGGGTGGTGGGGATGGCCTTTACATTGGGTTCGGACATAAAAATACACTCCTTTTTGTCATTTCCCCTGAAAGAACAAGTCTTCCAAGGTGCATGACGCAAAAGAGCGTGAAAATTGCGTGGTAGATCGCGCAGCACATCTTCTCTCATCCGGACTGTGACCGTCGGTACCGGAATTTCACCGGTTCGTGCGATAAAAAAATACCGCTTGCGGACTGTAACCGCCGGTGGGGAGTTTCACCCCGCCTCGAAGACAAGTGATTCAGTTGATAGCTTGAGTATACGACAAATTTTCGGTTTGTCAAGAGGGAAAATGCTTTACAAAGACGAACGAATGTTCTATAATGGCAAAGAGAGAGGAGGCGATGTCCATGCGGGGGAGACCCTGTTCCTGCGCATTCACCGGCCACCGGCCGGGGAAGCTGCCGTGGGGAGAAGATGAAAGCGACCTTCGCTGTATCGCCCTCAAGGCGAAGCTGCGCGCCGCGGTGGAGAGCGCCATCCACGAGGGGATGGAACATTTCATCTGCGGTATGGCCGAGGGCTGTGACCTCTACTTTGCCGAAACCGTGCTGGCGCTGAAAAGCACATACCCGCACATCACGCTCGAGGCGGCCATCCCGTGTCCCTCGCAGGCGGACGGCTGGGGCGAAGCGCAAAAATCCCGCTACCGCGACATTTTAGCTCGCTGCGACTATGATGCAGCAGAGCTACACGCCGGGCTGCATGCAGCGGCGCAACCGCTACATGGTCGACCATGCGAGCCTGCTGATCGCCGTGAACGACGGCGCGCGCGGCGGGACGCGTTCGACGATCGAATACGCCTTCAAGCGCGGTGTGAACGTGCTGGACATCCCACTGGACTGAAAAAGGAGAGGACCATGTCCTTTGACTTCAAGAAAGAATACAGGGAATTTTACCTGCCGAAGGCAAAACCGGAGATCGTCGCCGTGCCGCGTGCGAATTATATCGCCGTGCGCAGGCGGGGTGACCCAAACGAGGAAAATGGCGCGTATCAGCGCGCCATCGGTGTACTTTACGCCGTGGCCTACACGCTCAAGATGAGCAAGCGCGCGGGACACGAGATCGAAGGCTTTTTCGACTATGTTGTGCCGCCGCTCGAGGGCTTCTGGCAGATGCCGGACACGGAGACGGTCGACTATGGGCGAAAATCGGATTTTCGCTGGATCTCTGTCCTGCGCCTGCCGGATTTCGTCACGAAAGCGGACTTCGACTGGGCGGTCGAGGCGGCAGCAAAGAAGAAAAAGCTCGACTGCTCGAAAGCGGAATTTCTGGCCGTCGACGAGGGGCTCTGCGTGCAGATCATGCACGTGGGTTCGTTCGATGATGAACCGGAGTCCGTTGCGAGGATGGACGCATTTCTGCGCGAAAACGGGTATGAAAACGACCTGAACGACGTCCGCCTGCACCACGAGATATATCTCTCCGACCCGCGCCGCGTCGCGGCGGAAAAACGGAAGACGGTCATCCGCCACCCCATCAAGAAGGCTTGAAAGGGAAAAAGGATCGTTCCCGCCTTGGTGGGAACGATCCTTTTTTGTGCATAAAAATCAAATATCGAACACGCCCATCACGGCGATGCCGATGACGACGAGCAGGATCATCGCGTAGTGCTTCCACGAGAGCTTTTCCTTCAGGAAGAGGCGGCTCCACAGCACGCTAGCCGCGCAGTAGGAGCTGATGATCGGCGCGGACATCGCAAGGTGCGATGTGTCCGCGATGGCATAGATATAGGCAAACTGACCGGCCGTTTCGCAGATGGCGCCGATGTACTTCGGCGCTTCTCGCTTGGGCAGCAGGCGATCCTTCTTGATGAAGACCACGTAGATGAAGCACAGCACCGCGGCAAACAGGAACGTCAGCTCGTAGGCGCAGTTTGCGCTGCCCTCGTCCAGCGTTTCGAGCACGCGGTTGTCGGCAAAGGTGCCGGCGGCGTCGAGCAGGCAGTAGGCGACGGGAAGCGCAAGGGCCAGAAAGCTCTTGGAATACTTGCGGTTGCCCTCCGCCTGACGGGCGGCGCGCAGCTCGGGGTCCTCCGTGGCATCCACCACACCGAGGCCGATCGCGCCCACGCAGACGAGGACGATCGCGCCGAGGGCGAGCGGGGAATAGTCCTCGCCGCCGACAAATAGCAGTGTCATCACGGCGACGAGCGCGCCAGACGAATTGCAGATCGGCGACGAGACTGACAGTTCAATGTAGCGAAGGCCAAGATAGCCGAGCGTCATCGAGCCGATGTACAGCAGCGACACGGGCAGATAGGTCCAGATAATAGACCAGCTGATCTCCGTGCCGCCGATGAAAATTTCGAACGCAGCGTGAAGACCCATCACGGTACCGACGGCAATGACCATCTTGAGGTGGGCGAGATGATCGTCCTCTCCCTGACAACCGATCTTGGAAAACAGGTCGCTGCCGCTCCAGCAGAGCAGCGCGATCAGAGAAAGCCAGAACCACATATTGAATTGTTAAACTCCTTTGTACTGTTATTTTTTAGATGGCAAAAACAGCGGTACGCGGGGGCGGACGGCGGCGGAAGTGCCGGTTGGTCGCGGGTGTTCTGCGGATGAGCATGAATAAAAATTCTTTCTAACGGATTCTAAGAGGGGAAATCAAAGCGTGATGAGACCGGCGTCGAGCATCTTCTGCAGCGAGAGCAGCACGCCGAGCTTGGCGTGGTACCACGTCAGGCCGCCCTGATAGTAGCTCGCGCACGGGGCCGTCGGCGGAGAGCTCAATGGAGCTGCCCTGCACGAACGCGCCCGCCGCCATGATGACGTCGGAGTCGTAGCCGGGCATCGGCGCGGGGACAGGGTCGACATAGCTGTCGACCGCGGCGGCGGACTGGATGCCCTTGCAGAAGGCGACCATGCCCTCGGGAGAGCCGAGCTCGACGCACTGGATGATGTCGTGACGCGCCTCTTTCGACGACGGAACGACGGTGAAGCCGAGCTTTTCATAGCACGCGGCGACGAACACCGCGCCCTTGACCGCGCCGGAGACGACGCTGGGGGCGAGGAAGAAGCCCTGATACAGCGCAGGCATCAATCCGAGGTTTGCGCCGACCTCCTGTCCAAGTCCCGGCGCGGAGAGGCGGTAGGCGCAGCGGTCGATGCACTTCTGCGTGCCGCAGATGTAGCCGCCAATGGGGGCAAGGCCGCCGCCGGGGTTTTTGATGAGGCTGCCGACGATCATATCTGCGCCGAAGTCGCTCGGCTCGTTCGCCTCGACAAATTCGCCGTAGCAGTTGTCGACCATGACGACGACGTCGGGGCGCAGCTTTTTGCAGAACGCGATGGCCTCGCCGATGGCGTCGACCGAGATCGTCGGGCGCGGGCAGTAGCCCTTGGAGCGCTGGATGTGGATGAGTTTCGTCTTATCGTTCAGCGCGCGCTCGATGGCGGGGAAGTCAAAGCTGCCGTCTTCGCGCAGGTCGACCTGCGCATAGCTGACACCGTACTCCTTGAGCGAGCATGGGCTTTCGCGAAGACCAATGACCTCCTCAAGCGTATCGTAGGGCTTGCCGGAGATGGCGAGCATCTCGTCGCCCGGCAGCAGGTTGGCGGACAGCGCGATGGCCAGCGCGTGTGTGCCGCAGGTGATCTGCGGGCGGACGAGCGCGGCCTCGGTGTGGAAAGCGCTCGCGTAGACGCGCTCCAAATTGTCGCGCCCCTCGTCATCGTAGCCGTAGCCGGTCGAGGCGGCGAAGTGTGTCGCGTTCACGCGGTTTTTCTGCATCGCGCCGATGACTTTCGCCTGATTGAGCTCAGCGATCTCTTCGATTCCGGCAAAGCGGGGTTTGAGCTCGTCTAAAACGGCCTCGCCGAATTGAAGCACTTTGTCGCTCACGCCGAGCGACAGGTACATTTCATCTCTGTTCATTTGTCCTCCTCCGGCGTGTCGGGAAATTCGACGCCGTTGCACATTAGAATAAACCGCAGCGGATAGTCGCGGTCCAGATAGTTTTTACTGTACCATTCATAGGTCGCGGCAGGCAGGTGCCGCAGCTCGGGCGCTTCGGTGCGGAAGAGTTCGAACGTCTTCTGATCGCCTGAGAGCAGTGCCCCCAGAAGCTCGCCCTGCTTTTCTTCATAGAGGCGCGCAAAGCATGCGTCCATGATGGCCGCGCAGGCGCGCTCGTCGTCCGTACCGTAGTCCTCGCGATGGGCGAGCCAGTAGAGAAATTCGCGCGGGTCGAGGTCCAGCTGCGTCGTGACCTGCGAGAGCTTGTAGAACGCGGCCTTGTCGCCGCGCTTCAAAATGTCGATGAGGTACGCAACAAGCTGCTCGTCGAGCTCCACGCAGTCGCAGAAGACCTCGAACGCGTGCTTGCCCGCGTCGGGATCGGGGATACTTTCTGCTGCGGGCGGCTTTTCCTCGACTTCCTCCGGTTCCACCGCGGCGGTGAGCATTTGCAGCAGTGCGCGGGAGAAATCCTCCTCGCTGAAATGGTCGAATATCGCCTCGTCCAGCTCGTCGCCTGCGCTTTTGGCGCACAGGCGCACAAAGTCCGGCACGCTCATACTTTTCAGCGCGCTTTGCAGCTGCGCGGCGCGCTCCTCAGTGGTATCGGCGGTGAGCGCAAGCTCCGGCGGCGCGGGCATTGTGCCCTCGCACAGCGCGCTCATATAATGTAAGTAGTGTTCGCACAGCTCCATTGCCGCGCCCCCTCGGTTCATAATCTCTAATAATCTATCATACGGCGGCAGAAAAAGCAACTGAAAACCGAAGAAAGCCATCAAATACGGCTTTCTTTCTGAATTTTCGCCCTGAGCAGTGCGCAGTTTTCCTGCAAACGCGCATCGTCCGGTGCAAGCGCAAACGCTTTTTCCGCGTTTTTCAGCGCGCTTTCCCACTGCGAAAGGTGAAAGTACGCGATGCTCAGCAGATCGTAGGGGAAGCTGCCCCACGCGAACGACTCGCAGATATAGGTGCGCGGCCGCTCGGTGATCGCGAGCGCGCAGTTTACCATAAAAATGACGCCGCACCAGTCCTTTTGCTGATAAAGCAGGTCGGCAAACTCCAGATACGGCTCGCGCAGGTGCGGAGCCTCGGCAATGGCGCGGTGCAGCCAGAGCGCGGCCTCGTCCTCGCGCTCCAAACGACGCAGACAGCGCGCGATGTAGCGCATCGAGGCGCAGCGCTCATCGCGCCACACGGCCTGCGGCATCGCGAGGTGCGCCTTCAGGGTCGAGACTGCCTGCGCCCACTCGCCGCGGAACATGTACTCGCGGCCTAAATAGTGGCGGTTGCGGTCGTTTTGCGGGTCCTCCCGCACGGCAAGCTCTAAAAGTGGAAGATACTGCCCGCGCGATTTGCTCGGGTCGGGGTGGTGGTCGAGCTGCACGCCCTCGGCGTCGACAAAGCGCTCGCCGCCCTCGCCCAGATATTGAAGAACCTCGTGCACCGGATTTACCCAGCGGTAGCAGCCGCTTTTGTGAATTTTGTCCGTCCAGAAGACACAGCCCTCGCGCCCATCGGGCAGAAAGCTCCACGTGTAGCGGTAGCGGGCGCGTGTCGTGTCCGGTTGCCACGCGCGCCTCTGGCGCGACGATGCGGGCGCGTGG
>OLNW01004110.1_pt1 | contig 10622 bp, 11 predicted proteins | sample 1672121 | NCBI WGS metagenome assembly OLNW01 (sample SAMEA3136648, study PRJEB25190) | human gut metagenome
ATAAGTCTGCCTATTTCTTCCTTGTCAAGACAGAACGATTCTTCTGTGCGTTTACAGAGTATATTGCAAAACTCCTGCCCACTTAATTCCATATCTTTCAGATCGTGGACTTTCATAAATTCTTCCCTTGCTTCTTTGTAAGATTCAAGGGGTCTATGATATTCTATTAGCATCTTGTGCGCGCGTATAATTTTCTTTGCATTATCGCAGCTTCCGTTGTAATCCCATATTGTTTTCATGCTGTATTCTCATTAATTGTCCGGTGTGTTTATCTGCACTTTGATTTTTTCAATATACATTTCAACCACGCTACGATTAACTTTGTATATGCATTGGTTCTTATGCCTGTGCAGATATGCATACTTAGGTTTCTCAGGTAAGAGCATATTGTTTTCGCACATACGATTTAACAGATCTTTCTTGGATATTCCGAAAGATGAATCTATTAGGTTGTCAATCTTACGCTCAAATATAAAGAAATACTCTATATTACGAGTTCCCCAACAGTTGGAGAGATCTTTGTTGTTATGACTTTCAATTTCAAAATTGGATTCTGAGTCAATAAGATTTAGGCAGAATCGGTACAGAGGGTCATCTTCAAGGTGTGCTTTTTGAAATGACCGAAGTTCTCTTTCTGCAAAATCATAAAGAATCTTCTCTTTCGGTTGGATATTGATACCAACGCCTTCAAAATAAAATGTCATAAGAGTATGTACCGCAATAAGCCAGGCATAGCTTGATGCCAGTCTTTCATTAAATGTATAGTCTTTTTCAAGTAACTCTCCCTTTATTGCATAGTAGAGGTCATATAAGCGTTCTGCCAACTGATCACGACCTATGCTTTCTATCCAGCGAAGAAGCGACAGAATATGAGTGGCATATAGTTGGCTGTTAGCACGGACAATATCCTGTTCTTCTCGACTGATGTCTTCCTTGGTTAGATTCCATATCAGCATACGACTGATACTGGATAAGCAAAGCGGAGGAACCGCCTCACCCGTAATAAGAACCATACAATCGATATCCTTTGAACCAAGTGCAGTGGATTTTGCGGCATTATCCCCCCTCATTCTTGCAATTTTATCAACAATGTCCTCGGACCTCCTGCCTTGCGTTGGATCAGGTTTATGGTCATCTGCCAGAAAAATGAAGTCTTTAACATCGTTACATTTGTTAATAAGCCCTGTAAAAGTTGTTCCACTGCTCAAAGTAACCTTTGGAATATTTTAAAAAGGAAAGTAACGTATAACACAACTGTGTTTTTCCAGTCTGTGTGAAAGCCACCAGCATAGGAGTAAATGCCGGGGCGTCATTGCGGTGGAGCTTTATGAGCGCAGTTGTAAAGAAAGATAGCACAAGATAAAAATACAGACACATTGAAATAGGGCTTCTTGTGGTATAGAAAAGATGTTCCGTTACCAGAATTGCAGCATTTTTTTCATCCTCTTTAGATATTATTTCGGTAGTTGAAATCTGCAAAGAATAGTCTTCCAGAAAGCGAGAAACTTCATAGTTTACGTCAGAGTCTTGTGAAAATCCTTTGATATCAACCACGCCATTTGTGAAAGCGTATCTGTTATTGGCCTGCCATCCCATATGATTTATCTGATATACTATTCGGCGCTTTGCACGCTGAAGCATAAACAGAAAAATCCGAGTTATCATAAACTCATTAAAACAGGTGTAGTCTAGACCGAGCTGATCAACAAAGTGTTGTTTTATTTTCTTTGGATTTCCCTTAAGGGTTATCTGCTTGCACTCCATCAGGCATGAGTCATCAAAATGGCTGCTTTCAGGAAAAAGTGTACATATTTCAATGACAACCTGTTCCGTAGGAACGTCACCACTTCTGCTCTCTTCAATCCATAACACTCTGAACACAAAGTTGCTTAGCTTTTCACCATCTATGGTAATTACTCCAAAGTTGTTCTGAATATCATACTTGGGATCTTGTGTCTTCTTGAAAATATCGCCTCTTTTTATAGCAATAAAAAAGTCTATTACTATTTGAGGCAGACCTTCCCAGTCTTTGGGAAGTTTATATACTGGCGTATAGGGGCTTCTGTCATTTATATTGCCTCCGAATCCTGCTTCAGTATCAGGCAAAGTCCCTGTACTCTGTGGAGAAGTATTAGACAGTATCTTCAGAGCAGTGTTCCTTATCGTAATCAGAAAAGTTGTTTACTGTTGAACTCATATCATTTCCCCCTGTGATAGTTGATTACTCAATAGCACAATTAAAAGAAAGTCCACTTTCCCAATAATGAACTTTAGAAAAGATATAGAAGTTTACGCTACATTTTCCACGTTCAGTTATGGGTCAGCAGACCTATAACATATTATGCCAATTGCGAACCACTCAATAAGTGCCAAATTAATAATAGAACATAATTTCTCTTTTGTCAATGACTGTTAAAAAATTTTATAAAATCCAGTATTCCAAATATACCAAAAATGGTAGACTTGGAATACTGGATTTAATTTATTGAAGAAAAATCACTTATATTTCTTTCTCAAAAAGGTAAGCCGACATAATGCTCTTAGTTAAACTTATATATTATTATTTAGTGATAAACAATCACATAAAGTGAAAGGAGGAATAACACATGACAAACAACACAACCACTGCAAGAGTTGCAAGTAACTATAAGAACAAGAGGGAACTGGCATTCGAGTTGCTCGATGCAAAAGAAGAATTTTCCGATATTAACATTATGCTGGATGTTATATTTTCCAGCATCGACACAATAAGAAAGGAGGAAAACTCAGATGTCAGACCTGATACAATCGCAGAGAATCCCGGCAGCAGCGTATGCCCGGTTCTCGTCTGACCATCAGCGTGAGGAAAGTATCGACGCCCAGCTGCGTGCAATAAACGAATACGCTGAACGCAATAACTACCAGATAGTAGAGACTTATACGGACAAGGCTATTTCGGCACGTTCTGACCAGCGACCGGGATTTCAGCAAATGATCAAGGATTCCCAGCAAGGTTCATTCGAGGTGGTCATTGTTCACAAGCTCGACAGATTTTCCCGTGACCGATACGACTCAGCTTTTTATCGGCATGAACTCAAGAAGAACGGCGTAACGCTCCGATCCGTAATTGAGAGTATCGACGACAGCCCTGAAAGCGTGATCCTGGAGTCTGTCATAGAGGGTATGAACGAATACTATTCGAAAAATCTCGCAAGGGAGACCATGAAAGGACTAAAGGAGAACGCTCTGACCGGACGACACACCGGAGGAGCTGCTCCGTTCGGGTACAGGATAAATCCTGAAACAAAGCGCCCCGAAGTCAACCCTGATGAGGCGGACGCAATACGCATGATATTCGACATGGCAGCTAAAGGTATGCCATATGCCAGGATAGCAGATATCCTTAATGGGAAAGGCTATAAGACAAGGCTTGGCAACTCATTTTCAAGCACCAGCCTTCATGATCTGCTTTCCAATCCCAAATACATTGGCAAGTGCATTTACAACAAGCGAGTGTCGCAGTCCAAATGTAACAGCAGCCGCTGCTACAAAGACGAATCCGAGTGGATAGTCCGCTACGACGTATATCAGCCGCTTGTCAGCGAAGATGAATTTGAGGTAGTGCAGCGGAAGCTGCGGGCAAGGAAACTGAGGAGTGATTCCCGCTCCAGGGAAGTATATCTGCTGACAGGAAAGACCCGATGTGCTGTATGCGGCGGAGTATTCTGCGGAACCAGAAAGAGAAACAGCAAGGGAACCATATCCTTTTCATACATATGCAACGGCTGCAAGAACGGCTGCAAGAATCCGTCTGTCAGCCGCTCATTCATAGAAGGCTTTGTTCTTGATAAACTTGCGGAGTATGTATTTTCAGATAAGCTGATACCTGCTATTACTGCTGAGTATAATAATTATCTGAAGAAGCGCAATGATTATTCCGATGACAGGGCAGAAAGACTGATCAGTGAAAAGGCAAGCCTTGAGAAGAAAATCAGCAAGGCTACGGACATTCTTATCGAGACCGATTCAAGAGCGCTGCTTAGCAGGCTGAATCTGCTTGAAAAGCGCCTTGAGGCAGTTGAGCGTGAGCTTGGTTATCTCAAAAAGAATGAGCAGCAGAGCCGTGTATCCGAAGCAGACCTTGCTGTTGCGTTCGGTGAAATACGTTCATCTCTTAAGAGCGGCACGCTGAAGACAATGAAGCAGCTTGTTGACAAGTATGTACAGCAAGTCGATATTTACCCGGACAAGATAGTGGTGAAGTTCAATTTATTTCCACATCTTCGTCCTGACAAACCAACAAGTTCTGACAACCAGGAAGGGCATTCCGATGAGGAATGCCCTTCTGTTATGTCTGACGAAGGCCCTGACAGCATGACCGTTGATACCGAACGAGCGGCGTTCAGTACCGGGGACGAGCAGAATTACGTCAAGGGAATGCAGATTCTGAACCGGATACGGAAATGATACCAATTTAATGAACATCACTGGTGGGTGGTGTTCTTTTTTGTACAAGCATTTGATATCAGGAACACATGCTCATAAGATATTATCAATCATATCCCAACCTATTTGCTTATTTTTTTAAAGCAACCAGTCGAATAGCTTTAGGTTCGGGGTCAAGTGTTCCTTCTCGTAGACACATTAAGTTTTCTAAATCTGATTGGTCTAAGAATATTCCCTCTTTTGAAAAGCTAGATAAGAGATCATTTTTAGTAATATATCCTCCATCAAACAGAAGATCAATAGCACCCTGAAAAATTGTATCACCCAACTGACCAGGAACATCTCCTGGTTCTTTGGTTCTCCAGCCATTTTTTGAGATTTGCCGCATCATGTATTGGAATTGATTTCCGGATATGATACTAAGTTGTCTTGCTCTATACATCATTGCTTGGATTGATACTTTCCATTTTTTCTTTAATGTGTTATAGTATTCAATTTCAGTAGGATATGCAGAAACAGTACGACCAAAGGTATTCTTTGGAAGAAGCAGTGAGCTGGCAAACATATTTGCCTGTTTCTCACGTATATTAAATGCTTCGTTTGATATTATTTCTTCATCCCCACCCCATTGATGCATAAGAATGTGACCAAGTTCGTGCGCCATGTCAAATCGTAGTCTCTCAATAGGTTTACTTCCAATTGCAAGCGCAATAACGTAGATCTCTCTGCCATTTATTTCAACCAACTGGCTAAACGCATCTATTTTGGAATCGACATCACGAAACCCGGTAACTACTATTCCATTTGATTCGAGCACATATTGAAGATTTTCAATAGGTCCATCTCCTAAGTTCCAATACTTTCTTACATTGGCTGATAATACTTCAATCTTAGCGGCATCTTCTTCAGGATTATAATTGTTAATGGAACAATCAATGTCCATTTCTAAATGTTCAGGAAGCTTTAGTTCAGGACAATCAACATATGAAAGTAAAATGTCGTACAACTTTGCAGCGTATTCAACTTTTAACTCTTGTGCATTTCTGGCCTTTTTAGTAGCTGAAGACTGTGACCTGAAATATGTGTTTTCTATTGTTGCCTCAAACGGCTTATCAACCATAAAATAGTCATATGGTAAGTTTAATACCTCAGCTATTTTTATAACTGATTCATAGGGTGGTGTATTTTTGTTACTTGAATATAGAGACATGGATTGTTTGCTAATTCCTGCTTTATCCGCCAACTCAGTCATTTTCATGCCTCTAAATTGTAGAGCTTCTTTTATGCGATTTCCATTAAATTTCTGGTTGTCCATACTGTTTTAAAAAGCACAATCTTCATTATTGTATTCCCGAAGCGATTATGCTTCTTTGCTCTCCTCTGTACTCTTCGGGAATATTTCGGTTTGCTTTTCAGGCTCGCTTGCCATTTTACCTTTAAGACCTGGCTTAATAGAAACGAGAGAATGAACGCTATTTTCAGATTTGGTTTCTGTTTTAAGGTCAGCTGTTAAATCACCAAAATTAGGTGCTAAAAGTTGCATCAGTGGCCGTTCTTCCACTATATTGAAATTAGGATCCATAAGAACTGCACTAAGATGTCTTAAAGTTAATCCTTGGGTTTCATATGTGACCACCCAGTACCGATAGCCTTTGTATTTAGTTAAAGATTCTTCCATAATAGAAATGAAATCTGCTTCATATTCGCTAGGGGTAAAGTCAGGTTCTAGCGATGACATCAAGTTAAACCCTTCCAATGTTAACTGCGAGGGATCTACTTCTTCGCGATTAAGTGTATTTAGCAATGTTTGAGCATAATGCGGTTTTTTCCTGCTTTTATTCTTGGGGATACGCTTTAAAGTTTGGGTTGTGCAATATGTAAAAATACATTTGCTGCCCCTGTCAACAATCAATACTCCCACCCAAGAGTTACGCTTAAATAAACGCACATCACCCTCATCTGTTGAAAAAATATCAGAAAGGTTTGTGTTGATTTTGTCTATTCGAACATACGGAATTGCATTTCTTGTCGCTGTTTGGTTATCAGCCAAATATGACCGCATATCATCACAAGAGCCCTTTTCGATTGCTTTTCCAATCTTTTCAAGTACCGTTTTGATCTTACTAGAAAATAAATCTTCGTTCATGTTTACCTCCAACGACTATTTTATAAATTCATTTTACCATTTCTCGGAGATTTTGTCAAGTACTTTTTCAGAAAACAATAAAATAGTTAATCAGATCTTGGAGCTTTTTAGGAAAGATTAATTACAGCTATTAATGAAGATAAATAGATCAGTTTTTATAATTATATAAAAAAGCACCCACAAACGTGAGTGCTTTAACTTTACCTACAAGGTCGTAGGTTTCAATGGTCGAGATGATACGTATCAGAATAAGCTCTCTACCTCTGGTAAATCAAATCACATAAGGAGCGCTTCGATTTCCTTATCACGCTCTGCGGCGGTGATAATACCCATCTGGCATTTCTGCTCAACCTTTTTGATAGCTTCAAAGTTATCAAGCGCTATGCGATAAGCACGGCGCTTTTTTATTGTCCGAAACACGCTGACGACATTAAAAGCCGCGCGGAATACAGTCATACGGACGTTAAACGGAGGTAACAATGGCAGACGAACAGACAACTCAGACCACACAGGAGCAGGGCGGCGCTCAGACCGCCGGAGGTGATCCTAACGTATCTACGCCCGAGCCGGAGGCGGAAAACAAACCGGAAAAGCCCGCTGAAAAGACGTTCACCCAGGCAGAGCTCAACAAGATCATCGCGGAGCGCCAGAAGCGCTGGGAGAAGAAAGCTGCGGACGAAAAGGCGGAGGCTGAGCGCGTAGCCGCTATGACAGCAGACGAAAAGTCGAAGCATGAGCGCGAGAAGCAGGAAAAGGCTCTCGCAGACCGCGAAGCCGCTCTGACGAAACGGGAGCGCACCGCCCTTGCAAAGGAGTACCTCGCGGAGAAGAACGTCCCCGCCGCTCTGGTAGGGGCTGTGGACATCTCCGACCCCGACGGTATCGAAACCAGCGCGGCGGCAGTCGCAAAGGCTTTCACGGACGCAGTCAGCGCGGAGGTAGCAAAGAAGTTAGCCGGAGCTCCCCCGAAAAAGGGCGACCCCGGCGCAAAGGACCCATTCCTTGACGGACTGGGAGTTTAACAGGAGGTAATTTTAATGGCAGTAAATCTCGCAACTAAGTATTCAGATAGAATCGTTCGCCTCACCGATACAGCAGGCGGCTTTCAAGGTCTGGGACGGAATATTCATGAGCCTGGGGAGCGCTCTGTACAGCTTTCAGGATAAGCTGATGTCTGTCGGAGCAACAAGCACGGGCGATTTTTTCTTTAAATACATCACGGGTCAGATCACTATTGACGACCTTGCCGACGTAATGAAGATAGACCAGATGTCCGGCGAGCTTGAAACGCTGTACGACGACATGAACTCCGCGCTCCTGGAACGCTTAAAGCGGGGAATGAATGCGGCAGACGCGCTGAACTCCGTCAAAAATGATTACCTTACCGACAGCGCAAAGCAGAAGTTCTTCGACGATAACGGATACGGTGATATGCTGAGTATCGCCTACGCTTACGGCTTGCAGCAGTCCCTTGAGGAAACAGGGCAGGTGCGCGGCTACGATTACGCTGATTATTCCACACAGCAGAGCAGCATTCCGGGCGCAGTATACAGCGGCGGAGCAATGACGGGTCCTGTTCAGCTCCCCGACAGTTCGGCGGCACCGCAGATAATAGAGTTCCACAACTATATTGACCTGGACGGGCAAATTATAGCGGAAAACACAACGCAGTATCAGAACAATGAGCAGACCCGTTCAAACGGCTATTGACGTTTGGGATAAACTGCAATATGATCCGTTTGATCCGGAAAGGAGGAACAATGTCCGAGAAAACCGCCTCGATCATAAAGATAGACGGCGTAGAAATGCCCACGCCAAGCAGCTTCAAGCCGCTCTATAAGGATTACGACAGCAAAAATTCCGGGCGGTCGGAATCAATGTATGCGACACGCGACATCATCAGGTCGGACGTCCGGAAGATGTCGTTCACCTGGATAGTGCAGACCCCTGACCTGCGGAAGATACGCGAGGCTATCAAGCCCCCGAAGATACAGGTCAGGTTCTTCGACATCAACCAGCCCGACGACGTTCAGTTCAGCACGATGGAGTGCTACGCCGACCCGAGCCGAGAACCGGAGGTGCTCCGCTGGGAGCCTTCCGACCCGGAAAAGAGCTGGTGGAGCTTCACCACGTCATTCACGGAGTATTGATATGTACAATGTTTCAGATACCTATAGGGAGCTTATAAAAGCGCCGGTCCGGTACACCGGGATAAGCGGCGCGGCAAGGCTCCGGGACGGCACTATAATTCACCTGACCGACGACAATATTGCCGCCGGTTCCCTTTCTATAACGCAGAAAATGAACGGCCGCGGGGACTTCCGCCCCGGCGGGGTGTACTCCGGGGAGCTTTCCTGCTCCCTGAAAGGCTTCGCGGGGAAAACCAGCGACCTTGACGGCGCGGCGATACGGCTCGCGTTCATTCTGTACCACGACAGCGATATGCAGGCTGCGAAGTCCGAGACGGTGCCGCTAGGGCGCTTCTATGTGGACGGCTCCTCGATAAAGCGCCGGAACGACACGGTAACGCTTTTCGCGTTCGATGGAATGGCGCTGTTCGATGTGGAGGCGACCGAGCGCTCCGGAACGCTGTACGAGCTTGTGTGCGGAGCTTGTTCCGCGGCGGGGGTCTCGCTCGGAATGACGCAGGCGGAGTTCGAAGCGCTCCCGAACGCGGCGCAGACCGCGAAGATAAACACGGCGCGTATCCAGACAGAGCGCGACCTGCTGATGTATGTCGGCATGATGACCGCTTCGTTTGCGAGGATCAGCCGCAGCAACGAGCTGGAATTCGTGCCGCTCACATGTGAGAGGAACGACGGCGGAGTAATAGTCCCGGTGCGTGAAATAGCCGGGAATATCCGCTTCAATACGGATTTCTCGGACGATACGACCTGCATTGCGAAGCTGTTCACCAGGCGAAACGGCGCTGCGGTGTACTCCACAAGTGAGATATCAGCGGGCGGCAGCGAGAAGCTCGCCGTTATGGAGCTGAACGAAAATCCGCTGCTTGCGGAGCTTCCCGACGACGTTGTCGCGGCGGTGCTCAACAATGAGCTTTTGCAGATGTACAAATGCCTGAACCGCGTTTTTGATTCGAGTTTCACCGGCGACCCTGCTCTTGAGATCGGGGATTATGTCCGGCTGCGGGGCGGCGCTATAGACACCGACCGGGGATATGCAACGGGCATGATCACCTCTCAGATCTGGAGGTACCGGGGGCAGCACACAATAAAATGCAGCATGCCCTCGTCCCTGTCAGCGGTGGAGGAATCCGTGGCAGTGGCCTACTCTGCGGAGACTTCTACAGAATCAAGGCAGCGCACGCAGCCCAAATCCCAGACAGAAAAGCAGATAGACGAGCTGAGGAAGCAGCTCAGCCAGTCAGGAGGAGACGGCATGCTGCACGACGTGAACGGCAGCGCCGCATGCGCCTATTTATCCAAAGACAAGGACAGCGACATTACTCAGATAACAGCGCAAGGCGTTGACGGTGATAAACAGCTATCGCTAATGTGGTCGCAAAAGCTGAAGTATCTGGGGCTAAGCATTACGGACGCAAATGGTATGCAAGGCTGTGCAATCGAGGTCGAATATGGCAGTATAAAAATCAGCGGCGGCAGCGGTACGAATATTTATGTCGGAGATGATCACGGCAGCGGCAGCCTGGACATAAAAGGCGGTGGAATACACATCACCGGCAGTTCAGGCGGCTTAAATTTCCAGGCAGGCAACAACATGTTGTCGTTCACCGGAGATACAATTTATGTTAACGGCAAAAAGGTACTTTTGGAGGGATAAATCATGACATCAAAAACAATCGTCCTCACCGGCGCGGAAATCAGGGCGGATTACAGCGGCGGCACAAACGCCTGGCTCAGGAACGACGGCACGGCTACCGTGTACGCGTCCACTGCTCCGGACGTTACGGTGGGTGCTGACGGAGTAGTCAGCATACCTGCGGGGCAGTCCGTTGGCGTTTACGGCGCGAACGGTACGGTGTACCTTATGGGCACCGGCTCGGTGCAGCTCATCGGGAGCGATTACAGCA
>OLNW01004115.1_pt1 | contig 10609 bp, 7 predicted proteins | sample 1672121 | NCBI WGS metagenome assembly OLNW01 (sample SAMEA3136648, study PRJEB25190) | human gut metagenome
CGGCAAGAACCATACCTTGAGATTCTACACCTCTTAATTTAGCTGGTTTTAAGTTTGTGACAACAATAACTTTTTTACCAACAAATTCTTCTGGTGAATAAACATCAGCAATACCACTTACGATTTGTCTTGGTGTTTCTTCACCAACATCAATTTGGCTTACTAATAATTTATCAGCATTTGGATGTTTTTCACATTTAATAACTTTTCCTACTTTTAATTGAATTTTAGAAAAGTCATCAATTGTAATTTCTTCTTTTGTTTCTTTAGCTTCTTTTTCTTTCTTTTCTTTTACAGCTTTGATAGAAGCTTTTTGTTTTGCTTCAATAACTTCTACTTTTTTAGCAACTTCTTTTGGATCTAATCTAGCAAATAACATTTCTGGTTTTTCAACCACTTTTGTTCCTGATGCATATTTACCAAATTCTTTTAAGCTTTCAAAATCACGTTGATCTGTATTAATTTGATCTAAGATTTTTGTAGCTGTTGAAGGCATATATGGATATAGCATAACTGCTGAGAAACGAATTGATTCAATTAAGTTATATAATACTGTAGCTAAACGATCTTTTTTAGTTTCATCTTTAGCTAATGCCCATGGCATTGTTTCATCAATATATTTATTTGTTCTTCTTAATAAGTTGAAGATTTCATCTAATGCATTTGATGCTTTGAATTCATCCATTTTAGCAATAGATTTAGCTGGCATAGCTATCGCTAAATCTTTTAATTCTTGATCTACGTCTTCACATACGTTTTTGTTTTCTACAATACCACCAAAGTATTTATTAGACATAGCAATTGTTCTATTAACTAAGTTTCCTAAAACGTTAGCAAGATCACTATTAATTCTTTCTACTAATAAATCCCATGTAATACTTCCATCATTATCATATGGAATTTCATGTAATACGAAATATCTTACTGCATCAACACCAAAGATATCTACTAAATCATCTGCATAGATAACATTTCCTTTTGATTTAGACATTTTACTTTCACCTTGTAATAACCATGGATGTCCAAATACTTGTTTAGGTAATGGAATATCTAATGCCATTAACATAATTGGCCAATAAATTGTGTGGAATCGAACGATATCTTTACCAATTAAATGTAAATCAGCAGGCCAGTATTTTTTATATAATTCACCATGATTTCCATCTGCATCATATCCAAGTCCTGTAATATAGTTTGTTAAGGCATCAATCCATACATAAACAACATGTTTAGGATCAAAATCAACTGGAATAGACCATTTAAATGATGTTCTAGAAACACATAAATCTTGTAATCCAGGTTTTAAGAAGTTATTCATCATTTCATTTTTTCTTGAAACTGGTTGAATAAATTCTGGATGATCTTCGATATGTTTAATTAAACGATCTTGATATTTAGATAATTTAAAGAAGTATGCTTCTTCTTTAGCATCATGTACATCTCCCCCACAATCAGGACATTTACCATCAACTAATTGTGATTCAGTAAAGAATGATTCGCATGCTGTACAATATTTACCTTCATAATGACCTAAATAAATATCACCTTTGTCATATAATTTTTTAAAGATTTTTTGTACTTGTTTTTCATGATATTCATCAGTTGTTCTCATGAATCGATCATATGATGTATCCATCATATCCCAAATATTTTTAACTACACCTGCAACTTGATCTACATATTGCTTAGGTTCAATTCCTGCTTCTTTAGCTTTAATTTCAATTTTTTGTCCATGTTCATCTGTTCCTGTTTGGAATCGAACATTGTACCCTTCTTGTCTTTTAAAACGAGCAATTGCATCAGCTAAAATAATTTCATAAGTATTTCCAATATGAGGTTTACCTGAAGTATAAGTAATTGCTGTTGTAAGATAATAATCTTTTTCGTCTTTCATCTTCTAATCTCCTTTATAAAAATAAAAAACGCCCTTATAAAAGGACGAATAATCGCGGTACCACCTTTTTTACACATTGCTGTGTCACTCAAAACTTTAACGCAGTTAACGATTATTTCTAACTATTTGAAATAACTACTCCTGGGCCATCTCTTAAAGTTTAACATACTGATTTTCACCAGCCATCAGCTCTCTAAATGTCTTGCTTTAACATCTTCCATTCTTCGTATTTATTGTATCCTTATTAACTTTATCAAACCCTTAAATCAATGTCAATGAGTTTCATTGAAAGAAAATATGTTTCACGTGAAACAAAAATAGTATAGCCTAAACTATACTATTTATATTCAGAATGTCCTTTATATTTTAATAAATCTGATACAGTAACAAATTGATAACCTTCTTTACTTAATTGATCTAAAGCCATTTCTAATCCAGCAACAGAATTTTCATGAATATCATGAATCAAGACAATATTACCATCACCAGTTTTAGACTTAGCATCTCTAATAATATTATCACATACAATTTGAGCACCATTTGTTACTTTACTATAACGCCAATCTTCTGTATCTCCATCCCATAGAATCATACTTAAACCATAAGAATAGAATGCAGATTTAACTGTATCATTTTTTGCTCCATAAGGTGGTCTTATTAATGTTGGTTCTGTTCCACAGGCTTTAAAACATGCTTCTTGTGTTTTCTTAATTTCTTCATCTAAAGCAGTAACATCTAATTTTGTAAGTTGTGCATGTTGATATGTATGACTTGCTACCTCATGTCCTCTTTCATAAACTGATTTAACAATATCTGGATAAAGATTCATGTTTTGACCTAATTCGAAGAATGTTCCTCGACCGTTATATTTTTCAAATGCATTCATTGCTCTTTCTGTTAATGTTTTATGTGGTCCATCATCCAATGTAATAGCAACCATTTTTTTCTTTGAATCTACTTTCATTAACTTAGGTGCTTTGACATCTAATGGTGCATTAGATGGAATATTTTTATTTGCTAATTTTATGTAATCTTTATTTTCTTTATAATTAATAGTAATTTTATTTTTTAGTTTTTGATCTGTAAAATATGTAAAACTATCTTGATCTACTTTAATAGAAGTTGATTCTTTATCATACTCACTCACTCCTAAAGTATTTAATAAATCACCATATTTACCATGTAAACAATCTTTTAATGTTAACAATTGATTTGTTTTACAATCATATGTCATTATAGATTTTGTTGCTTTTGTTTTTGTCTCATCTTCATTAATACGCTTATAATCTAATTCAACAACAACATATTGTTTATAAATCTTTTTACAAGAGTAATCTAGATATAATATATCTTTTTGATCCTTTTTCTTTTTTTCCGATTTTAAATATGTGCTATATGATTCTTTAATAATTTTATTTAAATTCTTTTCTTTTAATTTAGGATAGTATAATGAAATGTAAAAATCATCATTTTCTTTTTCATAGTGTTGTACTGTTCCATATTGTTTATTTTTTTCATTATAAGTATTATAATCTTCATATTTATTTTTCTCATTAAATAGTAAAAAATAAATACCTCCCAATATTAATATCACAACCAATAATGTAATAATTACAGGTATGGATTTTAATCTTCTTTTGCTTCCATGTCTACCATAATTGTAGCTTTGTTTACTATACATATTTCCTTGTTCCTCCTGCTTATAGTATACCACAAATATATAATTTTATCTTTTGTTTCACGTGAAACAAAAAAATACCATTATTTGGAATGGTATTCTTGATAAACACTATTTTTATTAAGATTTCTTTGTTTAGCAACTTCTTTAATTGCATCTTTAGTAGACATTCCTTTTTCAATATACATATCTACGTCTTCATTGATTGTTGTTTCAAAAGTTATTTCTTCTTCTACTTCTTGACTACCTTCAACAACAATAACCATTTCTCCTTTTAATTCTTCTACAATAGAAATAATTTCAGAAATATGACCTCTAATGATTTCTTCATGTTTTTTAGTAATTTCTCTACATAAAGCAATATTTCTATCTCCTAGAATATCTAACATTAAATTTAATGTTTTTTTAATTCTATGTGGTGATTCATAAAAAACAATTGTTTCTTTATATTTTTTTAAATCAATTAATTCTTTTTTCTTTTTCTTATCTAAATGATCTAAAAAGCCATAAAACATAAATGGTTGTGGTGCAATTCCTGAAACAACTAAAGCATCTAGACAAGCATTACATCCTGATATAGGAACAACATTTATTTCATGTTCTATTGCTTCTTTAACTAATTCATATCCAGGATCAGAAATAGCAGGATAACCGGCATCACTTACTAAAGCAATATCATTTCCTTCTTCTAATAATTGTATAAGTTTAGGAATTGATTGTTTTATGTTATGTTCATGATGGGAAATAAGTTTTGTTGAAATTTCAAAATGATTTAAAAGCTTAACAGTATTTCTTGTATCTTCTGCAGCAATATATTTTACATTTTTTAAAGTATTAATAGATCGATATGTCATTTCATCTAAATTACCAATAGGTGTTGCTACTAAATATAATGTTGGTCTTCCATTTTCAAAACTCTTTTGTCTATTCATCTATCTTCTCTCCAAACATTCTTCTTACTTCATTACTGTAACTTCCATCATCATTATGTGCATATAATGGTGGTTCGATTTTTAATCCTTTTTTTCCTTTATACATTCCTTCTACTAATAAGACATGTGAATCTCTATTCATTTTAGGATATACAAAACGTATTCTTTTAGGTTCAATATCATATTTTTGCATAATATTTAAAATATCAATCATACGATCAGGTCGATGAACAATTGCAAATCTTCCTTTGTTGTCTAATAAATAAGCTGCCGCTGAAATAATACCTTCTAAATCAATTTTTATTTCATGACGTGCTATTGTTAAATATTCATTATCATTTAAATTACTATTTTCCCCTACTTCAAAAAATGGAGGATTGCAAACAATCAGCTGTGCTTTTGGTAACTCTTTGACAACATCTTTAATATCTCCATGAACGATTTCGATTTGGTCATTTAAATCATTCATCTCGACATTTCTTCTAGCAAGATCAACCGCTTCATCTTGAATTTCTATACCTATAATTTTTTTAAGTGTTCTTTTTGAAAGCAATAATGGAATAGCCGCATTATTTGTACCAAAATCAACAATATTTTTTACATCTTTATTGATTGTACAAAACTGTGATAATAAAACAGTATCCAAAGAAAAGTTAAACATATCTTTTCTTTGGATAATTTTCAAATCATTATGTGCTAATAAATAATTAATGACTTCTTGGTTTTCCATTTTTCTTTCCTGCATGATTATTTTTATCAAATTTAATTTCGTCTAAACCAACGAATACAATTCCATTATTTGTTTCAATTTTAACAAGATCATTAATAACATTTAATCCTGTTACTTTTACATCTTTATCTTGATATTTTACATGTGATCCTATTTTAGGAAAACGTTCTTTTTCTAAAGAATAAATTTCATCTTCATATTTTAAACAACACATTAATCTTCCACATGCACCTGATATTTTTTCTATATTAATTGCTAACATTTGATTTTTAGCCATATTAATAGAAACTCCATTAAATTCTCCTAAAAGAGTTGAACAACATAATGGTAAACCACATGTTCCAATTCCACCAATTACTTTTGCTTTATCTCTTGGACCAATTTGTCTTAACTCTATTCTGCATTTGAAAACAACAGCTAATTCCTTTAATAGTTCCCTAAAATCAACACGATCATCGGAAGTGTACATAAAAATAACTTTTGCTTTATCTAATGTATATTCACAATTAGTAAGTTGCATATTAACATCATATCTTGAAACAATTTCTTTACATGTTACTAATGCTTGTTTTGCATCCCTAACATTTTTTTGATAATTTTCTATATCTTTTTTTGTAGCTTTTCTAACTATCTTTTTTAATTCTGTATCTAAATTAAATTCTGATATATCTTTTAATTCCTGTGATATTTCTCCAAGTTCTAATCCTCTAGCAGTTTCTACAACTACTCGGTCATCTTTTTTTAATTTTAAATTTGTGGAAAAATAATAGATCTTACCAGCACTTTTAAATTTTACACTTGCAAGTTTAATTTCTTCCATATAAATTCCTTTCTATATTCTATACATCATACTATCCATAAGTAATGGAATATTAGCATTTGTATCTAATAAGTATGATGTTTCTAATAATAATTCAATTTTCTTTATTATATCATTGTTATCATATGTTAGTGAATTAAAAAATTCTACGTGATTACAAAAAACAGCTTTTTCATTTTGTTTCACGTGAAACATATCCTTAAGTGCAAGAATAATTAAATTAATAAATAATTTAATATTTTCCTTTTCTTTATGATCTTTAAGCATATGAATTTGTGTGTTTATGATAAGATTTTCTCTATATAAAAATAAATCCTCAATAAAATTAATTGCTTGTAACATAATATCATCAAAATTATCCTGATTTAAATTTTCTAAATCATCTTCATCTTTAATAATATAAGATAAGACACTTGCTTTTTCTTCTTCATATCCTTTAGCAATCAATTTTTCTTTAAGTACTTCTTTATTATCTGGTTTTAATTCTATAACCTGACATCTAGATATAATCGTTGGTAAAATACGATTGATATTTTTAGTTGTAAAAATTGCATAAATACCTTCTGTTGGTTCTTCTAATATTTTAAGTAAAGCATTCATAGCTTCTTTGGTTGTTTTTTCAACATTCTTTAAAATATAAACTTTTGCCTTACCTTCAAGAGAAGACTTTTTGAAAGTTTCTTGTATATTTTCAATGTGTTTCTTTTTAATATTTTCCTCTTCTCCATCAATTTCTATAATATCTGCATATTGATGGTTTAATACTTTTTGACAATCTATACATTGTTCACAAGCTAAGGTTTCATTACATATAAGTGACATTGTTAGAAACTGTAATGGTTGATCAGTATTATTTCCAACAAGTAAGAATGCATGTGGTATTTTTTTTAAGTTAAATTCATTTTCAATAATTCTATAGAATAAAGGTTGATTTTCTTTTAAATAATCTTTGATCATAATATTTTATTAATTTCCTTTAAGGCATCTTGTACAACATCTTCAACCTTTTGATCTGCATTGATTTTTACAATACGATCACTATATTGTTTACAAATTGTTAAATAACCTTCATAAACATTTTTATGAAAATCACTTTTTTCTAAATCTAATCGGTTGGTTTCTCTTTGATTAACTTTAATTCTTTCTAATCCTTTTTTATAATCAATATCAAAAAATAAAGTTTTATCTGGCATAACATCGTTTATCGCAAATAAATTCATATTATAAACTTCATCAATTCCTAGATTTCTAGCAACACCTTGATAAGCAAGTGAACTATCTACAAAACGATCACATAATACAATATACCCTTCTTTTAAAGCTGGTAATACTTTTTCTACAAGATGTTGTCTTCTTGCTGCTGCATATAATAAAGCTTCTGTACGTGCATCCATTTTTGTATTTTTCTTATCTAAAATAACATTTCTTATTTGTTCAGCAATATCAACCCCACCTGGTTCTCTTGTAAGTAAGACTTTATATCCTGATTCATTTAATATTTTTACAAGTTCTTTAGAAACTGTTGTTTTTCCACTACCTTCTGGTCCTTCTAATGTAATAAACTTTCCTGTCATAATACTTCTCTCCTCTTTCTTCATTATTATAACTGATTTTTCTATTTAAACAAGAAAAGACCTCTTGCAAGGTCTTATATTTTCTTTCTTCCTTCTAAAGATTTTAATAATGTTAATTCATCTGCATAATCAATATTACTTCCTATTGGTAATCCATTAGCAATTCTACTTGTTTCTATTCCTTTTTTCGCTAACAACTTAGCTAGAAACAATGCTGTTGTTTCACCTTCTCTTGTAGGATTCGTTGCAATAATCACTTCTTTAACTCCATCAAGTCTTTCAAATAAAGAATTAATATTTAAATCATCTATCGTTTTACCATCAATCATAGAAATCGTCCCATGTAAAACATGATACAATCCATGATATTCTCTTACCTTTTCCATAGCAAAAACATCTTTAGGACTTTCTACAACACAAATAACTGATTGATCCCTTGTTTCATCTTTACAAATTTCACAAAGTTCACCTTCACAAATATGTCCACATTTTTTACAGTAATGGATATTATCTTGAAAATGAGCTAACACATTTGCAAACTCTTGGACATATTCTTTATCCATTGATAAAACATGATAAGCTAATCTTTCTGCAGATTTACCACCTATTCCTGGTAGTCTTTTAAAACATTCAACTAAATCTGTAAATGACTTTGGATAATTCATAATACACTCCTATTCTTCAAATTCAACAATCTCATCACCAAACATATCAATCGCATATTGTTGAGCTTCTGTAAGTTCTACAACCGGTTCATGATATTCATCAATATGATGTAAAACAATTGGTTGTGGTTGTGGTAATTTTTTTTCTTTATTAAGTTGAATAAATTTTTGTCTCATATTTGGCCAATCTGCTTCCATTACTGCAATAAAATCATATTCTGATCCTAAAACTTCCTTTAAGAAATTTTTTAATGGATAATAATTTTCTGTATAGTTAATACTATTCACTTCTGGTTGATATTTCAATGTCAAAATAAAACCTTTTTCGCCAGCAGCTACAGGTTTAGCATCACATAGCATATTTGCATATTTAGCAGTATTAAGATTATAACAATATCTTCTAATAACTGGCCATTTATCTTGAATATCATTTAAAACTGTTCTTTTTGCCTGTACTAAAATATTTAAAATGTCATTAAAGTCTACTTCTATTTGAGTTGTTGTTTTTACTTCTTTTACCTCTTCTTTAGCTTCTTCCACAGGAGTTTCTACTTGTTCAACTTTCGGTTCTTTCTTTTCTTCTACCTTTTCTTGTAAATCTTCTTGAGGTTCAATTACTGGTTCTTGTACCTTTTCTACTGGTTTTTCAACCACTTCTTCTTGTTGAACTTCAACCAATGTTTCATGTGAAACATTTTCAATAACTTTTGGTTCTTCTACAGCAACTTCTTTATGTTCATTTTCAATTTGATTACATATCTTTAATAAAGCTAATTCAAAATATGTTGATGAATCTACAGCCTGTCCATAATGACTACTTGCATCCATAAAAATATCAATCATTTGAAATGCTTCTTCTACTAATATATAAGGAACAATTTGTTGGATATCGTTTTTATGCAAAACAAATAATAAAGATAAATCTTGCGTGTTTTTAAAAATAATAACATCTTTTAAAACATCTATTAAATCTTGTGTCAATCTCTTTAAATCAATACTTAAAGACATCATATGATCTAATGTTTTTAAAACATTCTTCATATCCTTTGTCAGTAATAATTTAATTAAACGTATTTTTTCATCATTTGCTAATAAACCATAAACTTTATTAATATTTTCTACTGTTAAATGTCTATCATACGCTAAACATTGTTCTAAAATACTTAAAGCATCCCTCATTCCCCCATCAGCCAGCTTAGAAATAATTTCAAGAGATTCTTCATCATATTCTACATTTTCTTCTTTTAATACATATTCCAAACGACTAATAATATCATGTTCATCCACACGTTTGAAATCAAATCTTTGACAACGTGAAATAATAGTTGGCAAAATTTTATGTGGTTCTGTTGTTGCTAGAATAAATACGATATGTGCTGGAGGTTCTTCTAATGTTTTTAATAGAGCATTGAATGCTTCAGGTGTCATCATATGAACTTCATCAATAATATAAACTTTATATTTAGCATTAATAGGGGCATATTTTACTTTATCTATCAAATCTCTAACTTCATTGACTCCATTATTACTTGCTGCATCAATTTCAATAACATCAGGATGATCTCCTTGAGTAATTGCTTTACAGTTAGGACATTCATTACATGGAGGATGATCTCCTGTACAGTTAATAGCTTTAGCTAATATTTTAGCAATCGTTGTTTTCCCTGTTCCACGTGGTCCAGCAAATAAATAAGCATGCGCTATTCTATTTTCTTTAATTGCATTTTTTAATGTAATTGTAACATGACTTTGTCCAGCGACATCTTCAAATGTTTGCGGACGATAAGTACGATACAAGGCTTTATATGACATATTATCAACTCCTATCTCCTACATTATACACGAAAAAAAGATATGAGTAATCATATCTTTTGACGTTTCTTTTTAAAATAGTCTTTTATTAACTTTGAACATTTATCTTTTAAAATATCTGATTGAATCATGGGAATATAATTAAGTTTAGGATCTGGTAAATGAATCAATTTATCTAAAGACATCCATCTTGTATCACTTGCACCATAAACAACTCTTTGAATATGGCTTTGAATAATAGCTCCCGAACACATTAAACAAGGTTCTAAAGTTGTATAAAGTGTACATTCATCTAAGCGCCATCTTTCTATTTTTTTACAAGCTTCTTCAATAGCTAACATTTCTGCATGACCATAAGTTTGATTTAAATACTCTCTTTGATTATATGCACGGGCAATAATTTGATCATCTTTTACAATGATACATCCAATTGGCACATCATCATGTTTTAATGCTTTTAAAGCTTCTTGATAAGCTATTTCCATATATTCTTCATCATTCATC
>OLNW01004116.1_pt1 | contig 10609 bp, 8 predicted proteins | sample 1672121 | NCBI WGS metagenome assembly OLNW01 (sample SAMEA3136648, study PRJEB25190) | human gut metagenome
TGTTACCTCCACATTCTTTTTTATTTTGAATGTCCGCAAAATCCGTCCTACATCCGGAGAGCTTCAATGATGACCGTAAAGCCGGCAAGACCACATTCGTTGGAACACACGAGGAAATTGCAGAAAAATATATGAAGCTTCTTGACTATGCTCAGGATGATTTTATGGGACTTACCTATGATGATGGAAATAAAGCTTTTGCAAATGGCGAAGCAGCCATGATCATCAATGGAAACTGGGCAATCAACCAGTACAAAAATGCAAATGCAGATATCAATGTGGATATGTTTGCACTCCCGGCTTCCAATGAGAAATCCCAGAACTATGTAACCTCTGGTGTAGATGTACTTCTTGGTGTATGCAAAGACAGTGCAAATGAAGAAGTGGCAAAAGAATTTGTATCCTTTATGCTTGAGCCGGAAAATGCAAAAATGTACATTGATGATCAGTTTGCTTTCTCAGCTGTAAAAGGTGTAGAGCAGGAGAATGAGACAGTGGCAGGTGTGAAAGAAGATATTGCAGCTGGAAAGGTTGCAAACTTCCCAGATCATTACTATCCATCCGGATTTGATATGTCCGCACTTCTGACCGAAATGTGCCTGAACTACACAAACGGAATGGACAACGAGGAGAACATAAATCAGTTCCTTGCACAGTGCGATGAGAAATATGACATTGCAAATGTAGACTGATCTATGTGACTGATGGAAAATACAGGCGAAAGGTGAAGAACGTGAACTGTCACCTTTTGATCCGTATGAATTGTAAGGCTGCTGGCCACTGAGTGAACAGCAGCCTTGTAAGAAAATAAGGGAGGATTCCATGAAGAATAAAGCCCCACGGAAAAAACCTGCTGTTAACCGGGTTTACTACATTTATGTAGGAATTCTTGCAGTTCTGTTTTTCACTTTCCACACCATTCCATTCTTAAAAGGTGTTATGTACAGTTTTACAGACTGGAGAGGATATGGAGAGTGGAATTTTGTAGGACTTCGAAATTATATCCATATGTTTTCTGATGTGGATACAGGAAATGCATATTTGTTTACATTCAAATTTGCGGTGATCACTACTATTCTGGTAAACGTGATCAGTCTGATCCTGGCCTGTGCATTAAATGCAAAGATCAAGTTTAAAAACACAATCAAAGCTTTTTATTTCCTTCCATATATGCTGGGAAGTCTGATCGTAGGATTTATTTTCAACTATATTTTTGCGAACCTGATTCCACAGCTGGGAAAAGGCCTTGGAATCAAAGCTTTAAGTGTAAATATTCTTGGAACCAATCATGCTATCTGGGGAATTGTTGCGGTATCCTTATGGATCGGATGCGCTTTTAACACCTTGATCTACATTGCAGGACTTCAGTCCATTGACACAGATGTATATGAGGCTGCTGACCTGGATGGAGCGACCGGCTTAAAAAGATTCAGCAAAATCACGTTCCCTCTGCTGGCACCATCTTTTACCATCAATATGGTACTTTCCGCAAAGGGTTATCTGATGGTTTACGATCAGATCATGGCTATGACAGATGGCGGTCCTGGAACCAGCACAACATCTATTGCAGTATTGATCTACAAAAAGGGCTTCGGAGGCGGACAGTTCGCTTATCAGTCAGCCAATGCGGTTATGCTTTTTGTTGTAGTAGTACTGATTTCCGTATTCCAGCTGCGTGTACTTGAGAAGAGGGAGGAAAAATTAGGATGAAACAGAATACAGTGAAAGTAAAAGAGCGTTACAACTGGCCTGTTACGATCCTTCTGATCATTGGAATCGTACTTGTCATCCTGCTGCCTCTTTATATGGCACTGATGATTGCCATCAAGGATCCAACAGATATGAACAACATTCTGGCACTGCCAAGAAAAATCAGACTTCAGAACTTTGCAGATGCCTGGGTAATGACAAATTTTCCAAGAAAATTTCTTAATACAGCATTTATCACAGTGGTGAATCTGATTTTTACACTGATCACAAACTCTTTTGCCGCTTATGCCATCACAAGAAACCGTAAAAAGAGCAAATTCTTTTCCCTCATGTATTATTACTTTATCAGTGCCATGTTTATACCGTTCCAGGTAATCATGCTTCCGCTGGTTGTGCAGGCAAATGCTTTTCACCTGGATAATATTTTCGGAATTACATTCCTGTACATTATTTTCGGTCTTCCTATGAATACGTTCCTTTATACAGGGGCAGTAAAGGCAATCCCGGAGGCACTTGACGAAGCAGCCATGATTGACGGGGCAAATCCGATTCAGATTTTTTCCAGGATCATTTTCCCGGTTCTGAAGCCTACCACAGCTACAGTAGCAATTCTTTCCTTCATGTGGACCTGGAATGACTTTACCATGCCATTGGTACTGTTAAGTGATGAAAGCCAACAGACACTGCAGCTTGCCCAGTATGTATTTAAAAAACAGTTTTCTGTTGATTATAATCTGGCATTTGCTTCTTATCTGCTTGTTCTGCTTCCAGTGCTGATCGTGTATATTTTCTGTCAGAAATGGATCATGAATGGTGTAGTAGCCGGTGCAGTAAAATAGAGAAAACAAATACGCGCCATGGGAATATTTCACTGCGGTCATGTACCGGGCAAGAATATTCTGTGGGAAAATAAATATAGAATATCAGGAGGACAGCCAGGAAATGAAGAAGAACTGGTGGAAAGAAAGTATTGTATACCAAATCTATCCAAAAAGCTTCAATGACAGCAATGGGGATGGAATTGGTGATATCAGAGGAATTATAGAGAAACTTGATTATCTGAAGGAACTTGGGGTAAATGTTCTGTGGATCTCACCTATGCTGGAGTCCCCACAGGATGACAATGGCTATGATATTTCAGATTATCGCAGAATTTACAAAGATTACGGAACCATGCAGGATTACGAGGAGCTACTTTTTCAGGCGCATGAGCGTGGAATCAAGGTGCTGATGGACCTGGTTGTAAATCATACTTCAGACGAACATCAGTGGTTCCTGGAGAGCAAAAAGTCCAAGGATAATCCGTACCGTGACTATTACATCTGGAAAAATCCGGTAAACGGAAAAGAGCCAAATAACTGGGGCGGTGCATTCGGCGGTTCTGCATGGGAATACGACAATGAGACACAGATGTATTACCTGCACCTGTTTTCCAAAAAACAGCCGGATCTGAACTGGGAAAATGAGAAAGTGCGCCAGGAAGTTTACGATATGATGAAATTCTGGTGTGACAAGGGAATCGACGGCTTCCGTATGGATGTGATCAGTATGATTTCAAAGGATCAGGCTTTCCCGGATGGAGAAGTGAAAAGCGGCCTGTATGGAGATTTCGGTCCATACAGCGTTCACGGTCCGCGGGTCCATGAATTTTTACAGGAAATGAACCGTGAGGTATTGTCCAAATATGATATCATGACAGTTGGGGAAACTTCTGGTGTTACCATTGAAGAGGCACAGAAATATGCCGGGGAAGACAGTGGCGAGCTGAATATGGTGTTCCAGTTTGAACATGTAGAAGATGCTTCCCCGCATGCGGAGTTTGGCAAATGGACCACTGACAGATATGACTTTAAGGCTTTCAAAAAGACGATGATCAAATGGCAGGAGGAACTTCAGGGAAAAGCATGGAACAGTCTTTTCCTGGGAAATCATGATCAGCCAAGAAGCGTTTCCAGATTTGGAAATGACAATCCGGCATACAGAGAGACTTCTGCAAAAATGCTGGCAACCTGTCTTCATATGATGCAGGGAACCCCTTATGTATATCAGGGGGAAGAGCTTGGCATGACAAACGCATATTTTAATAAGCTGGAAGATTATAAGGATATTGAGAGCATTCAGTATTATACAGAGCTGACAGATGCAGGGCTGATGGAGCCGGATTACATGATGAAATGTCTGATGCTCAGAAGCCGTGACAATGCAAGAACACCTATGCAGTGGGATGATTCAGAAAAAGCAGGCTTTACAGATGGAGAGCCGTGGATTAAAATAAATCCGAACTGTAAAGAAATCAATGCAGCCAGTCAGTTGGATGATCTGGATTCCATTTTCCATTATTATCAGAAACTGATCGCTCTTCGCAAGGAGAAAGATATTATTGTGTACGGTGAGTTTGAACCGCTTTGCCGTGAGGATGACCAGATTTTTGCATATATGAGAAAGCTGGATGAGGAAAGACTTCTTACAGTCTGCAATTTCAGTGAGCAGTCAGCAGAATTTGAAGTTCCTGCAGAATTTGAAGGTTCCCGGTGCCTGATTACAAACCTTGACCGAAAAGTATTTGCGGGCAAGGTCGTGCTGAAACCTTATGAGGCATTTGTGTTATATAAATAAACAGGTTACTGGACGAGAAACGGACAGCAGATAACCAGACTTAAAGGGGCAAAATTTTTTGCCTCTTTTTTGAAAGACGAGGAAGATTGTTATGATCAGAAAATACAGATACGGAGCTCCTTTTGATACGGAGGCAGTAACAGAGAAGATTGAAACAGCGAATGGCGCTTTTCCTTATGGAAAAATCAGCCTGGAAAAGGGCTTTGATTTTACATATGTGATGGATGAGGATGATATTGTTTATGGGCTTGGGGAAGCCAACCGCGGCATCAATAAAAGAGGATACTGCTATATCAGCAATTGTACCGATGATCCAAACCATACGGAAGACAAGCGTTCTTTGTATGGTGCCCACAACTTTATCATTGTAAGCGGAAAGACAACATTTGGACTGTTTTTCGACTACCCTTCTGAACTGACCTTTGATATTGGATATACCAGAATGGACACCCTGAAAGTGACATGCGCAGATGCAGATCTGAATGTGTATGTGATTGAAGGTGAATCTGCCTATGATATTGTAAAGCAGTTTCGCCATGTGATCGGACGCAGCTATATTCCCCCGAAATTTGCATTTGGTTTCGGACAGAGCAGATGGGGATATACCACCAAGGAGGATTTTCGCAAGGTGGCAGCCGGCTATCGTGAGAATCACATCCCTTTGGATATGATCTACATGGACATCGATTATATGGATTCCTATAAGGACTTTACGTTGAATCCGGAGAATTTCCCTGATTTCCCGGATTTTGTAAAAGAGATGAAAGACCAGGAGCTACGCCTGATCCCTATTATTGATGCTGGTGTAAAAGTGGAAAGCGGCTATGAGGTTTACGAGGAAGGTGTGGAAAAAAGATACTTCTGCCAGCGGGAGGATGGAAGTGATTTTGTGGCAGCCGTATGGCCGGGGGATACTCATTTTCCGGATTTTCTGAACAAGGATGCCAGAAAGTGGTTTGGAGACAAATACAGCTTCCTTATTAGCCAGGGGATTGAAGGCTTCTGGAACGATATGAATGAGCCTGCTATTTTCTATTCCTCAGAGGGAATGGAAGAGGCGAAGAAACTTGCCGGAGAGTTTTACCAGGATAAAGAAGGTAAGATCCACATTTGGAAAATGCAGGGCGAGCTAAACGGACTCGCAAACAACCCAGAAGATTACCGCAGATTTTATCATAATGTGGATGGCAAAAAGATCCGTCACGACAAGGTACATAACCTGTTTGGCTACAATATGACAAGAGCAGCAGGCGAAGCATTCGACCGCATTGATCCGGAGAAGCGTTTCCTGATGTTTTCCCGTTCCTCCTATATTGGAATGCACCGTTACGGCGGAATCTGGATGGGAGACAATAAATCCTGGTGGTCACACATTCTTCTGAACCTGAAAATGCTGCCGTCTCTGAATATGTGCGGATTCCTTTACACAGGAGCAGATCTTGGCGGATTTGGCGCGGATGCAACAAGAGACCTGGTGCTTCGCCATATGGCACTTGGGGTATTTACTCCGCTTATGCGTAACCATTCCGCAATCGGAACAAGAGAGCAAGAGTGCTATCAGTTTGAGAATGTTGAGGATTTCCGAAATGTGGTAAATACGAGATACCGCCTTGTTCCGTATCTGTACAGCGAATACATGAAGGCCGCTTTAAACGATGATATGTATTTCAAACCACTTGGCTTTGTTTATCCGGATGATAAGATGGCAATCCGGGTGGAAGACCAGCTGATCCTTGGAAATGAGATTATGATCGCACCGGTTTACGAGCAGAACGCAAGAGGGCGTTATGTTTACCTTCCGGAAGAAATGAGGTTTGTGAAATTTCTGACAGACGGAAGTATTTCTGAGGAGATTCTGGAAAAGGGCGTTCATTATGTGGAGGTTGCCTTAAATGAAGTGCCTCTGTTTATCCGGAGTGGTAAGTGTATTCCGGTTGCAGAGGCTGCGGAGTGTGTGAAGGATATTGATACTTCCAAACTCACTATGCTGGGATATGAAGGCAGCAGTTATACTTTGTACGAGGATGATGGCGTGCATAAGGAGTACGATAAGGCTGAGAATTATAGAAAATTAGAAAAATAACAGAATGAAAAGATCCCTTGAAAGTCTTTGGAAATTTCACGACGAGGTTTAAAAGATTTTTTAAACAGGATCCAGAAGACAGAAAATCGGAGCTGGCCATCAATTTCCAGCTCCGATTTTTTCAGATACCATATCGATAAACCACACCAACAGAATCAATCCCAGCATGATTGCACCAGCTTTTTCCCAGGCATATTGATTCATGGAAAAAATAAGGGGCGCTCCGATTCCGCCTGCGCCTACCAGACCGAGAACGGAAGCTTCACGGATGTTTACATCAAACCGGTAGAGGATGATAGAGGTGAAAACAGGCTTCAGCTGCGGCAGGACACTGTGGCAGATGGCGGGAAGAGGACGGACCCCCATGGCCAGCAGCGCATGATAGGGACGAGGGTCCAGGGCATCTAGTGCTTCTGTAAATCTTTTGGTGAGAAGTCCGATACTGCATACGGCCAATGTCAGCACTCCTGTGAAAGCTCCTGGCCCGGATACCCGGATGAAAATCAGTCCATACACCAGAAAAGGCACCGAACGGATTACCATGATCACCAGGTTAAAAAGAAAGGACACAGGAGCAGGTACGAAACGTTTGGTATTTAGAAAAGCCAGCGGTGCAGATACAATGGCTCCGATTACCGTTCCAATAAAAGCAATGCACACTGTTTCCAGTAAAAGATACCCAAGCCCATCTTTTTCAGCCGAGAAAAAGAAGCTCCAGTCTGGCTGCAGAAAGCCAGCAAACATATTTCGCAAAGTCTGTGGACTGGTTCTGGAAAAATCCGGCAGGGAAAGGGTAAACGTGCAGATCAGAAACAGGGCAGCCAGAAACAGAAGCAGCAGTCTGGCCTGCTCTTTTTTTATTGTGCGCTCTTTTCGTATCAAGGCGGCCAGATACCGACTGAAATATTCAATCACACACACTGTTAGAAACAGCATCAGCAGAATGGTCCCCACTTTGTCATACTCCAACCAGGAAATCTTCTCATTGAGAAGCAGTCCGATACCGCCAGCTCCCACATATCCTAAAATGGAGCTGTGCCGTACATTGGTTTCCAACAGGTAAAGTGCATTGGTGAGAAATCCAGGAATGATCTCTGGTAGAATTCCATGGATATAAGCTACATACTTTGAAACACCCATAGCCCGAAGTGCCTGGTAAGCTTTTACATCGGCGGCACTTGCATCCTCGTAGGTAAGTTTTGTCATAATGGCAAAGGTGTACAAGGTAATGGCAAAAGTACCTGCAAAGGTGCCAAGCCCGAAAAGAAAGGTAGCAGTAAGCGCCAGAATCAAGGCTGGAAAAGAACGGAGAATCTGGATTACAATTCTAAGTATCCGCCGTATTACAGCTGGAAATCCTAAGTTTGCAGCGCCAAAAGGCGAGAGTACAAGGGCAAAAAAGGTGCCAAGTACCGTTCCGGTAACAGACATCTGAATGGTGTAAAAAAGCGGCAGCAGGATCTTCTGAATATAAGAAAAATCTGGCGGGATCATATCCACGACCAAGTCGGTGAGGTGGCTCCTTCGTTTCCAGAAAGTTATAAGGTCACAGTCTGTGAAATTTGCTGCAAGGAAAAACAAAATCAGAAAAGAAATTGGAACAGCAAATTTTGCCACAATGGAATTTTTGCTTATTTTGTTATCATTCATAAGCGACACCTCGCTTATTCTCTATCTGAATATCATTTTTGTTATAAATCTGTGCGGTGATAGAATCAGCCAGATCAGCAGTCTTACCGTCAAATACAACCTTGCCATCTTTCAGACCAATAAGTCGGTCGGAGAACTCCTGGGAGAATTCCAGATTATGGCTGTTCATTAAAATGGTGACACCATCCGTCTCATGAATACTCTTCAGCAACCCTAGAATCTGTCTCCCGGTAACTGGATCAAGAGACGCCACCGGTTCATCTGCCAGCAGGATCGCCGGGTGCCGCATAAGTGCTCTTGCAATTGCCACCCTTTGCTTTTGTCCGCCAGACAGATTCTTAATCGGTTCCTCTGCCTTTTCCAGAAGTCCAACCCGATCCAGCAGTTTCAGAGCTTCTTCTTTACGTGTTTTTCCATAAAGTCCAAACACGCCTTGGAAAAATCCCATATCCGGAAGTCCGGCAGTCAGCACATTCTTCAGACAGGTAGAATTCTCCACCAGACAAAAGTCCTGATAAATAGTTGCGATGGATTTTTGCAGTTCACGTTTTTTCCTTCCTTTTAGAGAATCAAAGCGCTTATCATCCAGAAGCACCTGTCCGCCAGTGCACTCCATCATTCCATTGAGAATGCGAAAGAGCGTTGTCTTTCCCGCCCCCGAAGGCCCGATCACCGAGACAAATTCCCCCTGTGAGACGGAGAAATCCACATCTGCCAGGGCTTTTGTGCCATTATGAAATTTTTTTGCGATATGCTGAATCTGTAAATTCATAGATAAAATTGACCTCGTTTAAAACTACTGCCGAGGCAAATAATCTGCCCCGGCAGTTTAAAATATTTTGTAACTATTCAGAAAAGTTGAAGTCTATTCCATAGACTTCAGCAGCTCCTGCGCCTCGCGCTCGCCGTCGTAATTGGAGTCATCGCCCCATTCATATCCAACCTGGCTGAACACGCTGATAATATCTTTTCCCTCGTCCGTATTCGCAATCTCAATAAAGGAATCTCCCAGCGCCTGGCGGAAATCTTCATCCTGCATAACTTCAGAAGTTTTGCTGTAGGCAATCATATCATTGTAAATCTTATCTGTAACTCCGATCACACCAGTCTGATTTACCATATCATCTGTACCTCCGAAGGTCTCTTTCCATTCCGGTGCGTATTTGGTACGGATGTGGCCATAAGAAACCATCACATCAGCCTGTCCGGAAGCCAGACGTGCAAGAGAAGTGGTATAAGAATCAGACTCCACCGCATTTGCCAGATCGCTGATTCCCTTGCCATATTTCTCGTTCAGCCATAAGCTTGGATAAATATAACCGGAAGCTGAAGTTGGTCCCATAACAGCCCAGGTAGCATCGTTCAGATCATCCCAGGTAAGCTCTTCGCCGTTATTTACCTTTTCCAGTAAAGCCTGTCCCTTTTCGCTTGGACCTGCCAGAATAATAGAACGGTAATAGGTAGACATCTCATCGGTGTTTTCTTCGATTGTACCATCATTCCAATCTTTCGGATCATCAGAATCTTTGTTGATTCCATAGCGAAGGGCGGTAAGAAGAACGTCACAGTCATCAGAGAAAAGTACGTAATTTCCGCCTGAAATAAATCCGATATCTGCGCTTCCAGCACTTAAAGCCTGGCCAACAGCGGTGTAGCTTGTACCTACTGTCATGTCCACGTTCTCCACGTCATACCCCTTGGTGAGCAATGTTTCCTTCAGTAAATCTTCCAGCGGCTCGGTAGCAGTGGTGATGGTGTCGGAATCTGCATATGGGGAAAATGCAATCTTCAGAGAATCAATGGTTTTGGTGTCCTCTGCAAAAACAGTGACAGTGCTCCCAACGGTAAGTCCCAGGCATAATGCCAGGGAAAGTGCGGATACAATGTGTTTCTTCATAGTGAAATACCTCCATGCTTTTGTTTGATCATATAATGTGTTACTGTGCATTTGAAATGTTACGCAAAGCGAATCGCTGCGAATAAAATGGGCAGTAACTTTATTTCTGCTGGAAGTCGGTTATAACGAGAAAATTGCCCAATTTCTTACTATAGAATGTTTGAAAAAATTTTTCTGCAAAGCTGGGAATAGAGATTACAGCAATGGACTCTCAAATATGCCATGGTGAGAAGGGCTCATTATTCATGTAAATAAAAATACATGCCTCCCAGCATGTATCGAAAATGACTTTCGAGCAGATGCTGACAATCCACCTGCAAAAAAAGGTGAACAGGTTTCGGTCGATCCTGACGGGATCCTCTCAACCCGGACTTACGGGCTCCCTCGCAATCTGGTTTTCGTCATCACAAATTCTGACCGCAGCACAAGGGCGCTCCCCCTGGTGCTGCATTCCGTTAACCGGATAAATTGTATCATACCTGCCCTGGAATTACAATAAAAAATTCTGGCATAGCATTTGTAAAAATGTAAAAATGTAAAAATGGAGATGGAGATGGAGATGGAGAAGTTATTGCTTATTCGAAGTTCAATAATATGGAAAAAAACATGGCAGTTCTCCATCGAAAATAATTGACGTGGTATATGCTTTAGTG
>OLNW01004121.1_pt1 | contig 10601 bp, 10 predicted proteins | sample 1672121 | NCBI WGS metagenome assembly OLNW01 (sample SAMEA3136648, study PRJEB25190) | human gut metagenome
CCGGCAGGAGGTTATGAGCCAGATCCAACACCAGGTTTCTGGGACAAACCGGCAGGGGGCTATAACCCAGATCCAATGCCAGGGAATGACGGAGCTCAGGGAAGAGGCTACACTCCGAATCCAACGTCAGGTTTTGGCGAAGAACAGAGAAAAAGTTTTACTCCGAATCCGGGAACCGGTTTTGCATCAGACGATGATGACGGCAATGACGCAACTGTAATGCTGAGGGATGACGGAAGTGAAGCAACGATACTTCTGAAAGCAAGAGTTAAACCAAATGCTACATTGATCCGTCTGCATACACAGGAGAAGTTCCATATCACGACGGAGATCTGCAAGATCGGTAAGCGTGCACTTATGGTAGATATCTGCATCCGCAATAACCCGACCATCAGCAGGGAACACTGTGCGATCCATTTTGAAGAAGGTAAATATTACCTGGAAGATAAGGATTCCAGCAACTATACATACCTGAACGGAAACAGAGCAATGCCAGGCCAGAAACTGCTTCTCAATGACGGAGATCAGATCCGCCTGTCTGATGAAGAGTTTATTTTCCGAAAGGGGGATGTGAAATGAATCCAAACAATAATTCCGGAAAAAAATTATCACCGCAGATATTAGTTCCGATGATCGCAGGAATTGTCTGCGTACTCGTGATTCTGGCAGTTGTGATTTTTGTCACACCTAAAAAGGCAACTGCAAGCCAGTTACAGGAAAATCTGAACCTGGGCTCCAAATATCTGGATGCAGGAGAATACGACAAAGCAGAAGTTGCATTTAATGATGCTTTGAAGATTGATAAAAAATCCACAGATGCGACTCTGGGACTTGCAAAAGTATACAATGGAAAGAAACAGCCGGAAAAGGCACTGGATATGCTGAAAAAGACCGGCGAAAATATGAAAAATGTTTCCACATCTTCTGTGAAAAAGGATTCCGCTGCATGGAATTCCCGTGTAAACGATTATCAGAACGCTTTTGAAAATACAAAGAGCATTTTTAAAGAACAGGGAAAAACTTCTCAGGTAGAAGAGACTGAAAAAGAAGAACAGGATACAACAAAATATATCACTCTTATTATTAATATTATAAATCCAACGGCAACGCCAACGCCGACAACAGATCCGAATGAACTGGATGACGGAAGCAATAACAGTGCGGGTGGTGCAGGTCTGGATTCTGGAAAAGTTGGTGAAGTAACTGCGGCACCGCATCCTGGAGATCAGACTGATCCGACAAGTGCTCCAGATCGGGATAACACGGAATCAGAAGACGGGGCAGATCAGAACGCCGCGGATGATACGGATTCAACAGATGATGGAGATTCAACAGATGATACGGATTCCACGGATGCTTCTGATTATGCGGAAGATACAGAAAATCCATATGACAGTTCAGACTATCCGGAAGATCCGGATTCGGAAACATATGATAATCCGTCAGATGAAGCAGGAACAACAGAAGTGACCAATGAGGATGTATATGGTAAGGATGAACTCCCATCCGGAGGTTCAGAAGTTTCCAACGGAGAACAGGATGAGAACTCATACGACAATCCGGGTGAAGCCTCCAATGAAGATACAGATGATAATGCATATGAAGATCCAGCGGAAACTTCTGATGAAAACCAGGATGGAAATTACAGCGAACCGGATACAGAAACAGCTGATGATCCGGCAATACCGACACCTGGTCCGGCAGAGACTTATACGGAGACAACAGAGACCTCACAAACGGATGAGACAGGTACAGAGCAGACAGATAGCAATACCGCAGAAACTGCAGATGACGATGCTGTACTGGCTGCATATGTAGCACAGGTGGAAATCTCCAAATATACAGGAGGAAGCATTTCCTACACAGACAGTACCAGCATGGCATCTGTAAATGGCGTTCTTGCAACAGATCAGAGAGATTTTAACAGTGATGGAAGACCGGAACTTCTGGTGATTTCTATTTCCGGAGGAAAACTGCAGTTTGAACTTTACAGGGCAGAAAACGGAGAGGCACAGCAGATTGCCAGTGAATCAGCAGATCCGGGCTTTGGTGATCCAGTCGAGGGAATCACATACAGCGGAACACAGGAATGCTTTGTAAAAGATAATGGAACTTCTGTTGATATCGGAATCGCAGGCTATTATTCCGGAATGAGCGGCGAAAATGCAATGCCGGAAGCAAGGCTGGCTATCGCCCTTTATACAGTTAACAGTGACGGAACAGTAAGCCAGACAGGAAATGCGGCACTGGTAAACGGCACACAGCTTTACCTGAATGGAACGACTCCACAGGAGGGCGGAAAGGATGCCTTTATCAGCGAGATTTCCAAAATGGGATTAAGCGGATCCTGGGTTGCTGAAAGCGCAGATATGTTAGCCGGAATGGATCTTCTCAATAATCCGATGCAGGATACAGCAGGAGTACCAAATCCGATCAATACCGGTCTTTCCGCAAAAGAAACAGGAGTCCAGGACCTGGCAGTGATCAATGTGGGAATGCAGCCAGGAAGCAGCAGCATGGATTTTAGCGTAAAATAAGATAAAAAGAGGTTTGAATATATGCCAATTCCACATACTTATCGGGTTATAGGTAAGATTGGAGCTGGAAACAGCGGTGAAATCTACAAGGCTTATCAGATAAACCTTGGAAAATATGTAGTACTGAAAAAAATAAAAACAGAGATCAAAGATTTTCTGAACAACAGAGCGGAAGTTGATGTACTGAAAAACCTCAGACATTCCTGTCTGCCTCAGGTTCTTGACTTTTTTGAGGCGGACGGGGATGTGTATACAGTTATGGATTTTATCCCGGGGAATTCATTTAAGGATTATCTGGATTCCGGAACTGTTTTTGAAGAGAAATCAGTCATTATCTGGGCAAAGCAGATAGCTGCAACACTGGGCTATCTGCACAGCCAGAAACCACCGATCATCCACAGTGACCTGAAACCTGGGAATATCATGCTGACACCGGAAGGAAATATCTGTCTGATAGATTTTAACATTTCTGCCACGCTGGATGGAGATACTGCCTGGGTAACCGGATATACCAATGGATATGCGGCTCCGGAACAGATCGAGGCACTGCATTACAACCAGAACGAACTGGACCATTCACTCTGGAAAACCATAGATGCCAGAGCGGATATTTACAGTCTGGGAGCAACTTTATACCACATCATGACCGGCAGGAAGCCGAAACCGGATGAAAACGGAAATGTCAGTGATATCAGGCTTACCGGCATAAAGATCAATGATATCTTTGCACATATTATCATGAAATGCCTGGAGCCGGACCCGAACAGGCGATATCAGAGTGCGGAAGAGCTTCTGAATGATCTGAAGAATATCCAGACAAAGGACAAGAGGTATAAAGATCTCTGCGCAAAACAGCACATGGCCTATGTTCTGGTTGCAGGTCTGATGATCGGAAGTGCAGCGCTGACGATCAGTGGATATTTCAAACGGGATGTTGGGAAACAGAAAAACTATGAATCTTATGTACGTCAGGAAGCGCAGTGTATCAGCTCCGGAGATTATCAGAATTTTGAAACATATTATGAAAAAGCCACGGATCTTATTCCGGACAGGCTGGATGCCTATTATCAGAAGGCGCTGGCGCTGAACAAGCAGCAGCAGTATGGTGACAGTATTGATTTTATCAATAAAGTGATCCTTTCCAATGATGCGATCCTGAAAAGCGGATCGTCTCTGAATGATATTTATTACCTTCTCGGAAATTCCTATGAGAGAATGGAAAATTATGAGAATGCGGCAGAATGCTACAAAAAAGCCATTGATATCAAGCCGGATAACAGTGCTTACTACAGAGATTATGCCATTGCGATGGCATACACCGGAAATATGGAGGAAGCGGAAAAAGCGCTGGAGACGGCACGTGAGAATGGCCTGGATTCCATAGATATTGATTATGTTGAAGGAGAAATCTCATATAATAATGGGGACTATTCCGGTGCAAAGGATATCTTTGCAGATTGTATTCAGAAAACAGATGACGATTATCTCCGAATGCGTGCCTACATTATGGAGTGCAAATGCATTGACGGGCAGGATGACGGTGTGAGCGGATCGGATGAAAAGATCCAGATTCTGGAGAAGGCCCGTAAAGAGCTTCCAAAAGAATACAATATCGGAATCCTTGAACAGCTGGCGCAGACATACAGTGATCTTGGAAATGATACCTCAGATATGTCCTATTATCAGGAGGCCGCGAAGGTTTTTGAGCAGATCCAGAGTCAGGGCATGGGAACTTATGATACAGATTATAATCTGTCTGTTTTATATCAGAATATGCAGCAGTACGATCAGGAGGAAACGGTACTGAACCAGATGCTGGAGAAGTATGGTGATAATTATAAGACCTATAAGGCGCTGGCATATCTGGAAGTTGCAAAGCAGTCTCAGGCTGATAATGAAGGCAGAGATTACACAAAATTCCAGGAATACTATCTGAAAGCAAAGGAACTTTATCAGTCACAGCCGGATAACAATGCCAATGATATGGAGATGGATAATCTTCAGGATCTGTACGAGCAGGCAGTAGCAAACGGCTGGTTGTCTGCATCATAAGGAGAAAGAAATGGAGATAGGAACGATCATGATGATCATAGGGATCATGGGAATTATAGCAGGCATGGTCCTTTTGTTTCTGCTTCCGGGGATTTTCAGAAAGCAGAGAAAAAAAATGATGGAAGAAATCGGAGAGGATTTATAAAAAAGAGAGGCGTGTGAAAAAAATTCACACGCCTTATTATATATTTTATTTTGTTCTGCTGAGACTGCTGAATTTTACATATCCGGCAGAACTGTAGGGGTTACCGTTTCCGATTCGGGTCATAGAACTGGTATCTTTCAGATTCAGACGATATCCGAAATAGCAGTTATGACTTAATTCTATTTTGAAATAATAGCCGTAACTGGTTTTGATGATCTCATCGATATCAAAAATCCAGTATGGTTCATTTTCGGAGTCGGAGAAATAATAATTTACTTTCTTTCCGGAGAAAACAACTTTATCTCCGTCTGGTGTGTACCAGGTACCTTTGACCAGATTTAATGCTTTCTTATCTGTAGCAGAAGCCGGAATACTGGAAACACGTTTGCCATCTTTCAGACGGTAAATAACGGTTGTCTTATTGGCATCATAAGAACCGCAGCCGTGCCATGCAAAACGGTATGCGAATCGGATGTATCCATCCTTGTTGTAATCGCAGGTGCATTTGGTACTTACATAAAGTCTCATACTTCTTTTGTTTAATGTACCGTTCTTTTTGTAATCGTTGAATTCCTTAAAAAGTGTTTTTTTCAGAGAAAGATCATTGTTGTAGGAAGATTTTAAGGATTGGTTGATCCGTTTAACTGCAGTGCTGTTTCCTTTTAACTGTGGCAGCTCGTAGGAATATGTGGCACTGGAACTCTTATAGGTTTTCTTTTCCTGGATTTTTTTGATCGTATAAGTAGCTTTGGTGGCTGCCTGTACATTCTGTGTAGTTCCCACACCGGCTGTGATGCAGAACGCACACATGGCGATCAGAAATCCTGTAATTCTTTTTTTCCATATTCTCATTTTAGGGTCCTCCTTGTCTGACAGGTGGATAAGCTTATCCACTCTGGTTTCTATAGTATTTCAGAAGTTCTGTTTATAAATTTATGTAAGACGGTTCCGGAGGAGAACAGTCTTTTAAGCGGTTGATTTTATTATGGACTTCTTCCTGTGGATTTTCAAGAGTTCTCAATAAAAAAAAATTTTTAAAAAATTTTTCATTTTTTTAAAACCTGCCGGTATTCTTAGTCGTCTGTATAGTGAAAGGAGGAAAGAGGACAGGTTTTAAGCGGAAAAATATACTTATTAAAAAAATAATATTTAACACAGGAGGAAAAGAATATGGATACTATGTCAGCAAAAAATTTCTTACAGAACACAGAGGTAAAATTTAAAGTAAAAATGATCGCAACGCTCATACCTGCGGCAATTTTTCTTATTACGATTCTGATTGAAGGAATAACCGGAACGGGAATACAGATCATGCAGAATATTTATCTTATTTCAGGACTGATTTTGCTGGTAGCAACAGGCGCAGTTGTGAAACTTCTGAAGATTGCTTTAACTGCGTTCAAATGGGGATGGCTGCTCACACCGTTTACACTGTTTGATCTGGTGATCGCTGTGATCGCAGGTGGATTTGTCCTGGGAGTGGGACTTCTGTTCCCATTTGGCCCTATGGCACTGGATACCTGGGATCTTTATATGGAACGTCGCAATGCGAAAGCGTATCTGTGATTTTTTCAGGTTTTTGACTGGGTTATGAGCTTTACAGATGCAGAATGAAAAATCATAATATAAATATATGCAATATAAAAAGGAGGAAATGAAATGAAGAAAAAACTTTCAATCGCAGGTATGTTGTTAATGGTTTGTATGTTGTTCTGTATTTCGAAAACAACGTATGCAGCTAGCCGTACGATTACGACGAATAAGAGTTATGATGTGATTCTTGGGAATGAGACAAAGAATTATACGGTTATTGTTCCTAATTCAGGATATTTTTATTATACGGTTATACCAATTAAATATATTGAAAATGGTATTGAATCATCTTCCAGTTCTTGGTATTTGCCATCGACAAAAATGAAAGTTGGATATAAATTATACGAAGAACAATCTGTATATTATGGCAGACCGTTTACGTCCGCGGCATATTCTTTTAAAAAGGGAACTCGGGTTAATATTTCTTTAACTGACACAAATTCTTCTAACACATATGCTTATTATAGATTGAAAGTAATTACAAAAAATCCTGAAAATTTTGAAAAAGAAAATAACAATTCAAGAAACACCGCAACGAAGATTTTATGTAATAAGACGTATAGTGGCTTGAGCCAGCAGGATGATAAAGACTGGTGGTGTTTTACTGCTCCTAAAACCGGGAAATATAAATTTTACTGCGTTGAAATTAAGGACAATAAATATCAGACTGTAAAAGCGTATTATGGAGCCAGACTTATTTCAGCGACTACAATGAGAAGTAATCAGGGCTGGGCAACATTATACAGAGGAACCTTAAAAAAAGGTCAGAAAATTTATATACTATTAGATAATGGAAGTAAGAATGAGTTCTACAGATTAAAAGTAAAGCAAATAGGGTAGTTTTTGTGTATATCTGACTATTATTAATACAGGCGAAGAATACAATAGATTCTTTTGCCTGTATTTTTTGCCATTGAGAATAAACAGAAAAGAGGATGTACATATGAAACAGAGGAAATTATAATATAAGATGTACAAATGGCATACAGGAGGAAAAATTTTGAAGCAGATCGCAGATTTACACATACATTCCAGATATTCCATGGCGACAAGCAAGGACGGAACACCGGAGATGCTGGATCTCTGGGCACGGAAGAAAGGGATCACACTTCTTGGAACCGGAGATATGACACATCCTCTCTGGCGGCAGGAATTAAAGGATAAACTGATTCCTGCGGAACCGGGGCTTTTCCGGTTGAAAGATGAATTCGTTTTGCCAGAGGCGGCACATTATCCTGGAAAATCTCCCAGATTTGTATTGTCCGGAGAAATCAGTTCCATTTATAAAAAGGATGGAAAAACCAGGAAGGTGCACAGTCTGATCCTGCTCCCGGGATTTCGGGAAGCAGATGCTTTTGCCGCAAGGCTGGAAAAAATTTGGAATATCCATTCAGACGGACGCCCTATCCTGGGGCTGCCCTGTCGTGACCTTCTGGAAATTATGCTGGAGATCAGCGAGAAAGGCATGTATATCCCGGCACACATCTGGACACCACATTTTTCTCTGTTTGGGGCAAAATCCGGATTTGATACCATAGAAGAGTGCTTCGAGGAACTGACACCATATATTCATGCGCTGGAGACGGGATTATCTTCAGACCCGGTGATGAACTGGCAGATTTCCGCGCTGGACAGATATCAGCTGGTATCCCACTCGGATGCTCATTCACCTTCCAAACTGGGAAGAGAGGCAGACCTTCTGGATATCGAGCTTTCCTATCAGGGCCTGTTTAATGCAGTTCAGAAAGGAACAGGACTTGAAGGTACGATCGAATTTTTTCCGGAAGAGGGAAAGTATCATTATGACGGCCATCGAAAATGCGGCGTGTGTTTAAGCCCGCGTGAAGCAGAAAAATATAACGGCATCTGCCCGGTATGCGGAAAGAAGTTGACAATGGGCGTGGATCACAGGATCTTACAGCTTTCAGACAGGGATGAAGGTGCGGCTGCCATGCCGGAAAGCGGACGTCCTTACGAAAGTCTGGTGCCGTTGCCGGAAGTGATTTCTGCCTGCGTGGGATTTTCCACAGCAAGCAAAAAAGTGCAGGGCCGGTATGAAATGTTGCTTAAGAAACTTGGGGCAGAATTTTCCATATTAAGAGAGGTGCCACAGGAGGATATCAGGACAGTTGGAGGAGAGGCTCTGGCAGAAGGAATCCGGCGGCTGCGTGCAGGAGAAGTTGTGCGAAAACCTGGCTTTGACGGAGAATACGGAAAGATAGAATTATTCTGACGGAGGAAAATATGAAAGAAAAAATAGGTATTATCTCAGACACTCATGGCCTTCTCCGACCGGAGGTCCTGGAAATCTTAAAAGACTGTAAATACATTCTTCACGCCGGAGATGTAAATAAAGATGAAATCTTGAATGTGTTACGTTCCATGGGAAATCTTTACGTAGTACGTGGAAATAATGACAAAGACTGGGCAGAAAATCTCCGTATCAGTTTAAACTTTACAATTGGCGGGGTGAAATTTTTCATGGTCCACAACAAAAAAGACGTGACCTGGGATCTGGATGATACCCAGGTGGTGATCTTCGGACATACCCATAAATATTTTGAAAAGATCATTGATGATCGTCTGTGGCTTAATCCGGGAAGCTGCGGCAGAAGTCGCTTTGGAGGTGAAGTTACTATGGCCGTTATGACTGTTGAAGACGGACGGTATCAGGTAGAAAAAATCATTTTGACAGAGAATTCCGAAAAATGATCAGAACGTTATTTACAGATCCTTTTATGCAGAGATGTTTCCGGAAATTACTGGAATACGCTGATGTATAAAAGGATTTTTTGTATTTTATGGGATACAATCCTTGTAATTTAGGATTTGTAGCGTATAATTAGAAAACGTTTAAAACCAAAAGTGGTCTTACCACTTTTGAAATATTGCTTAAACGTATGTCAAAAAGCGGAATATGAATGTTCGCTTTACATGAATGAATCAGGAGGGATGCAGTATGAAGTACGTGCAGCAGTTCAGCATCATCCTGCTGATTTCCGTCATTGGAGAAGTCTTAAAAACCTTTCTTCCACTTCCGGTACCGGCCAGTGTTTATGGGCTGGTGATCATGCTGGTGGCACTGCTCACAGGCATCCTGAAGTTGGATCAGGTAAAAGGTGCGGCAGATTTTCTGGTTGAGATCATGCCGGTGATGTTTGTGCCGGCAGGTGCAGGACTGATCACAGCATGGAGTTCTCTGAAACCGATCTGTGTACCGGTTCTTATTATGACGTTTATCAGCACGGTAATTGTAATGGTCGTAACAGGAAAAGTGACACAGGGAGTGATCCGAATGGGAAAGAGAGGAACTGAAAAATGATGGAATTCATAAAAAACTCCGCATTTTTCGGAGCAATGATAAGTCTGATCGCCTATGAGATCGGTCTGATCCTGAAAAAGAAGTTTAAAATGGCAATCTTTAATCCGCTTTTGATCTCGATCATCTGTGTTATCGGTGTTCTTCTGATATTCCATATTGATTACAATGATTATAACGAAGGTGGCAAATATATCAGCTATCTTCTGACACCGGCAACCGTGTGCCTGGCAGTACCTCTTTATGAACAGATCCATCTGCTGAAAAAAAATCTCAAGGCAGTGGCAGCCGGGATTATTTCCGGAACACTGGCAGGCCTTTGCAGTATTCTGCTTATGTCCAAACTGTTTGGTTTTAACCATCAGGAATATGTCACCATGCTTCCGAAGTCCATCACAACAGCTATCGGAATGGGCGTTTCCGAAGAACTTGGCGGTATTGTGACGATTACAGTTGCTGTGATCATTATCACAGGAGTTCTTGGAAATATGATCGCTGAAGTTGTCTACAAGATCGCAAAGATAGAAGAGCCGATCGCAAGAGGCCTTGGCCTTGGAACTTCAGCCCATGCCATCGGAACGGCCAAAGCTATGGAGCTTGGTCCTGTAGAAGGTGCCATGAGCAGTCTTGCCATTGCAGTAGCCGGTCTGCTTACGGTTGTAGGTGCATCGGTATTTGCCGGAATGATGTAATCCTGCTTCCATAGAAAAAAAGTGTATGAAAGGTCTGCTGTTATCGGCAGACTTTTTTTCTTACCACGAAATCGAACATATTTTTGTACAAAATAAACAAATGTTCGAAAAAGACACATTCATACCGTTTTATCGGACTTATAATGCGCTATAATACCAACATACAGAAAATATGTTTGGAAAATATGTTCGGTAGATTGTAAATGGGCATATAACAGGGAGGATGGATCTTATGTGGAATACAGAGAACAGCAGGAAGGTTG
>OLNW01004127.1_pt1 | contig 10582 bp, 10 predicted proteins | sample 1672121 | NCBI WGS metagenome assembly OLNW01 (sample SAMEA3136648, study PRJEB25190) | human gut metagenome
TATGGTTCATTGTTCCTTCACCTTTTGTGTCTGTTAAGAATTCTGTTCTATATCCAATTAATCCTCTTGCTGGTATTTTGAATTCTATTTTTGTATGTCCTGCTTCTGCTGGTTCCATATTTACCATTTCAGCTTTTCTTCTTCCTAGTTTTTCAATTACATTTCCAACACTGTCATCTGGTACGTTTACTACTAATAGTTCTATTGGTTCACATTTTACACCATCAATTTCTTTATAAATAACTTTTGGTCTTGATACTAAAAGTTCAAATCCTTCTCTTCTCATTGTTTCAATTAATACTGATAAGTGAAGTTCTCCTCTTCCAGATACTTCAAAACTGTCTGGTGAATCTGTTTCTTTTACTCTTAATGATACGTTTCTTTCTAATTCTTTAAATAATCTGTCACGTATATGTCTTGATGTTATGAATTGTCCTTCTTTTCCAGCAAATGGTCCATTGTTTACACTAAATGTCATTGATACTGTTGGTTCATCAATGTCTACAAATGGTATTTTTTCTGGATGATTAAAGTCACAAATTGTATCTCCTATGTTTATGTCTGGAATTCCTGCAAGTTCAATTATATCTCCTGCTTTTCCTTCTTCTACTTCTACTTTATTTAAACCAACATGTGTGTATACTTTTGCTATTCTTCCTTGTGTTATTTTTTCTTCTTTTCCACATATTGAAACTGGCATTCCAACTTTTATTGAGCCTCTTTCTACTCTTCCTACTGCTATTCTTCCTACATAGTCATCATAGTCTATGTTTGATACTAGCATTTGAGCTGGTCCTTCTTCATCACAGTCTGGTGCTTTTATTGTGTTTATTATTGTTTCAAATAGACATGATAAGTCGTTTGTTTCATCATTTAAGTCCATTTTTGCTATTCCGTTTTTTGCTGATGCATATACTACTGGGAAGTCTAATTGTTCATCTGTTGCATCTAATTCGATAAATAGTTCTATTACTTGGTCTACAACTTTTTCTGGTTGTGCTCCTGGTCTATCTATTTTGTTTATTACTACTATTGGTTTTAATCCTAATGCTAATGATTTTTTTAGTACTTCTCTTGTTTGTGGCATTGCTCCTTCAAATGCATCTACTAGTAATAATACTCCATCTACTGTTTTTAAAACTCTTTCTACTTCTCCACCAAAGTCTGCGTGTCCTGGTGTGTCTACTATGTTTATTTTTATTCCATCATGCATTACTGATGTATTTTTTGAAAGAATTGTTATTCCTCTTTCTTTTTCTTGGTCATTTGAGTCCATTATTCTTTCTGCTACTTGTTCATTTTCTCTGAATACATGGCTTTGTCTTAGTAATGCATCTACTAGTGTTGTTTTTCCATGGTCTACGTGTGCTATTATTGCAATATTTCTTAGTTTTTGGTTGTTCATTTTTTTCTTCCTTCCCTTTTTCATAACTTAAGACGTTTTTAGAATTTTGCTTCTGAAAAACGTCTATTTCTCTTTAAATTTCTATAAAATTATATAACTTTTTTTGCACTTTGTCAACTTTTTTTCACAATTATATTATGTAACCAATTCGCATATGATTTGATATAAAAAACTTATACTATAATTTTGAATAATGTATCGAATGTGCAAGAAAAAATTTTAAAAATTCTTATGCAATTTTATGGAAAGTGTCCACATCGAATTTAATAAATTATTTATTTTGTAAGTGCTATAATATTATCCATTATTTCTTTAGTTATTTTATCTAAAGTTTCTTTATCTTTACTTCCTTTATATTCGCTGAAATCTAAAGGTTCACCATATGTTATAGTTACTTTCCAATCTCCTTTAGTTCCGCCTTTTATTCCACAAGGTATTACCTTAGCTCCGCTTCTCACTGCAAAAAATGCAGCTCCATCTTTTACTTCTTCACCTTTTTGTAAACCATTTCTTGTACCTTCTGGGAATAAGGCCAAACAATTTCCATCTTTTAAAGTTTTTAAAGATTCTTTTATTGCCTTTATATCTTTTGAATCTCTTTTTACTAGAATCGCATCAAATATAATTCCTAAAAATGCTAAAAATTTGCTTTTAGTAAGCTCTTCCTTAGCTAAGAATCTAGTATATCTACCACAAGTTGCTTCTATTAATGGTGGATCTAAAAAACTTCTATGGTTTCCACATATTATTATTGGTCCTTCTTTTGGGATATTGCTTTTTCCTACTACTTTTGCACGATATACAACTTTACAATATGCATAAATTGCACCTTTTACAATCCCTCTTGCTATTGCTTTAAAAAAATTTTTCATTTTACTTCTCCTTGTATTTTATTTTGCCCTTTTGTTGTTAATTATTTTTGCAACTTCTTCTACTACTTCTTCTATTGACATATTACTTGAGTCTATATATATTGCATCTTCTGCTTGTTTTAATGCTCCCATTTCTCTACCTTTATCTATGCTGTCCCTTGTTTTTATGTTTTTTAATATATCTTCATATGTGTCTTTAATTCCTAGTTCTTCATTTTGTTTTACTCTTCTTCTTGCTCTTTCTTCTGGAGTAGCATCTAGATATATTTTTACATCTGCATTTGGAAATACATATGTTCCTATGTCTCTTCCTTCCATTATTACTTCTTTTCCTTCTGCTACTTTCCTAAATATATCATTTAATTTTATTCTTACTTCTTTTATTGATGCTATTGGTGATACTATTTTTGCTACATCTGTTTCTCTTATTCTTTTGCTTACATTTTCACCATTTAAATATACTGTGTCATTTCCTTGTTCTAATTTAAATTCAATGTTTATATCTTCTAGTAAATTAATTACTTTTTCTGTTTCTTCTGGTTTTATATTTTGTTGAATTGCTGATAATGCAACACATCTATATGCTGAACCTGAACCTATATTTACTAATCCTAGTTTTTTACTTATTTTCCCTGTTATTGTTCCTTTTCCACTTCCTGCTGGACCATCTATTGCTACTATAAAAGACATTTTTATTGTTCCCCCTCATTTTGTGGTACATAAATATTTTTTGCAACCACTTCTAATTCCACAACATTCATTGCAGTTAACTTTTCAATTTCTTTTTTGGCTTTTTTCTTGAATTCATTCAATCCATCAAATACATTAAATCCATATACAATACTGACTTCCATATAAAGTTTTACTCCTTCTCCGAAGTTATCTACTCTAGTTTTTTGAATTTTATGTATTGCTGGCGTTTGAACTGCTAAATATTCTAGTATTTGCCTAAATACTAAATCTGAAATTGTGAATTTTCCCATATAACTAAATGTTGGTCTTATTATTGACTTTTCTGATACATATGGTTTTTGCCCTTTTCCTTTTGATTTAAATATTTGTAATGGATCTAACAGATATCCTGAAAAATCTTTTTTTATTTCAAATGTTGGTACTGGTATTACATGTTTTCCTTCTGTTACTCTTATTCTCCTTGCTGTTTTCATTTCTTCTTCTGTTGCTACATCTGTTATATATGTTGTTTCAGATATTTCTGGTAGTCCTAAATTTGCTGCTATTTTTTGTACCATTCCATCTGATGTTCCTAATATTAATATACTTTCAGGTTTATATTTTTTTAATGCCTTTATTATTACTTCTTTTTCAGCATCTTCATAAAATAATGCATGTTTTACTGTTGCTACTTTTGTTGCTGCTTTTTTTGCTGATTCTCCAGCTATTACTTCATTGTCTTTTATTAATAGTCCATCATCTATTATAAAATTTACTCCTTTTTCACTTGCTACCATTTGCGCTCTATAGCTTTTTCCAGTTCCTGATGGTCCTACAAATGCATAAACTTTTATTTTGTTTGCAAATGGTAATTTTAAATCTTTTAATAACATTTTTTAGCTCCTATTGTTCTTTTAAATTTTTTCTTCTTAATTGACCACATGCTGCATCAATGTCTGAACCTAGTTCTCTTCTTATTGTTGCAACTATTCCATGGTCATTTAAATAATCTCTAAATTTCATTATATTTTCATTTGAGCTTTTAGTATATTGTCCATTTTCTATTTTATTTATTGGTATTAAATTCACATGGCATAACATGCCTTTTAGAAGTTTTACTAATTCTTTAGCATCTTCTAAATTGTCATTGTTGTCTTTTGCTAATGCATATTCAAATGATATTCTTCTATGTGTTTTTTCAATATAATATTTACATGCTTCCATTAGTTCTGCTATGTTAAATGCATTGTTTATTGGCATCATACTGCTTCTTTTTTCATCATTTGTTGCATGTAATGATATTGATAATGTGCATTGAATATTTTCTTCGGCTAATTTATAAATTCTTGGCACTAGTCCACTTGTTGAAATGCTTATGTGTCTTGCCCCTATATTTAGTCCTTTTGGATTGTTTATTGTTTTTATTGCATTTATTACATTGTTATAATTGTTTAGTGGTTCTCCTATTCCCATAAATACTACATTTGATATTCTAACACCTGTGTCTTGTTCCACTGCTAGTATTTGTTCTACAATTTCACCACTTGTTAGGTCTCTTACAAAGTTTATTCCTGTTGATGCACAGAATTTGCACCCCATTTTACAACCAATTTGTGATGATACACATATGCTGTATCCATGATGGTAACTCATTAATACTGTTTCTATTGCATTTCCATCTAATACATCAAATAAGTATTTTATTGTTCCATCTTTTGATTCTTGTTTTCTTAATATCTTGTAATTACATATTGTATAGTTTTCTTCTAGCTTTTTTCTTAATTCTAGTGATAGGTTTGTCATTTCACTGAATTCTTTTACTTTTTCTTGATATAACCATTTGAATATTTGCTCTGCTCTGAATGGTTTTTCTCCTATTTTGGTTAGTTCTTCTTTTAATTCTTTTAAATCGTAGTCTTTTATGTTTTTCACTGGTTTTCATTCCTTTTATTTTATTTCTTTTGCATTATACCATTTTTTAGTTTTGTTTACAATGTTTATGGGTAAAAAAATAGCTACAGCCCTATTTAGGGTGTAGCTCATGCAAAGAGATTTAAATTTTTAATAACTTAGCTATTTGAGGTTTCAATTTTCCCTCAGCATTTAATCTTTTAGCTAAAGTTCTCGAACTTTCTCCTTTTCCTGGTATTATGTAATCAGGATTTGCTCCCATATCTAGGAGCTCAGAGATAAGTTTTTCTGGGTAATCATCAGAAATATATTCGTATAAATCCCAGTTTAAATTTCTTAGTTCGCTATCTCTTTGCCAACTATTCTTTCTGCTCATTGTCATGTCCTCCTGTCAGCTTCTATTATAGCATATATTTACATAACTTTCAACATTTTATTGTGGTGGTTGAATTATATTTGCTTCATCTACTTTAACATTTCCAGCACTGCCTGTTGCAGCAATCGAATTAAATTTTTCTAATAATCCATTTCCTTGTAAAGTTATTTCTTTTGTTGTTGCTGCAAAGCAATTGTCATATGAATTAATATTATCCGCATTTTCTATTACTATTGTTCCTGTTAATTCTCTGCATCCAATAAATGTACCAAATATTTTATTTACATTACTTGGTATTTTTTCAAAAGTTTTCAAGCTTGTGCATCCATAAAATGTCATCCACATTTCTTGAAGTTCATCTGGAAGGGGTGGCACATTTTCCAAATTAGAACAATTCATAAATGTTTCATACATTGATTCGAGCCTATCTGGAAGGTTTGGTACATTTTCCAAATTAGAACATTCTTTAAATGTCCCATACATCATTTTTATTTTTTTAGATGATATTTTAGGAGCTTGTTTCAATGTTGTGCAAGATGCAAAAGTTTCCTTAAAAGCTTTAATTGCTACATAGTAATCCTCATAATCACCGACATTTTCAGGTATTTCTGATGCTTTTTCTAAGTTTGTACACCCTTTAAATGTTGCTCCCATTCCTTTTACTGTTTTTGGAATCTTAGGAGCTATTTTTATATTTGTATCTCTATAAAACGTACCAGCTAACTCTGTTACCTCGGTAAATTTATTTGTTGTAGAATTATATATATATTGTGGTATTGTTCCTTGGATTTCTCCATTTGATGTATAAGAACCTATATAACTATTTTCATGTGCATATTCTCCGATGAGCAGTTTCATCACCAATTCCCCATGTTCCATCATTTGCCATATATATATTTTTCCAATAATCCATATTTACAGGATTTCCATCTGTTCCTATTCCTATTAAATCACTTTCTAATTGGTCTTTATGTTTCATTGAATCTGGATTTTTATTAGCTTCATCTAATATTTTTGACCAATCAACACTTGGTGTAAATTTTGTATCTTCTACTTGTGTTGTTTGTCCATTTGATACTTCATAACTATGGTTTGTATCAAATGTTACTTTTAATTTTCCATCTTCTATTTCTTCTACGTTTGTTTTCCCTTCTCCAACTAATTTATCTAGCTCACCTTGCAAATCTTCTGCAGTTACTTTAGGTTCTAAATTATTTGCTACTGCTCCATTATATGCTGTACTTATTTCTTCTTTTTCTTTTCCTACTATTGTTTGTTCTTTCGCTTCATTTGCTCTTGTTAGTATCCCGTTGTTTCCCGTTAATGTTGCTATACTTATTGCTGCTAGTATTAATAATACTATTATTGTAATTACCAACGCTATTAGCGTTATTCCTTTGTTTTTCTCTTTCATTATTTTTTCCCTTCCTTTTCAAATATTTTTAAGTACTTTTAGATGCCTTATTCCATCTCTTATTGCCTTTAAATGCGGTTTTCCATCTCTTTTGTCTTTGTAAAAATTTATTGGTGTTTCTACTATTTTTAGACTATTTTTCTTTGCTTTTACTATCATTTCAGTTGCATATTCCATACCTCCACATTGACATTTCAGCTGATTTATTTTTTGCGTATCATATCCTCTTAAACCGCAATTGAAATCACCAATATCCACCTTTAGTTTTGTCCTTCCTATTGTTGATATAACTGGAGTCCCAATATATTTGTGTGATAACTTCATTGCACCTTTTTCCATTTTTCCTTTGTATCTGTTTCCTATTACTAAATCTGCACCTTCCCTTAACTCATTTAGAATTGGCATTATTTCTAAGAAATTATAGCTATCATCTGCATCACCCATTATTGTGAATTTTCCTTTTGCAACTTTACTTCCTTGTATTAATGCATTTCCATAACCTTTTTCCTTTACTTCATAAATCCTTGCTCCTAATTTTTCAGCAATCTTCTTAGAATTATCAGTACTTCCGATTATCGGCTACTAAAATTTCTCCAGCTATACTATTGGTATTTAAAAATTGCATTGCTTTTTCTATGCATATTCCTATTGTTTTTTCTTCATTTAAACATGGTATTAAAATTGTTAGTTCCATTTTTTCTTTCCTTTTTCTATTCTGCTGTTGTATTAATTTCATTTCCTTTTACACTAGCAAAATGTTATATGCTTTTTCATTTGTTTATTCCCCCTTTAATATTTTTTTAAAATTAATATTATTCATGCAAAAAGCTATTGAACATAAGCTAAATAATATCTGAATTCCATATGTGTTTGCTAAGTACATTGAGTTCATTGCAGTTGAATACATTGTTATACTTGTAAATGTTATTATAAATATTCTGCAATAATATAATGTAGCTAATCCCAATATTAATAATATCTGTTTATAATTTTTTTTCTTATTTCTTATAAAATAAATTACTTCTACTATTAGACAAATTATTGATATTATAAATAAACATGGATTTACTTTTTCATATATTATTTTTATATTTTTTAATATTTCTAATTTTAATTTATCAAATTTTCCAGTATATTTCTCTACAAAATCTGTTTTACTTGTTGTAACATTTTGCCACATTGTAACATCTTTTTCATCATCTTTATATGACCATTGTACTTCTGTATTCACTAAATAGTATTTTGTTTGATATTTTATTGCTTTTTCAGATTTTATAAATGTTTCTAATATTTCTTTATAACTAAATTTTGGTACTATTGAAACTCTTTTTTCTTGATATCCTTCTATTTTCCCATTATCAATTGCATTATTTATTTCATCTGCTAACTCCTGGTAATATTTATTAGCAGTTTTTGCATCTTTATAATATCCTTGTTCTTCTACAGCTCTAATAAGTGCCCAATGCAGCCAACCTCCTTGTATTTCTCCATATTGGCCATCTCCACACTTCGACCATCTTTTGCCCTCTTCACCACTTAAGTAATTTTCTAATTCTTTGAATTTTGGACTTATTTCATATATTCTTTTCATTGTTTCTTGGCTTACAGGTACTCTACTATAAGTTTCTTTTGGTTTTACACGAGTAAGTGCTCCATATGCTGATTTGAATTCTTTAGACCAATATTGGTTTAATTCAAAAACTCCATAGTTTTTATAATTTATTGTACATACTAGTAAATTATTTACTATAACAATTCCTATTGGAATCAAATATAAAAGCAATCTTTTCTTTGTGTTATTAATGTTTTTATCTTTTGCTATAAAAATCATTGTTATTATTGTTGACATTAAAACAAATGGTAACAACCATATAGTTTCTTCTCTACATAAATATAAAGATGATAGAGTTATTCCTAACCCGACAAAGTATTTTATTTGTTTTTTTATGTTTTCTCTTCTATTTAAAAATATTATATATGCAAAACCTATTAAAAACATTGTTAATCCTGAATAAATTCCATCTCTATATACCCTGCATAATTCTGCTGAATATGTAATTGGGTTAAATATTAAACATATATATATTATTCCTAGCAACTTCTTATTTTTCAGTATTTTGCCAACTACATAGATTACAAATATACATGATATATCATAAAATAAGTCTTGTCCTATTAAAAATGGAATTTCAATTATTTTTGTAATTGCTATAAACAGTGGTGTGAATATTCCTTTTACTAATGTTAAGCAATTGTACTCTCCTAACCATTTGCCTTGTAATAAGTTATTGGCCATATTTACCATTAATCCATCATCATATTTGTTAGTTGGTAAATATCGTACTGGTTGTACTTTTATTAGCCATATTTTTGCTATTATCGTAATTATTAAAAATAGAGTAATTGCAATTTTTTCTTTTGATTTTTTTTTCATATTTTTCCCTTTTTACTAATAATTAATATCGAAAATATTATAACAAATATTAGATTTAAAAATCAATATCCTGTATATAGATTTTTATTTAACTTGTACAAAGCTCAAGAAATAATTCTTGAGCTAAAATTTAGGTTATATATTTTTTTATAAAAATTTTTAGATAGTGTTTCAAAGTAAATCATCCAACTTAGAATAGAACTACACGGAATGAATAGTCTCCGTAGCCGCTACCTCCACTGCCATAAAAATAGAACACCCCCGCACCAGTGCTACCGTTATAATTGCCTTCATGTAAGAAAAACATATTGTCTATGTACGGAAAATAGGAGTAATCTAAGTTCCAGCTAGACTGACCGTTACAACCATTTGATGTTTCCCATATAGCATCTCCATATTTTTCTTTATTTGTTTCGCTTGATCTTATGGCTGTATCTTGTCCTTCTGGCGCATCTACAATTCTATCTGATGTTCCTACTAAGAATTTTATTGCAAATTCTCCTGTTCCATTTGCATTTTCATGATATCCGCTTTTTACATAATAACTGTATCTTGGTATCCATACAAACATTGTTGTTATATCATCTTCTAGTATTAGTGTTCCTACTCCTGCACTTAAATAATCTGTTCTTGTTTTTCCATTACTACAATTTTCTTTTACTGTTACTACATTTGCCCATTTTTTACTACTTGCAGAATAGTCGTACCAGTCATTTCCTGTATTATTTTTATCTGCTACTTCCCATGTTTTATTAGAAGCATCCCATTTTACTGGTATCATTCCTTCTTTTAAATTCGGAATATTTGCTATGCTATTATTGGCTATCATTTCTAATTCTAGTAAATCATTATTTTCTTTTTCCGCTGCTTCTATTGTTGCTTGTTTTGCATGTTTTGCTTGAGTCAGAATCCCATTATTACCTGTTAGCATTGCTATTGATACACTTGCTAAAATTAGCAATATAATTATTGTTATAACTAGTACTATTAGTGTAATTCCTGTGTTTTCTTTTGTTCTTTTCATTTTTTCTCCATTCTTTCCTAAAGTATTTAGCTTTAAGAAATAGATTTTTTATTGAATACTTTAGGAATTTTTAGCATAAAAAATAACAGTATCAAGTTTTATTTTGATACTGCTTTTGTTTATTTAAACACTTTATTTTTGTTAATCTATTTGATTATAACTTTTCAATTTCTTCTTCTTTTAATCCAGTTATTTTTGCTATTATAGAAATATCCATCTTTTCTTCTTTCATCTTTTTAGCGATTTCAAGTTTTTCTTTTCTTTTTCCTTCAAGTGTTCCAGAATCATAACCTGAGTCATAGCCTTTATCATACCCAGCATCTTCTATTGCTTTTTGGTCCATTATGTACTTTTGTCTTAATTCTGCTAAATATCTTTCATTCTTATCTTGACTCATTTCTTCTAACACTCTCCTTGCTTTCTCTATTTCTTTACTTTCGCCTTGCATCTTCTTCTCTGGATTTATTATAAATT
>OLNW01004150.1_pt1 | contig 10517 bp, 5 predicted proteins | sample 1672121 | NCBI WGS metagenome assembly OLNW01 (sample SAMEA3136648, study PRJEB25190) | human gut metagenome
AGGGCTACATCGAGTCCTGCGCTGCTCAGGGCATCGTCTCCGGCGTCGGCGGCGGCAAGTTCGCCCCCAACGGTAACGTGACCGGCGTCCAGCTGGCCAAGATGCTGCTCGTCTCCCTGGGCTACAAGTCCGAGAACGAGGGCTTCACCGGTTCTTCTTGGGCCACCAACGTGAATGTCCGCGCTGCTCAGAAGGGCCTGTATGACGGCCTGGAGAAGATGGACACTTCCGCTGCTATCACCCGTGATAATGCCGCTCAGATGGTCTGGAATGCTCTGAACGCTTATGAAGTTGAGTACAAGACCACCCTGATTGCTGACAAGAATGGCCAGCTGTCCTCTCAGATCACTGTTCAGGACAAAGTTGGTCTGGACGGCAAGACCAAGGTCACCCTGCTTGAGGACAAGTACGAGGCTGATACTGCTATCGGTACCTTCGCTGGTAACTCCGATGTGACCGGCTGCAAGGATGGCAACATCCAGATCACCAACACCACCATCAACGGTGCAACTCTGGGCAAGACTACCTTCCAGTTCAAGTATGATCTGGACCTGAAATACCTGGGCGAAGAAGTTAAGGTCCTGTACAAGGATAGCAAGGACGGCGTTGATGGCCAGCTGGATGACAAGGACACCATCTATGGTGTTTATGTTACTGGCGCAACTACCGTCTACAACATTACCAAGAACGACCTTCAGAGCAAGAAGGAAAATGGCACCGTCCGTTTCGGTGACAAGAACTACGACGTCGCTGCCGTAAAAGATGGCGTTGAGTATCTGAATCAGAACTACGGCGCTAGCAAGACCGTTGCTTCCGGTAACATGGCCGCAAATGATGTGGCTAATGCTTTCACTGCTCTGAAGGCCACCTCTGCCGACACTATCAAGTTCGTTTGCAACGATGACGGCGATATTGTGAAGGCTTATGTCGTTACCTATAAGCTGGCTCGTGTGACTGCTGTCAACAGCGAGAAAATCTCCATCAACAATGGCGTTGGCGCTCTGAAGTTTGAGGACAACGACATCTACTCCGGCGCTGCAAAGGATGACATCGTCTGCGTGTCTACTCTGTACAATTCTACCGCAACTAACTCTGCTGCTTATTCCGTCGTGACTAAGGCAGAGACTGTTGAGGGTAAGATCGACAGCTTCAAGGGCACTGAGAAAGTGACTGTGGATGGTAAGACCTATGACGTTGCTTCTCTGAACAAGAGCATTGATTCCGATTTTACCGATTCTTTTGAAAACCAGATTGGCGAGAGTGTGACCTTGTATACCATCGGTGGTATCGTTTACGCTGCTGAGATGGTTACTGAAGGCACCAAGAACTATGCTGTTGTTGAATCCTCTGATGGCACCCTGAATGATAAGCTCAATCCTTTGAAGGTTGCTATCATGAAGGCTGACGGTACCGAAGCTACTGTTGAGGTACACAAGGATTCCATCTCTTCCGCAGATACTGACGATGAGCTGACTTCCGGTTCTATCATCAAGTATACTGATGTGTCTAATGGCAAGATTAAGATCACTGCTATCGAGAACGCTTCTACGAAGTCTACTACCAATGACACTAAGATCTACGACAAAGACACCAAGAAGTTTGATGACACTGTTACTGATACAGACGCAGTTCTGTTTGTCAAGAAGGGTAATGACTTCTACAAGTACAATATCCGTAATCTGAAGGATATTACTTTGGCTGCAAATGCTACCTATGCTAAGCTGAACGATGGTTCTAAGGTTGCAGCTGCTTTCGTGGAACTGAGCAGCAAGCCCAGCGGTTCTTCCAGTGACACTGTTTACGGTATCGTTTCTTCCGAGAACGGCACTGCAAAGCGCGGCGATGATACCTATACTTCCTACACCGTTGATCTGGACGCAAGCACTCATAAGACTGTCCTGATTGAGGGCGAGGGTGACACCACCCTGAAGGAAGGCGACCTGGTTGCCTTTGATGTTGCTTCCGATGACATCTACTCTACCAGCGACATCACCGTCTATGCTCGTTATGCTAGTTCCACTCTGACTGTTTCCCACAATGCTATTGCTGGCTACGCTGGGGAATATGAAGAGGGTTCTATCCTGACCTACTACAACACCAAGGCTAATCTGGATGCAGAAACCAGTCCCACCACTGTTTCCGTTGATGACAAGGTCATTGTAGTCTATGTCGATGCAGACGAGAACGAAGCTGGCACCGATGTTGGTGTTGTCCATGATGGCATCAGCACAAAGAAGAACTTTGTGGCTGTTTACGAGGATGACGATACCTCCAAGTCTATCGTTGCTATCTTCGTTGCTGATGACAGCAACATCGAGCAGTAATCTCCCCTGAACACTCAGGCTAGATTCTAAGCGAAACGCAAAGCCCCCAGGGATTCGTCCCTGGGGGTTTTGCTGTGTGTGGGTAGGTTGTGGAATGGGGAGACGTTGGCGCCGGGGACGCACCCCTCCACCGCTTCGCGGTCCCCCTCGCCCTTTCAGGGGAGGCGTTGCTTTGCTGTAACGTATGTTATAACCAGCAAAGCCCATGGTTCCCCTGAAAGGGTCGAACTGTCCGGGGGACAGTTCGATTCAGTAAAATCTTCCTTAGACAGCTGGCCGCGTTAGCTGACTGAGGGGTTGTCCCCGAAGGGCTTGACCAGCTGTGTGAAAGGTATCCCCATTTCTCGTCTTGACAAAGGCGGAACGCCTGGATATAATGAAGACAAAAGGGGACACTGCTACTTGTAGCCAGGCCCCCGATTTGATTGCTAATATGTTATATCAGCTGACCATTCGATTGCCGTCGAGTGGTCAGCACGCTTTTGTGGAAAGCGCGAGCAGCAAGATCGCTGCCAGCAGGAGAACCTGCAATGCTTTCTTCCACATCTGCACCACCTCCCTTCGCATGAAATGCGCTGGGATTTTGGTGGCCTGACCACTGAAATAACAGTGTCCCGTATGGGACACTATATCATATTGCGTCGAACTTTGTCAACGCTTAGCAAGCCACCCCGCCGCGTTTCTCACACGCTGGCGGGGTGGTCTTTTCGTGGTATCCTATTTTTGTATGATATGGTGTGCTGCGGCTCGGATCATTTAGATCACATAGTCGAACCCGGCGGTCTCGTCGCGGGCCATGAGGTCGGCGATGGTGTATTTGTCCAGGTACTCCTGGATCACCTGCTCCAGGCCCTGCCAGAGGGGGAGGGTCCGGCAGCTGGTCATGCGGTCGCAGCTCTGGTCGCCGGGGCCGAGACAGGCCACGGGGACTAAGGGGCCTTCCAGGAGAGACAAGATTTCACGCACGCCGTATTGGTCCGGGGACTTGCGCAGGCGATAGCCGCCGCCTTTGCCGCGCAGGCCGGTGAGGACATCTGCCCGGACTAAGGTCTTGACGATGCTTTCCAGATATTTTTCGGAGATGCCCTGGCGCTCCGCCACGTCTTTCAGGGGGACGTAGCCCTCCGCCTGGTGCTCCGCAATGTCTACCAAAAACCGAAGGGCATAGCGCCCCTTCGTGGAGATCATCATTCCCTTCCACCTTCTTTCTGTGTTTTGAATGATTCCTATTATAATGCAAGGTAAATGGGAAAACAAGAGGGAAGACGCACTTTTTTCAAAATTTCCTGCCAAATTAGTTGGTTTTTGGGACGGCCGGTTTGGACAGGAAAATTTTTTTGGATTTTTTCAAAATTTCCCGCAAAAACCTATTGACAAGGGGGTGAAATGCAAGTATAATGCATACAAACCTACTTGAAAGGTTGGTAGCAAGAAAACCAACCGACACGGATATATAAACTATTTTACTGAATATATTAGGAGGAAACCATCATGAGCAAGATCTATACTTCCGCTGACCAGCTGATCGGCCACACCCCCCTGCTGGAGCTGACCCATATTGAAAAGAACAACGGCCTGGAGGCCAAGGTTCTGGCCAAGCTGGAATACCTGAATCCCGCTGGCTCCGTGAAGGACCGGATCGCCAAGGCCATGCTGGACGACGCCGAGGCCAAGGGCCTGCTGAAGCCCGACTCCGTCATCATCGAGCCGACCTCCGGCAACACCGGCATCGGCCTGGCTTCCGTTGCCGCCGCCCGCGGCTATCGTATCATCATCGTGATGCCTGAGACGATGAGCGTCGAGCGCCGCCAGCTGATGAAGGCCTACGGCGCAGAGCTGGTCCTGACCGAGGGCGCCAAGGGCATGAAGGGTGCCATCGCCAAGGCCGACGAGCTGGCCAAGGAGCTGCCCAACAGCTTCATCCCCGGCCAGTTTGTGAACCCCGCCAACCCCGCCGCCCACAAGGCCACCACCGGCCCTGAGATCTGGGAGGACACCGACGGCAAGGTCGACATCTTCGTGGCCGGCGTCGGCACCGGCGGCACCATTACCGGCGTGGGCGAGTACCTGAAGAGCCAGAACCCCAACGTCAAGGTCGTGGCCGTCGAGCCTGCCAGCTCTCCCGTCCTGAGCAAGGGCACCGCAGGCGCCCACAAGATCCAGGGCATCGGCGCCGGCTTCGTCCCCGACGTGCTGGACACCAAGGTCTACGACGAGATCATCCCCGTGGCCAACGAGGACGCCTTCGCCGCCGGCAAGGAAGTCGGCCGCTCCGAGGGTGTTCTGGTGGGCATCTCCGCCGGTGCCGCCCTCTGGGCCGCCATCGAGCTGGCCAAGCGCCCGGAGAACAAGGGCAAGACCATCGTGGCCCTGCTGCCCGACACCGGCGACCGCTACCTCTCCACCCCCCTGTTCGAGGAGTAAGATCCTCTGCATCCTTTCCTAGTCTTGAAAATCCTCCCCTTTGACTGACATACGCAAAGAACCGTCGCCCTGCGTCCGATACTGCGCAGGGCGGCGGGTTTGTCTGCCCTCAAAATAAAGTTGTCCACATTCTCAACAAGTTTTCCACATTTTTCGCCCGATCCCGCAAATCCGGGTGGACTTTTTTCGCGCGATTGCGTACAATGGGACTAGCTCAACAGAGAGGACGAACACACGACCCATGAAAAAATTTTCTGTGATTTTCCTGGCCGGTCTGCTCAGCGTAGGGCTGACCGCCTGCCAGACCAGCCCCACGCCGGACGGGGATGCGACCCAGGCCAACGTCGCCTATCTGGGGCGGTATGACTGCGTGTCCATCGCCATGGACCAGCTGACCATGAACCCCGCCGGCAAGTGGGTCCAGCTCCACGCGGACGGGACGATGACGACGTTTTTGACCGAAGGCTCTGACGAAGCCGAGTGGACGGTCTCCGGGGAGAACTTCACCATGACCGTGGCCGGGAAGACCGTCGGCACCGGGACGCTCGCCGGCGGGACGCTGACCCTGGATCTCTCCGGCGTGGAATACACGCTGACGCAAGAAGGCACGGCCCCCACCGGCGACAGCGACCCCGCCGCCACCCACGCCACCTTCAACTGCTACGGCGGCCTCTACGCCGTCCGCTATCCCACCGAGCACTACCACGAGGACCCGGCGGGCGTCTCCGACCTCTACACCGACGACGGCGTGAAGGGCTGGATCACCAAGCTGGACACCCAGGAGCGGGTGGACGAGTGGCTGGCCGGCTTCGACGCCAAGGCCGTGGACGAGAGCATCGAGAACTACCAGACCCTCGACCTCACCGTGGCCGGGTACAGCGCCCGCGCCATCGTCTATCAGGACGCCAACGGCTGGCACAGTGAGATCCTCGTCCCCTTCGGCAAGGACCTGGGCACCAAGACCTACCCCATGTACGCCGCCTACCTCTACTTCGCCGGGGACACCTACGAGGGCGTCTGGAACGAGGACATCCAGTCCATCGTCAGCAGCCTCAGCGTCAGCAGCCATTAACTAGCCGCTGCATTTACTCCTACACGTATATTTTTATTTTGTGCATTTTATATTTGCGCATTTGTATATTTGTGCATCTGTGCATTTGCACATTTTTACATTTTTACATTTGTAGGGGCCGCAGACCCCTGCGGCCCGTAACCTGCCGAGCAGTACAATGTTTCGGGACAGATCAAAGCCCTTCACGAACGGGCCGCAGAGGTCTGCGGCCCCTACGAAGTGATCCAGTGAAGTGGTTCGGCAAAGCGATCGGGCAAAGTGATCCGACGAAATAATCCAGTGAAATCATCCGACAAGGATAGACCAGATAAAAAACATTCTAAAAAGGAGAGTTCTCTATGTTTGAAAAACGCTTGACCGCCCTGGGCCTGGCCGCCCTGCTGGCCCTCTCCCTGACGGCCTGCGGCGGGAACACGGACCAACCCGACACGACAGACCCTAACACGACCCCGGACACGTCCGCCGCGGACGCCGCCGACAGCGCCGACAACGCCACCGACGCGGCCCAGACCGACGCCGCCGAGGACGTCTCCCTCACGACCTTCCGGGACACCCTCAAATCCGGCGACTACCTCTGCGGCATCGCCTACCTGGGCAGCACCGTCACCGGGGCTACGATCGACTCGCTCCTGGACAAGGGCGGCTACTGGGAAAAGTACCCCTTCCTGAAGGACTTCCCCCAGAGCCAGACCGTGACCCAGGAGGGCAACGAAGTCTACTGCATCGTCCCCCGCGACCACGGGGCCAAGGTCACCGTCCAGACCTGGACCATCAACGAGAACAGCCAGGAGGGCAAGGCCGGGGAGACCCTCTACGAGGGCGAGGGCGTGCCGGTGATCCTGACCTGCAACGTCAGCGACGTGCTGCCGAACCTGCTCGTCACCGTCACCAGCAACGGCGAGACCTGGTCCTACAACCCCTGCCTGAGCCTCTGCGACGGGACCGTAGCCCTGCCCGACAGCCCCAAGATCTACGATTTCAGCATCTACCAAACCGAAGACCCCAACGCCGACGCCGACTTCCTCGGCTCCTGGCAGGGCGACAGCACCACCCTCAGCTTCTCTGCCGACGGCAGTATGACCTACACCGACGACGTGACCCACCGCGGCAACTTCTACGTCATCCAGTCCTCCAGCCGCTACCCCGCCGGGTCCGTCCAGTTCCAGTGGGACCAGGAGGGCGACGAAGCCTTCTGGGGCGTCTTCACCCTCACCCGCGACGGCAGCAAGCTCACCGTCACCAACATCACCGGCAACAGCATTAAAGAGGATACCTTCCACGCCGTGAACTAATTTTAAGACAAACTGAACCCAGCCGACAGCATCCACAAGTGCGCTGTCGGCTGGCTATTTTTATTCTTTGGGAGAGAGGCGGTCATACTGAAGGCTGACCTCTCCCGTTTTTAAGTTGCGTTTCTCTTTTCTAAGCAGAGTGTACTTCGGCTGTCCTTTTGCGTAATCCAGTTTTGATTTTGGAAATAGCGTTCGGCAAACATGATGTTCGTCGCCGATTTGATTTTTCCGCACCAAGAACAAATAGACGGACGTATCCTCCACACGATTTTCCAGAAGATAGTCTGCTTCAATTTTAGAGAATGGCTGCATTTTACTATTGTACCGGAAAATCAACTCGTTGCTATCTAAAAACGCTTCCAAGTGGGCCAAGTATATTAGGCGTGGCTCCATCTCAGGGTAGAACGTACTGCGTTGGATTTGTGACAGACTCAACTTCCCCTCTAAAATATCCAAGAAAACAGATTCTCTCCGGCCCCGCCCGATTTTTGCGTTATCTCTCAGTTTATGTAACCCTGCCAGGTGGTGAAAATCTGAGCGGGCAAAAGAGATCGTGAACGCAACGGTTTTCCCTTTTCTCCCGGCAGTGATATGATACTCGATCTCCAGCAGTCGTTCAAACTCCTGCGCGCATTGCTGCAAAAGGTCCATCGTGCACTTCTCTCTTTCTACAAACAAAAAGCTCCGCTTCCGCGGAGCTTTTGGAGCATTTTCTTTCGGCCCAAAGACCTACGCCGGTTTGAGGTATTCTGCACAACCCCTCCTGAAAGCTCCATAAGACAGTGCGTACCGGCACACCCTCTTACGTCACAGCTTCGACAGACACACGCCGTTGCCTGTCTGGTACTTATAGTATACGCGGGCACACGGAATATGTCAATCCAATTCTAAAAATAGGCAGGGCAAAGCCCCCAGGAAACCCTGGGGGCTTTGCGTTCGGTGGCTGAGAGATTAGAAATTACTCAGCATCAGTGAACTGAATACCGTCGTCCAGCTTATCAACGTCGTAGTAAACAGCAACGATCTTGCCGTCCACAACTGCGATGTAAGCGTTAGCGGTCTTCTTGCCGTTCGTCTCAGAGTGAGCAACGGTGACTTCGCTGCGAGAACCAGCCTCAGCAGTGTTCTCAGCGTCGTCGATCTTCACGAAGTAAGCATCCTCATCCAGCTTCAGAGAAGTGGAAGTAGAGTTATCAGCATCCAGGAAGTAGACCAGGCCCTTGTTCTTGTCCTCAACACCGGTGATAGCAACGGTCTTGATCTGGGCAGTCTTGATAGCGTCTGCGCCGGAAACGACCTTGACCTCGATGATCTTGTCGCCGTCTTCCTTATACTCAATCAGCTGACCCTTCTTGAAGTTAGCCACATTGTAATTTTCATCGTTAACATCATCGGTGTCATACAGAGTAGCAGCACCCTTTTCACCGAACACGGTGAAGACCAGTGCATCATCCTCGTCAGCATCCTTGGTCTGGCCAACATAGGCGTCTTCAGTCAGATAAGCGTACAGGTAATCGCCGGAGGCAGCGGGTCTAGCGGAATCTGCAACCAGGGCAGCAACCTTGGCATACTTGATGCCGTTGATCTCAGATACCAGAACCTCGCCGCTAGTACCGAAGTTATTGCTCCAATCCTTAACGGTCTTACCAGAGATGATCTTGGTTTCAGAGTTGTCCTTTACGAAGACAACAGCGTCGTCAGCGATAGCATAGTTACCAATGGTATCCTTAGTTGCATCGAAGGTAACGCCAGAAGCATAGTCCTTATAGCCAGCCTTATTGTTGGTGGAGTTCAGAACCTTCAGCTCATAGTTGCCGTCCTTAACAGTGTAAGTATAGAGCTTGCCAGCCAGCTTGGTAGCAGCAACGCCCGCACCATTGTAAGTGGCCTTGTCCAGCTTGTTGCCGCCAACCTTGGTGATGGTAATGGTCTTGTTGGTGCCATCCAGGAAGTAAACCTTTGCATCAACAGTACCGTTGGTCTCGCCAGCATACTGGTCGAAGTCCTTGGTACCGGACACGAACAGGATGTCCTTAGAAGCCTCTTCGGTAGCGTCGGAGGAGAAGGCGAAGCCGTTGTAAACAGCAACGTCGTAGGAATCGCCAACGTTGTAGTCATTGACAGTCAGGTTACCAGCCAGGGTGTACCACTTGCTGTCAATCTGGATCTTGCCAGCCTTGGTAGCAGTGACCTTGCCAGAAACGATATCAGCCTTTACGATGTTAGCACGGTCCTTAGCGGTGTTAGCCTTGGCGGTGATAACAACATAGTCGTCCTTTTTCAGACCGCTAACAATGTCATGGTCCTCATACTTATAAGAAGCACCAGCAGTGATGGACTTGGTACCAGCATAAGTGACCTTAGCAACGGTAACAGGCAGGTAGACAACCAGGTCAGCCTTGCCGTCGTTGTCGTTGTCGATAACGGCAGCAGAGTAATAACCCTCCAGACCATCGTTCAGAACTTTATCGGTGCCGCTAACCTTGAACAGGTTTTTAGCAGTGCCGTTAAATGCCATAGCCTGCAAGGGTTTAGTAGCATCCATTACGTCTTCGTCAGTCTTATACTTGGTGCCGTCAACCTTGATTTCATTGGTATCGGAGTACTCAATGTCGTCCAAGATGGCAGTAGCCAGGACCTTAGAATCCTTAGGCACGATGCCAAAGACCTTGATGTCGTTGGTCTTCTTATCTCTGGTGTAGACGACCTTGACGTTCATGCCGAACAGGTCGGAGAAGTCAGCTGCGGTCTGATATTCCGTACCATTGACGGTGTACTTATACTCCTTGTCAGTATCGTTCCACTCGATCTTAGTCAGGATGCCAGTAGTAGTGTTGGACTCATACTTGTCCTCCAGCAGGGTGATCTTGACAAAGCCTTCAGTACCCTGGACCAGCTTATCCTGCACGGTGATCTGAGAGGTCAGCTGACCCTTGGAATCGGTGATCAGGGTGGTCTTGTACTCGACCTCGTAAGCGTTCAGTGCGTTCCAGATCATCTGGGCGGCGTTGTCACGGGTCAGAGCGGCGTTGACGTCGATGTTCTCCAGGTCCTCATACAGGCCCTTCTGGGAAGCACGGACGTTGACGTTGGTGGCCCAAGCGTTGCCGGTGAAGCCCTCGTTGTCAGCGTTGTAACCCAGAGCCACCAGCAGCATCTTAGCCATCTGGGTAGCGGTCACGTTGCCGGCAGGAGCGAACTTACCGCCGCCGACGCCGGAGACGATGCCCTGTGCATAGCAGGACTCGATGTAGCCCTCAGCCCAAGCGGAGTTGGGGTTGGTGCGCACATCAGAGAAAGTGGGGGTAGCGTTGGTGCCGACGTTGGGCTCCTTGCCACCGTTCAGAGCGACGCAGATCATCTTAGTGACCTCGGCGCGGGTGATGTTCCCTTCGGGCTTAAAAG
>OLNW01004159.1_pt1 | contig 10497 bp, 9 predicted proteins | sample 1672121 | NCBI WGS metagenome assembly OLNW01 (sample SAMEA3136648, study PRJEB25190) | human gut metagenome
TCGGCCATGTCGTTGAACTCGGCGGCGAGCTCGCTGATCTCGTCGTGCCCGCCGACCTCGGCGCGGTGGCTGTACGAGCCCTCGCGCATCTTGCGGATGGCGTCGGTCAGTACACCGAAGCGCCGCGTCAGCACACGGGATAAGAGTACGCTGATCCCGCCGGCGAACACCAGCACGACCGCCGAAATCGTCAGGAGATTTCGCTGCAGGGACAGCAGCAGCTCCGCTTGCTCGGTATCGTATTCGTAGGCATACACCGCGCCGATGGTCTGGCTGTGGTAGATGACCGGCGAGGCCGCGCGGCTTTTGAACGCCTTGTCCGAAAATTCGGTGTAAAAGACGTCTTCTCCGCGAAGCGCCTGCACAAGCTCTGTATAAAAGGCGTAGCGGCCGATCGCGCCGTCGGTTTCGCGCGTGTCGTACAGCACGCGGCCCGAGGCGTCCGTCACAAGCACGCGGGAGATCCCTGTCTCCTCCACGAGCGTCATCGCACCCGCGACGTTTTCCTCGCTCAGCTCCTCAAGGCCGGAGAGCGCCGTCACCATCACCGAGACGCTGCCCTGCAGCGAGCTCTGCTTAGAGCGGAACGTCAGGTTTTCCGACGTAATGAGCGGATATGTGTTCAGCAGGATCAGCACCGCCAGAATGATGGCGATATAGCTGAAGCTGAATTTTCGCTGCAGGCTCGCATGCATCTGCACGGCGCTGCCCCCCTTCTCTTTCTTTTAGTGGGAAATCAGTCCTTCAAGTAGTACCCCACGCCCCATTTGGTCAGGATGTGCTGCGGCGCGGCGGGGTTTTCCTCGAGCTTTTCGCGAAGCCGCCGGATGTGCACATCCACTGTGCGGTAGTCGCCTGCGTAGGTGTAGCCCCAGACGAGGTCCATCAGATTTTCGCGCGAGTAAACGCGGCGCGGATTCTTGACAAGAAGCTCGATGAGGTCGTATTCCTTGGCCGTGAGCTCGACGATCTCGCCGTTTTTGACGGCGACGCGCTGCTCGGGGTCGAGCGTGATGCCGCCCGCGGTCAACAGGAGCGTTTCAGTCTGCTTTTGCTGCGGTGCGGCGTTCGCGCGGCGCAGCAGCGCGCGGATGCGCGCTTTGAGCTCTAAGATGTTGAACGGCTTTGTGATATAGTCGTCCGCGCCGGACTCAAGGCCGATGATCTTGTCGGCGTCCTCGCTGCGGGCGGTCAGCATGATGATGGGCACATTGGAAAATTCGCGGATGCGCATGCAGGCCGTCAGCCCGTCCACCTGCGGCATCATCAGATCGAGGATGATGAGGTCAAACCCACCGCTTTTCGCCATGTCGATGGCGGTCGCGCCGTCGTAGGCGGTCTCGACCGTGTAGCCCTCGTTTTCCAGATTGAATTTCATGCCCTTGACGAGAAGCTGCTCGTCGTCAACCACCAGAATTTTCATTGCCATCCTCCTCCGTGAATGTGATCTCCGCGCGGAATCCCTCGAGCTTCGCCTCTCCGATGCCCTTGACGTTCAAAAGGTCCTCCGCCGCCGTAAAATCGCCGTGCTCTGCGCGGTAGTCGATGATCGCCTGCGCGAGCGACGGGCCGATGCCCGTCAGCGTTTCAAGCTCCTCCGCCGTCGCGGTATTGACGTTCACAAGCGTCACAACGCGCGTGGGCGCGGTGATCTCGTCGGTCTTGTCCTGCGTCGTCACGGTGTAATTCCCGTACGAGGCACCCTCGTAGGCCGTTTTGTGCAGAAAAACGAGCGAAACGGCGAACAGCACCGTCAGCGCGGCGAGCACAAGGTAGACGCCGCTGACTTTGGTTTTCTTTTCTTGCTTTTCCACGGTTGCGCTCGCCTGCCTTTTTTGCTATACTGATGTCGAAGCGTGCCGAACGGCGCGCTCCTCTTCACTGTATTCTATTTGATTGTATCATACAACGAGGTATATTTCCATGAAAAAACGCCGCTGGTTTTCACTTTTTTTATCTTTTGCGCTCCTGCTCCCGCTCTTTTCGCTCACGAGCGCTGACGCCTATGAGGACTTCACACTCGACGCGAAGGCCGGCCTTCTCATTGAGGCCGACACGGGCGAAATTCTCTATGAGAAAAACGCCCATCAGGAGAACTTCCCCGCGTCGCTCACAAAGGTGATGGTCGCGCTGCTGGTGTTTGAGGCCATCGACGAGGGCAAGATCGCGCTGACCGACTCCGTCACTGCGACGGAATCGGCGTTCGAGGGGCTCTCCAGCGACGGCAGCACGGCGAACATCGTCCCCGGCGAAACGATGACGGTCGAGCAGCTGCTCAACTGCATGCTCATCGTCTCGGCGAACGAGGCGTGCAACATTTTGGGTGAAACGCTCTGCGGCTCGGTCGACGCCTTTGTCGCGCGCATGAACGAGCGCGCGACGGAGCTCGGCTGCGAGCACACGCATTTCGCCAACGCCACGGGTCTTCACAATTCCCAGCACTACACGACCGCGTGGGACCTCTACCTCATCACGCGCGAGGCGCTGAAGCATGACAAATTCATGGAGATCTGCAACTCCAAGAGCTACACCGTGCCCGCCACGAACATGACCGACAAGCCGCGTGAGCTGCATTCGACGAACTTTCTCATCTCCAACTGGCGCGCCCGCGGCTATGTGTACCGCGACGCGCAGGGCATCAAGACGGGCTCGACCGAGGAGGCCGGTCACTGCCTCGTTTCCTCCGCCGTGCGCGGCGACCGTCAGCTTGTGAGCGTGGTGCTGGGCGCAGAGCGCGTGACGCTCGAGGACGGTGTGACCATCCAGACGCGCAGCTTCTCCGAAACGTCGCGCATGTTCGACTGGGGCTTTGACAACTTTGTCCTCCGCGACATTCTCTCCTCCTCCGACCTTGTGCAGGAGGTGCCCGTCGCGCTTTCGAGCGAGGCGAGCTACGTTTCGACCCACGCGGCGGAGGATATCGCCTGCCTGCTGCCCAACAATGTCGAGCCCGACATGCTTGAGCGCACCGTGACGCTCACGAACGACACGGTCGACGCGCCCGTTTCCGCGGGCGACGTGCTCGGCAAGCTGACGCTCTCCTACAATGGTAAGGTCTACGCCGAGACGGACCTCTTAGCGCTGAACGATGTATCGGCCTCGTGGTTCCTGACGGCGCAGCGCAGGGTGTCTGACTTTTTCGCAAAGCCGCTCGTCCGCATTCTGTTGATCGTGGTCGTACTGCTGATCGTCGCGCTCGTCGTCTATGTGACGATGTTCTCCCGCCGCCGTCGCTACGGCCACCGCCGCCGCGGCGCAGCACACGGCGGCTACCACGGGCGGAGAAGAAGATTCTAAGTACTTTAAAAAAGCGGTAAAGCCGCTTTTTTGAGAAAGGCCACACTCCGCTTTGTGCCTTGCCGCCGCTGGCGGCTGCGACACGCGCGGAGCGAGAGGTGTCGATCGCCACGCGCTGGTCGCGGCGATCGACGATCAAAATTCTTTGCGTCTGCGAACGCAAAAGCAAAAATGAAGGGACGCGAAAGCGTCCCTTTTTAGTTGAGTGTGATCACGTTGTTCCCCTGCGGGAACTCCACGAAGCGGATGGAGTAGATGTCGGCGGTGATGTAGGCGCTGCGGCCGGGGTGGAACAGCGTGATATAGTCGTTTCCGACCTCCTGTAGCGTACCGACCGCCACGACCGTGTTCTGCGAACCGACGAGCTCACGATGACTGCGCGGCCGATGTTGCGCGCGAGCATCCCCTTCCACGAATTGTAGGCCATCTTGTCGACGGTCTGCGACTCTTCGATCTTGTCGGGCGTGGGCTGGAACTGCCCGCTCGCGCCGCCCTGCAGCACGAGCGACATGCCCCCCGCCCCCGACGATCCTCCAAGCATTTCCTCATAGCTCTGGCTCGCGTTGTTGTTACTGTTGTTATTACTGCTATTATTGCTGCTATTATTGCTGCTATTATTGCTGTTGCCGCTCTGCTGCGCGCTCGCCATGGCGGGCACGGCAACCATCTGCTCATAAAGGCACGGCATGCTTTTTCCCATCTGGATCATAAAAACGTCCTCTCCCTTTCCCGTTGCTGCTGATTTGCTTTTCTCAGGTGTCGTAATACGCGGCGGTGGGGTTATAAAAACAGTGGTCGCCGATACGCATGACGAACGTCCCCACATTTGAAGGAAAATTCGCGCGGCAGGACGGCGAAAACGGGTTAAAGAACCACAGCGCCGTTCCAAGGCCGTTCAATCGGTTGCCCGCGATGGCCCAGTCCGCGATCTCGTAATGGATATTGGTCGGGCGCATGTTGTAGATGTTCTGCGGGTTGTAGCTACCGCGCTCGGTCTCGCTCGCGCAGACGAACTGCCCCGGCTGAAAGATGATATTGCGGATGCTGCCCTGCCCCACGCGCGCGTATTCGCCGCCCGTCGAGCGCACGCGGTTCATCACGACGCTCGCCACGGCTTTCATCCCATTCTCGCCCTCGCCGCCCGCCTCGCACTCGATGAGGCGCGCGAGCAGCTCCCTGTCGGAATAGGCCATGTCGATCTCCTCCCCCATTTTTTCTTCCCCGACAGTCTATGCGCTTCCCGTGCGCATGGAAACCGAGACGCGCAAAAAAAGCACCGAAAGCCGTTTTGCTTTCGGTGCTTTCGCTTTGTTCAGTTTTCCTCGTCCGGCGGCGGAAGCTCTTCCGCTTCCGGCGGCGTCGCGCCGTAGGCGCCCTTCATCTTGAGCTCCTGCCACTGCTCTTTCGTGATAAGCAGCTGGCGGGGCTTCGAGCCCTCGAACGGACCCACGATGCCGCGCGTCTCCATCTCGTCGACGATGCGCGCCGCGCGCGAATAGCCGAGCTTCAAGCGGCGCTGGAGCATCGAGACGGACGCCTGACCCGTCTCCATGACCACGTCGATCGCGGCAGGGAGCAGCTCATCCACATCGTCGGCGGCGTTCTGATCAGGCGCGGCATTGCCGCCTCCCTTGCCGCCGCCTTTCTCCTTTTCGGCGACGGCGGCGTTGATCTTGTCGATGACGGATTCGTCGTAGTCCGTCTCGCCGTTTTCCTTGACGAAGTTGACCACGCGCTCAATCTCCTCGCTCGAGATGAAGCAGCCCTGCACGCGCTTGGGCTTGCCTTCGCCCAGCGGGGCATAGAGCATATCGCCGCGGCCCACGAGCTTTTCCGCGCCCGCGGTGTCGAGGATGATGCGCGATTCCATCGCGGAAGCGACCGCGAACGCGATGCGGCTCGGAATGTTGGCCTTCATCAGGCCCGTGATGACGTCCGCGGACGGACGCTGCGTCGCGATGACGAGGTGCATGCCCGCGGCGCGGCCCATCTGTGCCACGCGGCAGATCGACTCTTCGACCTCCTTCGCCGCGACGAGCATCAAGTCGGCCAGCTCGTCGATGACGACAACGACGCTCGGCAGCTTTTTGAGCGTTTCGTCCGTCTCCGCCACCTTATTGTAGGAGGCAAGGTCCTTGACGTTGTGCTCGGAGAACATCTTGTAGCGCTTCATCATCTCGTACACGGCCCATTGCAGCGCGCCCGCAGCCTTTTTCGGGTCGGTGACGACGGGGATGAGCAGGTGCGGGATGCCGTTGTAGGGCGCAAGCTCGACCATCTTCGGGTCGACCATGATAAAGCGCACCTCTTCGGGCGTTGACTTATAGAGCATCGAGACGATCAGCGAGTTCGTGCACACGGACTTACCGGAGCCTGTCGTACCGGCGATGAGCACGTGCGGAAGCTTCGAGATATTCCCGACGATGTTCTTGCCGCTGATGTCCTTGCCGACGGCGAAAGCCGTGGTGGAAGGATGGGTGGTGAACTCCGTGGATTCGAGCACCGTGCGGATGCTGACGGGCGAAACGAGCTTGTTCGGCACCTCGACACCCACGACGGAGATCTTGTCGGGGATGGGCGCGATGCGCACGCCGCTCGCGCCCAGCGCAAGGGCGATATCGTCCTGCAAATTTGTGATCTTCGAGAGCTTCACGCCCTGACTGAGCGTGAACTCATAGCGCGTGACCGACGGGCCGCGCACCACATCGCCCGGCTGGGCGTCCACGCCGAAGCTCGTGAGCGTCTGCGCCAAGCGGCGGGAGTTGTTGCGCAGCTCCGCGCCCGCCTCAGCGGCGTTCGTCACGCTGCCCTCTTTTAAGAGCGTGATGGGCGGATACTGATATGCAGGCGGCTGGGGCTGCGCGTCGCTGCCCTCGATCTCGCGCGTGACCTCCTCGCGCGCGGCATCGACCTCGGCGCGGCGGAGCTTGTCCTCCTGCTTGTCGGTCAGCACGGCGGGAACCGTCGTTGCTGCTGCGGCTGCGGCGACGGGTGCGCTCTGCACGCTCGGCGTGGGCGCGGCAAACGGCGTGTGCATCACAGGTGCGGGTGCCGGGACGACCGGCGCGGGCGCGCTCACGGGAGCGCTCGGCGTCGTGTCAAACGGCGGCAGGTCGAAGTCGTCGGCCTCCACCGTCACAGGCTTAACGGGTGCGGACGGCGCAGCGGCGGGCGAAACGGGTGCGGCGCTCTTCGTCTCCGCGGCACTTCCGCCCGCTAACAGCTCGTCGGGGCTCTTGATATTATCGGACTTCTTGCGGAAGAAGCCGCCCGTGGGATTTTTCTTGATGACGCGCTCCTCGCCGTCGAGCGGAATGTCGATGGCGGCGTCCGGCGTATGGACCGGCGCACTGCGGCGCGGTGCATGGGTGTGCTGCGGCGGAAGGTCCTCTTCCTCCACTGGCTCATAGGGCACGCGCTCGTGCGAGCGCACGGCCTCGATCACGGCGGCAGGCGTCAAGCGGAACGCCATCATCAAAAACGCGACGAACAGCACGACGAGCAGGACCATCGCCAGCACCTTTTTCACCAGCAGCACCAGCATGATCGCAAGCGATGCAGACACCGCGCCGCCGGACTCGAGCGCGTTGCCGCTCGTCCACAGAATCTTCAAGATGCCATCCATGTTAACATACTTCTCTTTGCAGAGGGCGATGTGCATGATCGCGCCGAACACGACCGGCAGCAGCGCCGTGCCGACAAGGCAGGACGCGACGTTCCGCCCACGGTGGAAGAGCAGAATATAGCTCCCCAGCAGCAGTGCGGGCGCGACGAGGTAATAGCCCCAGCCAAAGAGCGACCGGCACAGCTTCGCCGGCTGATCGAGCAGCCACGCGCCCGACTGGAAATAGCTAAAGCCCAGGCACAGCGCCAGCACCAGCAGGATTGCGCCCGCGACCTCGCGGCGGATGGGGCGCTTTTGATTCTTCTTCGCCGTGCGCTTGCCGGAAGACGAGGAGCGGGAGGAACCCGTCGTTTTCTTTTTCGTTGTGGTGGTTTTTTTCTTCTGTTGTGCCATGATTCACCTCAGAATCAAAAATTAGTGCAGGATCGTGAGCACCAGCGTCAGCACGCCGGCGGCCCAGCAGTAATAGGCAAACGCGCCGAAACGGCCCTTGTCGGCAACATAGCGCAGCAGGCGGATACTCGCATAGCCCGACACCGCCGCGACGACGACACCGACGAGATACACGGGCACGCTGGAGAAGTCGATGCCCGCGTCGATCGCGTCTTTGAGTGTCAGGATGTTCGCCCCCAACACCGCGGGGATGGAGAGCAGGAATGCAAAGCGCACAGCGAACTTGCGCTCAAAGCCCGTGAAGCAGCCCGCCGTGATCGTCATGCCGGAGCGGGAGATGCCCGGGCACAGCGCGATGGCCTGACCGATACCGACGAGCAGCGCGTCGAGCAGCGTGGCGGTCTTTTCCGTCTTGCGGCCATGGCGCACACGGTCGCTCGCGAAGAGCAGGATGCCCGTGACGATCAGCGCGCCGCCGATAAAGTACATATTATCACTCAGCTCCGTGAAAAAACGGCGAAACGGCACCATGACGAAAAGCGGCAGCGTGCCCACAATGATGAGCAGAATAAGGCGGCGCGCAGGCGGTACGGGGTTCGGCGTGCGATGATGGGCAAGGTCGCCGATGCCGGTGAAAAACTCCACGATCATATCGCGGATATCATCCCAGTAAGCGGCAAACACCGCCACGAGCGTGCCGAGGTGGAGCAGCACGTCGAAAAAGTCGGGCACGTTGCTCGCGCCCTGGATGCTTAGTAAATGCTCCGCGATGGCAAGATGGCCGGAGGACGAGATCGGTAAAAATTCCGCGATTCCCTGCACAAGGCCGAGAACAACGGCGGTCAAAACTGACATAAAAAACAACTCCTTTTGCGTTTTGTTCTGTAATGGCAATATTCTAACAGGATAATTATAGCACAGTTGTTCGCGGAATACCACCCCGAATTGTCGCATCTTCTTTTTCTTTCCTTTTTCGGTGCATCCCTTGCGAACGCAGGGCGAATGTGCTATGATTGGCGCGGACTATCAGAAAAGGAGAGATAGAAATGACTTATAACTACCGCACCAAGGGCGTTTGCTCCAAGGAAATGCACATTGAGCTGAACGACGACCACACCATCAAGAGCGTAGAGGTCATCGGCGGCTGCAACGGCAACCTTCAGGGCATTTCGCGCCTGGTCGAAGGCATGAAGGCCGAGGATGCCATCGCGCGCATGCGCGGCATCCGCTGCGGCTTCAAGAATACCTCCTGCCCCGATCAGCTCGCCATCGCGCTGGGCGAGGCGCTGGCGCAGGACAAGCAGTAAGTCGTCATTTTTTGCCCGCGCGGTGCATCGCACGGGCAAAAAATGCATAAAATCCTGCAAAATGCCGTTTCCCTCTCTGGACAAACGGCGCTAAACTGTGTATACTGTTAAAAAATAAGCATTCAACGCACTATCAACGCAAAACATTTTGCTTTTGTCTGTCTGACGGGGGAACTTCATGGACATTGATATGGATATCAAAGAGCTCGAAGCGTTCGTCTACGTGGTGGAAAACTGCAGCTTTTCCCGCGCCGCGGAGCTGCTGCACCTGACGCAGCCGACCATCAGCTCGCACGTCTCCGCACTGGAGAGAAAACTGAATATCAAGCTCATCGTCCGCACCACGAAGGAGACCTACCCCTCCGACGCGGGCAAGCTCCTCTACAAATACGCCAAGGAGATCCTGCAGGTGCGCGAGAACGCAGCCATCGCGCTGCGCAACTTCTCGCAGGAGATGAAGGGTACGATCTCCATCGCGGCCTCCACGGTGCCCAGCCAGTATTATCTGCCGCACCTTTTGCAGGACTTCCGCGCCCGCTATCCGGACATCACCTTCAATATCCAGATGGAGGACAGTCCCAAGGTCGTGGAGCTCGTCGCCACGCGCAGTGTGGAGATCGGCTTCTGCGGCACGATGGTGGCGAGCCACAAATGCGTCTATCAGGATTTTGCCAACGACCCGATGGTGCTCATCACGCCGAACACCGAAAAGTATCAGGCCTTTGCGGGCAAGCCCTTCCCCATCAAGCAGCTCAAGGAAGAGACGTTCATCAGCCGCGAAAAGGGCAGCGGCACGTATCAGGCGGGCAAGGAACTCTTAAATGAGCTCGGCATCGACATCGCCCAGCTGCGCACCGCGGTCGAGATCCGCTCGACCGAGAGCGTCAAGCAGATGGTCAGCGAGGGTCTCGGCGTCGGTCTCATCGCGCAGAGCGCCGCGCAGGACTATGTTCAGTTCGGAAAGCTTCTCGCCTTCCCCTTCCCCGACTCGCGCTTTCGCCGCCAGCTCTATATCGTCAAGCACAAAAACAGCATTTTATCGCCCATTGCGCAGGTGTTTTACGACTATGCGCGCAAAACCAAGGAAAAAGCATCCGCCAAATAAGGCGGATGCTTTTTTACAGGGATCGCACGCTTTTTTGTCCGATTTTTTCGCGAAATTGTCATTTACTTTTTTTCCTCTCTGGTATATGATAATGCAATAGGTCAACGGCTGCGCTGCACCGGTAAAGCAGCAGGCCTTACGGGAGGGAGAGCGATGGACTGCCGCGATTCCGCACTGTTTACAGGTGTGGACGAAGCATCGTGCGAAAATATGCTGCGCTGCTTCAGCGCTTACGAGCAGCGCTTCAGCGCAGGACAGACCATCCTCACCTGCGGAGAGCAGCAGGATATGATCGGCGTGCTGCTCTCGGGCAGCGCGGCGCTTCTGCGCCTGCACGCCGACGGCAACCGCACCGTGCTTGAAAGCATGGACGAGGGCAGCGTCTTTGGCGAGGAGCTGGCGTTCACCGGCTTTCGCGACGGCAGCGCGCTCATCGAGTGCCGCGAGGACTGCCGCGTCATCTTCATGCGCTATGACCAGATCACAAAGCGCTGCGAAAACGCCTGCGCCTGCCACAGTCAGGTCGTAACGAACCTCTTCCAACTGCTCTCGAAAAAGTCCCTGCATCTGAGCCGCCGGATCGAGGTGCTCGCCTGCCGCTCCATCCGCGAAAAGCTGCTGTGCTTTTTCGAGCAGCTCGCCGACGAGCACGGCAGCCGGACGTTCCCCCTGCCGTTTTCCCTCAGCATGCTTGCCGACTATATCAGCGCCGACCGCAGCGCCATGATGCGCGAGATGCGCAAGATGCGCGAGGAGGACCTCATCAGCAC
>OLNW01004164.1_pt1 | contig 10489 bp, 9 predicted proteins | sample 1672121 | NCBI WGS metagenome assembly OLNW01 (sample SAMEA3136648, study PRJEB25190) | human gut metagenome
TGTAATTGTTCCACTGCTGGAGCAGTACCGGGTCGGTGGTGGTCTTGAGCGCCTTTGCCATCAGCCGCATAGCCATGTTCTCGGGAATGTCGATACGTATCGCCTTATCGCCGACAAAGCGGTTGAGCAGCTTGTTCAGTGTCGCGGGATTCGAGAAATACGATCCGACCTCGTGCGTCACGATAAGGAAGTAGAACGGCACCGCCTGGCTCAGCTCAACGATGGTCTGAAAACCTGTGACAGCGTTGGCGTTGTGCTCGAAATACTCCGTGAACTCGTCCCAGACGAACAGCACGGCGGAGATATCATTGTTTTCGATAACGCTCTTTATCCACTCGCACATTGCGTTGATATCCATGCGCAGCGCGGTTATTCCGTTGTCCTTGGCGACGCGCAGAATGCTCGGCATGAGTTTTGAAACGGCCTCGTCGTCGCCGGTTTCCAGCGTGGAGATTATCTCGTCTATCTGTCTGCCGCCGAATTCCCACTGATACTCGTCGTCATGAATGAGGTCATTGAACCAGGTGCGGTTCGCAGGTCTTGCGTTGAACCATTTGAGCGCGGCGTCCTTTAGCGAAGCCTCTCCCCTGTTCTGTATGCCGTGCTCCTTGAGAGCGGCGGTCACGCTGTCCTGAATGGCGAGTATAAGGTCGTCGTCGCTGCGAATGGACGCAGAGCCGATACGGTGGATAGTGATGAGCTTTCCGCCGTTCTTGTCGGTGATGAGCTTCTGGCAGAGGTCGTCGCTGAGGTCGTTTTCCCTGAAGTACGCGCGTATCTCGTCGTCGCTCGCTTCCAGCAGGGATTTCACGGTCAGCGCCGCGTGGGACTTACCGGAGCCGTAGGCGCCCTGCACCCACAGCGAGCGTGAGTCCTTGCCGGACAGCATGTCGTGGGTCTTTTCAAGCAGCCGGACGAACGTTTCGTGCGGATAGTAGGCGTTCCACTTGACCTCGCCCTTCCTGATCAGCTCCGCCGTTACCGCCGCGTAGTACTTCGGGTCGATGGCGAAATATTCCTTGTACATCTTTTCTTCGCTCATGTTATGTACCTCCCTCAGAACAGCGCCAGAACGTCGTCCGGCGTTTTTTCGCTGCGCAGCGTGATGGTTTCCAGACCGAGCGTGAAGCTTGCGTCGATGAACTCGATATAGTTCACCGTAAGTCCGTTCAGCTTGGATATCATTGTATCGCGGTCAAGCCCGAAGATACGGGTGGGGCTTATGCCGTCGCGCTCTATCGTATCGTCCATCAGCGTTGACAGGCGGAACTGGTATGTACCGCACTTCTCCGCGAATTTGTAGAGGGAGTAGAGGATAACACGCGGGTCTGGTTCACGCCAGGAGCCGCGGCGGATATCCAGTAGTATCCTGTTGGAGCTGCCCTCTTTAAGGGTGCATACGCCGAGTCCCAGGGCTTTTCCGAGAATTTCGTTGGACGCAAAGATATTCTTGTACGCCGAAACGATGTGCTTCTGAGAGTTCTCCGACGTTACCTGCTCGGAGAGCATACTTACAAGCTGCGCTGGGGTGTACGTCTGACCAGGCTTTATGTTCATGACCCACCAGTTGAACTCGGAGGTGTACACGAGATTTGAAACGAGCAGCCCCCATGCGGCTTCCGTTGCGATACCGATGTCGGCTATCTTCTTACCGAACGGCGACATTGTATTCTTCTTCGGGACAGTGGCTCCGGCGTCCGACAGGAAGCTCTTCATGTTCTTGATCTTGTTTATTCCAAGACCGTTGTCCTCCCAGAAATTATCGCCCTTTGAGAAATAATCGACCACCCAGTCGTACTAGATACCTATGTTGCCGTATCTGTCAATGCTGCCCATCTTTTTATCTCCTTTCGGTAATCGTAATGAATTTGCAACCAGACAACCATGGAATACATCGTGACATTTCCTGCATTTTATGCACCTGTCGTCTATTGAAACTCTGCCCTCCTGCATGGTGATATACCCGTTGGGGCAATTCGCCTCGCAGACGTGACAGCCTATGCAGTACGCGGATTTTCTGAATACTGTTTTCAGCACGGAGCCGAACAGGATATCGTCCTTGGTGTTCGAACTGAGGTCAACGGAAAATATCTGTTTCGCGCCCTCTGTCCTCCGGCTTATCCTGTAGGTTCTTTTGTTGAAAATAAGCTCGATGGCGGTATCCGAGATATCAATTATATCGCCCATCGTTTTCAGCCACTCGCGCCAGTCGGTGCGTTCCTTTACCAGCGTGACCGTCAATATCCCGTTCTCCGTATTTTCAATGCAGTTTTCCTCTGCAATATTTAACTCTCTTCCACTGCGGCGGGCTTTCCAGCCGCTGGTTTCCATGAATTCCGTTTCGTCTTTCTGAGTGGAAAATATTTTCGAAGTCGTATTTAATATGATATTATTATATTTGGTGGTGGACAGCGGGGACTCGGGGTCGCCGCCGTAGCACTGCTCCTTAAAAAAGAAATTCTTATATGCCGCCATCGGGCAGACAAGACAGCCAGCCCTGCTGTTCCCCTTTTTGTACGTTTCGTTCAACAGCAGCTTATTCCCGAATATATACAGGAACACCTCCGCCGAGCTCCAGTGAAGTATCGCATGACAGCTGTACTGCCCCTTGTGCTTTTCGCCGAAGCTCACATCGTCATACTGACCGCGCGAAACGCTTTCATCTCCACGTATCCCGGTGAACGCCATTCCCCTGAACGACGGTTTCGACAGTATCTGTCTGAGCAGCAGTATCTGCGGCGATGTTTTATGAACGCTGCAGCACCACCTTATCGTCTGCGCGGGCGGTCCGAACTGGTTCCAGGTGTATTCCGGGGTCTGCTCCGACTTGGATACGACAAACTTTATGCCCTCCTTTTCGCAAATCACCTTTTGCTTCTCCACCAGTGAATACGTATCGGAAAACTCCATCTGGGTGTCGCCGAACAGCACCAGAAATTCATCATGCGGTATCGCCCTCTGCACGATATCCAGTGCGACAACGCTGTCCTTTCCTCCGCTGAACGCAACGTAGAACACGTCCACCTTATCCTTATAAGCCACGTAGGTATTGTATACGTTCTGGATAGTTTCCTGCACCAGCGTTTCAAGTATCTCCGCATTTTTCGCGGTCATCGCGTCAACGTCCACGAACCGGAGTTCACCGCCGTCCGGCTCCGGCTCTTCGAGAATGACAAGCTCCGGCGCGGTGTAGAGTGAACCGCCCTTGGTCCTGGCGACCGTCCTTCCGCGGTAGATGTAGTTGTTCGCCTCCGCCCACATCAGCGGCGCGTGGTCGTCCTTCGGGTAATTCCAGTACCTGTCGAAGCCGAGTATGTCAAGCTCCCGGTAATAGACGGGGCGCGGCTCCTTGCTGAATTTCGACTGCTCCGTCGTCAGCAGCAGTCCGCCGGTATCCTCGTCCCATATATACTGATACATCAGTGTATCCTCTCTTCGTTTTTATTGGTGACCTATTGTTTCTGAAGCGCTTTACCGCCCACCCTGCGCAGGACGTTTTCTATCCCCTTGTAGCTGCGCTTTGCCTGGTAGCCGTTCTCCACAAGGTAGTCAAGCGCGGTTTTCTGCGTGAATTCCCCACCCGCCTTTGACAGTACGTCTGTGATAAGCGCGTCGTAGTCGGTTATCCTGGATTCAGCGCGCACCATCGCGCCGCAGGTCTCCTTTTTCGCAAAGCAGTTGTGGACAAGCCGGAACTTCCTGCTGAAGCTGTTCAGATAGCTCTCCAGCAGAAACCTGTTCCACGGATATCCGATACCCGGGAACGACAGAAACAGGTCTATCCCGCTCAGCGGGATATACTCCCCCGGACAAACGCCGTCAAGATACCCGTCGATGGCTGCAACGTCCGGTGAAAGTTCGTCCCTGCGGATAAACTCATTTTCGCTGAGCCTTACCATTTCGCTCATCACCGCGTCCCAGTAAATTATGGTTTCCATTTCGTCCGCGAATGCTTTAAGCTCGTCATATGTCAGCCGCTGATGTTCGGCGGCGAACCGTCTGAATATCTCGGCGCGGTTTATCTCGCAGCCTGCCCGGGTTACTACCGGACCATTGAACGCGAACTGCTCCCTTAGCAGATATCCGAGGCAGTCGCGGACGCCGCAGCGCGGAAGTTCCGCAGAATTTATGGCAAGGCTCGGACATTTCTCGTTTACGATATTCATAAGCTCCACATCGGTGATGTACTCGGAAAAATCGATCTGACTGCCGATCGCCGAAATAAGGATATTCTTTTCGTCCGCGCTTATCGGGAAATTCGGCGCATAGTAATACGTTCCCGCTGCAACGCTGATGAACGACTTTTCCAGCGCCAGAAGGAATTTCAGCTTATCCAGCGGTAGATACCATGCGATACTGTGTATTTCGTCAACGGTCATCGGTGAATGGGATTCGCGCAGGATCCTCCGGATATCCTCGGTAGGGTCTGCCTCCCTTCCTCTCAGGACAAGGTGGGAATGCTTACGGCAGAGCCTTCCGCCGGAATTGTCGAGAATCAGCGAGTTAAGGGCTTCCTCCGTGTAAATGTGCAGCTCTCCGGCAAGCTGACCACGGTACCGCTCAAATACTGCTGCCGGATAGACGACGGTCGCGCCGCTTTCAAACGCCGAGTTTACCGCGGACATTATATCATCGACAAGGGCGTCCTGTCCGCCGTTTTTCGGGAATACTCGTCCATCGCGCTGGGTTCCTGCTTCGCAGAGGAGTTCTTCCAGCTGCTCGTCTGTCTGTTCCGGCTCATGACCGTATTCCGTGGAATAATAGTTTCTGAAACGTCCGCGGAAGATCGCGCGGCCGAGCTGATATCCGTCCTCGCTGAAATACTTTTCAAGGATACCGGCATAGTGCGCCGCTTCGTCTGGCAGGTCGTTTACTTCAGTTTTCTGCTCTTCGGACGTATTTATCTTCTCTTCCGTAATGTCAGAATTTTTGCCCCATAACTGGTTTGATCCTGAATTAACAGCAGAAGATACCTTACCCGACAGCTTTTCAAGTAACTGCTCCTTACTGCCTTTTGATTCGGGCATAATAACGACCTCCACTAATATTGAGTTTAATACAATTTTTACGCGTAAAACTTACACGATATGTAAATATTATAACACAATGTTACATAATATTCAAGAGGTTTATGCAATAATTTACACAGAATGAAAGTTTGGAGGCAAAAGATGTACGATTTCGGGATACTTCTTCATGATCTTCGGAAGAAAAAAAGAATGACGCAGAAGCAGCTTGCGGACAAGCTGGGCGTTACGGTGGCAACGGTGAGCAGGTACGAGAGCAACACGGCAACGCCGCCGCTGGACACGCTGCGCTCCATTTCTTCAATAATGAACGTATCGCTGGACGAGCTCCTGGGAACCGAGCAGCGATTTACCGTATCCGTTTTCGGTCTGAACAACCAGCAGACAGAGATAATCCGCAATCTGATAGCGTCATTCCGCGCCCTCAACAGCAAGTCAATTCCGGAGATATCCGCAGAAAACTACACTCTGCTCGGTCAGATCACCGCTGAGCTTACAAAATAAAAAGGCCGAGGAGTGTAATTCCTCGGTTTTCTTGTTTTTCCTGTTGCCCGGCAAACGCATTTCCTGCCCACAACTTTGCCCACACTTGCCCACATTTTCGGGCTTTTCCGCTTGGTTTTCATCTTTGCTCAATTTTTTGATTGGCTCTGTTATGCGGTTTATGAGGTTTGGAATTCTTTAATTGGGGATAGTAATAGTTGTTCAGATGATCCAATTAATATCCTTAGCAGAACTCTTCGCAGCAAATCCACCAGCAGAGTCAGTCTTGAAGTCATACTCAGACTTCATGCGAGCCGAAGGCACCGGGATCACAGGAACGCCGTTGATAGACTTAACGGTGAACTCAAGTTCGCCCTGCTTGAACAGAGTAGATTCCACAGCGTAGGAGATCTCCCCGGAAAGCATGAGCTTATCGTAAACAGGACGGCTCATTACGATAACGACGTCGCCCTCGTCGCCGGTGATATCGCGGACCTCACCGAGCTGCGCCAGCAGAGAGGACATCACGGTAGCCTTGTCCGGAGTGTAGGTATCCTTGATTTCAGCGGCGGCCGCCAGCTTGGAGTAGCGGTAAGCGTCGATCTCGGGAATCACCTGAGTGCGCTGGAACTCAGCCGCAACATTTGCCGCCACCAGTCCGAAGCCGCTCTCATCAACGTCGATAGCGTCGATACGGAAACGTCTGCCTCTGTCCTGTGTGAGCGCGAAAGTCTCGTAGGAATATGTAACAGCGCCGCCGGAGTAACCCGCGTCACGGTCGTAGCTGCCCAGTCCCTGGAGAGACATCTTTGGCATCTTGATCTCGTTGCCGCCGTTGTAGATGACCTGGGAGGCGTTTTCCTCCATCCAGCCGGAAGTAGAACCCTCCAGCACCTGCTTGTCAAGCTCCTTCTGAAAAACCTTTGCATAAGTAATTGTGTTTGCCATAATAGTAAACCCTCCTAAAACAGTAGTTGATCCGTCCCCGGCGGAGCCAGCCCGCTGCCGCGCCGTAAATTTCCCGGCTGACCGCCTCAGTTGCGCCGCGCAGCCTTCCCCGGAGAACTGATTGAAATTATATGTGAACCCGCCACCCGCCCTCGGCATTATGCCGCGTTTTGATCCAGCCTGCGTCCTGCGGCTCTGAATTCCGGTAAGTCCGTGACCTTCCGCACCGCAAAGCTGTTATGTTCAGTTGACCGCGCCTGTACGGCTGTGTTCTGCGGTAAGCCCGCTGCTTTCCGTCGGCTGCGGCATTTCCTTGATGTAATGAGCAGTGATACGACCGCTTGATACGCGCTGTCGAACCCGCTCGTATTTAATCAGCGGCCGTCACTTTCGCGCGAAAATGCTTCTGATAGCCGCGAATCCATCACTGGCTCCCCTGCTCTCCGCCGAGAACTGAGGAACGCTGCGCCTTACAAGCCTGAGATGCGGATACTCGCGCAGGACCTCCGCCGCAGCGTCGTCAGGCTCCGTGCCGTCGGCAGACATTATACCCGCCGCAAGATTAACTCCCTCGCAGAGCCTCTCCGGAGCCGCGCCGCCCGTCAGCAGTGCAAGTTTCAGCCTGAGTTCCATTATCTCTGCGCGAAGCTGCTGAAGCTCCTCGGCCTGGGAGCTCTCATCGGAAGCCGCCTCAGTCTCAGGCTCCTCTACAGCGTCTGCGGGAATCTCCGCCGCTGTGCTCTCAAGCTCCTCCTGAACAGTGATCTCATTATCCATCGTTGTCCGTCCTTTCCATCGCCTGAGCCTCCTCAAGCGATATTCCGTAGATCTGTGAAAGCGCACGCGCCTTGGAAATAAGTCCTGCGCTGTATAGCTTCACAGCCCTGTCAGTTCTTGTGCCGTCGTCCTCTGCGGCACCGTCCGCGAATATTGCGGAAGCGCTCTCGCATACGTTGTCGGGAAGCTCTCCCGCCATCTTGCCAAGCCGGCAGATAAGCTCCGCCATTCTGCTGAGCGCGTCGCCGATCCTGCGGCGGTAAAATGCCTGCGTGCGGTAAGTGCGGCTGTTTCTGCTGACTACCTCGGCGGCGGTCTTTATCGTGCCGTCCTTGAACGAGAGCGCTCCCTCGGAAAGCCCCGCCTGCATACACAGCAGGTCGAGAAGCTCCCCGAGCGCCTGCACATGCTCCGTTACCCTGAGTTCCCCGGTGTTGTCGGTGATCTTGAGTTCCTCGGCGTCAGACGTTGACATTGCCTGGAACACCTCGTCGTTCACATCGAAGTAGTGCTTCTTGTTGCCGGCGGCGTCCCATTCTCCGCGCACCGCGTAAGCCGGAACGATAATACGCTTCTTACCGAGGACGAACTCCCTTGAAAGGCTGTCGAACACGATGTCGATGCTCTTCAGAGTATCCTCCGCGCCGTCGAAAACCGAGCTTCCCAGCAGCGGGCATTCGCCGGAGCTTGCAGCCCGTCTGGAGCCTGCGCTGAGGTAAACGAACAGCGGAGCTGTCAGTCCCTTAACGCTGCTCTGACCGCTCAGCCCGGGAAGCACGGAGGTCATATCAGCCTTGCCGCCGTCCTCGCGGAACAGCCGATTCTCGATAGTGAGCTGATCTCCGCTCAGTTCCTGGGATTCAGCGAGAATGTAGTTCCTCCCGCCGGAAACTATCCTTGAAGCGAACGCTCCGCCGGTGATTTCACGGGAGTTCCACGCTGTCGGCAGGAAACAGTCCGCGGTAACGAGGTCGACCCTCACTCCGGGAACCCCGTCCGGCGCACTGTCGTCGTAGTACACCTTTATCACACCGCCGCCCAGCGCAAAGACCTTCTCCAGAAACACCGGGAATCTCTCGGAAAACCGGCTCTCAGTGAGAACCCGGTTCACGAAGCTCTCGGTATCGCTGTCGGAGTAGCACATTGAAGTACCCTCCGTGAAACACAGCCTGGCGAGTTCCCCGCACAGCGCCCGGGCCGCTCCCAGTGAAGCAAGCTTTCTGGTGCCGCCCTGAATGCCTCCCCTGCGGGCGTAGCGCCAGTCGCCGCCGCCGTTGTAGATGTCCTCCCAGCGCTGGATATCGGCGTAGCAGCCCGCAATGTCAGCCGAACCGCTGTTTCTGCCGGAGCGCAGCAGCCAGTCCTTTAAGCCCAAATCACATTCCTCCTTGATATTTATTTACCGGAAGTTCCAGTCTTTTTTCCTGTTCCTTCCCGCAATATGATAATACCCCCTGCGTTACTGCAATTTACTGCAAAACAAAAAACAGCTGAACATTGCCTTAAAGACTGTGATATACTATATACTGTGAAAAATAAAAACGATAGTATGTTATATTCTTATTAACAACATACAAAACCCATCGGCTCAATCTGGTATTACGAAATAATACTATTCTGAACATTGAAAGATAACCAGTTCTGGGTATAATAAAATACAAGAGAGCGCTCAGAACAACAATACCAGAAGGAGACAACAACCATGTCAGACAGACTTGAACTTAATAAGAATCTCGCCCAGATGCTGAAGGGCGGCGTAATAATGGACGTAACAACCCCGGAGCAGGCGCGTATCGCCGAGGCCGCAGGAGCCTGCGCAGTCATGGCGCTGGAGCGCATTCCGGCGGATATCCGCGCAGCCGGAGGCGTATCGAGAATGAGCGACCCGAAGATGATCAAGGGCATTCAGGAAGCAGTGTCGATACCTGTAATGGCGAAGTGCCGAATCGGTCATTTTGCAGAAGCTCAGATACTCCAGGCTATCGAGATCGACTACATCGACGAGAGCGAAGTTCTTTCCCCTGCCGACGACAAGTACCACATAGACAAGACGAAGTTCGACGTTCCGTTCGTATGCGGAGCTAAGGATCTCGGCGAAGCGCTCCGCCGCATAAACGAGGGCGCCTCCATGATACGCACGAAGGGCGAGCCGGGCACCGGTGACGTAGTGCAGGCAGTACGCCACATGCGCATGATGCAGAGCGAGATCCGCAGGATCGGCTCAATGGCAGAGGACGAGCTGTACGAGACCGCAAAGAGCCTCGCAGTGCCGTTTGAGCTTGTGAAGTACGTACACGACAACAAGAAGCTGCCGGTCGTAAACTTCGCGGCAGGCGGAGTTGCGACGCCGGCGGATGCTGCGCTGATGATGCAGCTCGGCGCTGAGGGCGTATTCGTAGGCTCCGGCATATTCAAGTCCGGAAACCCGGAGAAGCGCGCTGCGGCGATAGTAAAGGCAGTAACCAACTTCACCGACGCGAAGCTGCTCGCAGAGCTTTCCGAGGATCTCGGCGAAGCAATGGTAGGCATCAACGAGCAGGAGATCGCACTCCTGATGGCGGAGCGCGGCAAATGATGAAAATAGGAGTATTAGCGCTGCAGGGCGCATTCATCGAGCATGAGAAAATGCTCGCCAGCCTGGGTGCTGAAAGCTTCGAGATACGCCAGCTCAAGGATATCGGCCAGCCGATGGACGGTCTCATAATCCCCGGCGGCGAGAGCTCCGTACAGGGAAAGCTGCTTCGTGAGCTTGGACTCATGGAGCCGCTGCGCGGGCTTATCAGCGGCGGGCTCCCGGTATTCGGGACATGCGCGGGGCTTATCCTGCTCGCAAAGTCGATAGACGGCGGAGAAGCTCCTCACCTCGCGGTGATGGACATAACCGCAAAGCGCAACGCCTACGGCAGGCAGCTCGGAAGCTTCGCCGCAAACGGCGTATTCAAGGGGATAGGCAGCGTCCCGATGACGTTTATCCGCGCTCCGTACATCAGCAGCACCCAGGGCGCCGAGATACTCGCGGAAGTCGGCGGAAAAGCCGTTGCTGCACGTCAGGGAAATATGCTGGTCACAGCTTTCCACCCGGAGCTCACCGAGGACACATCGGTACACAGCTATTTTCTGGACATGGCGGCTGCCGCGCGGGAATCTGCGGCGGTATAAACTGCATAAATTACAGAGGGTCTGCCTTAACCGGCGGACCTTTTCGTATTTCTTCAGTTTTTCAGCGAACAATAGAAATAACTCTTGACAAAAGG
>OLNW01004168.1_pt1 | contig 10476 bp, 8 predicted proteins | sample 1672121 | NCBI WGS metagenome assembly OLNW01 (sample SAMEA3136648, study PRJEB25190) | human gut metagenome
CTATCATGTTCAGACACCGGAAATGCTTCCATATCGGACGCCTGTGCGGTGCATTACTCGAATGGTAGAGGACTGCGGTGAAGAATTTGCTGCACATTTGTGAGCCAAGAAATTTATTTTATCTAAAAGTTGATTTACATCATTGAGGAGCATAACTGTTGATTGAAAATGACCATCACGCGGCTGCCTCAATACACAAAAGAGAAGAAATAAAAAACGGTTATTCTACATAGGTGCTTCAACGTTGGCCGGTACTTAGGCAGTGTTTTGTACTGCCTTATGTACCGCTGCCAAACGTTGGCAGTGCAAACGTGCCTGTGTAAAATAACCGTTTTTAATTTCGTTCTATGACTAGGGCAGCCGCCTTATATTTTACAACTGCTCCGCAATACTGTAAATCAGCGCCTCCGTTTTTTCCCAGCCAAGGCAAGGGTCAGTAATGGATTTGCCGAATACGCCTTCGCCGATCTTCTGACTGCCGTCTTCCAGATAGCTCTCAATCATGAAGCCCTTGACAAGTTTTTTGATGTCATCGGAGTGACGGCGGCTGTGCATGACTTCGTTGGCGATACGAATCTGTGCCATGTACTGCTTGCTGGAGTTGGAGTGGTTGGTGTCAATGATGCAGGCCATATTCTCAAGGCCTTTTTCTGCATAGTTGTCATAGAGACGGCTGAGATTCTCAAAATGGTAGTTCGGGATATTGTTGCCGTGTTCATTGACAGCACCGCGGAGAATAGCATGGGCCAGTGGATTGCCGGGTGTTTTGACTTCCCAGCCCCTGTAGACAAACATCTGCGGGCTCTGGGCAGCTTCAATGGAATTAAGCATGACGGAGATATCGCCGCTCATTGGGTTCTTCATACCGCATGGGATGCCGACACCACTGCCTGTGAGACGGTGAATCTGGTCTTCTACGGAGCGGGCGCCTACAGCTACATAACTGAGCAGGTCAGAGAGGTAGCGGTGATTCTCAGGGTAGAGCATTTCATCGGCACAGGTAAGCCCGGTTTCTTCGATGGCTCTTGCGTGGAGCTTGCGGATGGCGATCAGACCTTCCAGAAGATCCGGCTGTTTCTCAGGGTCCGGCTGGTGGAGCATGCCCTTGTAGCCTTTGCCTGTTGTCCGGGGCTTATTGGTATAGATACGCGGTATCATAATGATTTTGTCAGCAACCTTCTCCTGAACCCTTGCCAGTCGGTGAATGTATTCCATAACAGGTTCTTCACTGTCTGCGGAGCATGGGCCGATAATTAAGAGAAACTTGTCGGATTCGCCTGTAAAAACACGGCGAATGGCTTCGTCGCGTTCGGCTTTATGTTGGGCGATTTTTTCAGAAATCGGGAATTGTTTCTTAATTTCCTGTGGGATTGGGAGTTTGCGGACAAACTCCATCTGCATCTGTTCATGATTCATGGGTCAAACCTCCGTTTTGTTGAATTTATCTTTTATACAAATATTGTAAAAATCAACGTAACATCATTATAACACAGATGCTTTAAGAGTTCAACGCTTTAAACCGAGAAAAATACACGATGGTTTGAAGTTACAGGAAAATTTTGTGCGTTTTGAATTGTAATTTGTCGAAATAACAGAGATAGACTTGAATTACTATAGGAAATAGGAGTATAATCGGATAAATAAACACATTTGTAAAAAATGATGTTAAGAAAATATATCATGGATGCAGGACATAGCAAAGATAAATGGAGGGCTGAAGAATGTATAAAATCGTATCAAAGCTGTTAATGTACGGCGATATGCCGAAGGACAGCATTTTAATGCAGTTAAGCGATATTTTCAAACAGATGGATCAGGATACCCAGTCAAGAGATGAACTGGTGACACGCATTTTTACCCAGGTGAAACATCTGCTTCAGGTGGCCACCGATTATGGTTTCGATAAGAATCTCTGGCACAATTATCTGACTTATCTGTTGATCACAGATGAGAATCCTTTCAGTTTAACCTGTGAGAAAGTCGGGGCCAACGACGGCAGTGTCAACTTCTTTGCCAAAGGTGATTTTAAGGCATTTAAGGCTTTGTTTGACTTTGATTTTTCTGAAATTGAAGAACGTCTGGGCATTGATTGCTTTACAAGGCTCTCACAGTACAAGGCTATTGGTAAGAAAGAATTGATGTACAATAAGAATGTCAGTGAGAAGGTCCAGGCCCTCAGTGAACGCCTGGAGAAAACAGCGAATGAGGATGAATTTTTTGACGTGGTGACGGATTTTTACAAAGCTTACGGTGTGGGTATGTTCGGTCTGAATAAGGCATTCCGTATTGCGTCAAGAACAGAGAATCATGTGGAATTCTGTCCGATCAACAATATGGATACGGTGATGTTAGATGACCTGGTAGGTTATGAAATCCAGAAGAAGAAGCTGGTGGATAATACGGAAGCCTTTGTTCAGGGCAGAAAAGCCAACAATGTGCTGCTCTTTGGCGACAGCGGTACAGGTAAATCCACAAGCATCAAGGCCATTGTTAATGCTTATTATGACCAGGGTCTGCGAATGATCGAGATTTACAAGCATCAGTTCAGAGACCTGTCCAACGTTATTGCACAGATTAAAAACCGCAATTATCGCTTTATTATTTATATGGATGACCTTTCTTTTGAAGAGCATGAAATTGAATACAAGTTCCTGAAAGCAGTTATTGAAGGCGGTGTTGAGACAAAACCTGAGAATATCCTGATTTATGCCACATCCAACAGACGTCATCTGATCAAAGAGACATGGAATGACAGGAATGATATGGAGTACGAGAACGATCTTCATCGTTCAGACACAATGGAAGAAAAATTGTCTCTTGTTAATCGTTTTGGTGTTCAGATTAGCTACTCCAAGCCATCTAAGAAAGAATTCAATGAAATCGTCATTGAACTGGCACGCCGCGTGGGTCTGACCATGACAGATGAAGAACTCTGTGCTGAGGCAAATAAGTGGGAGATGCGTCACGGCGGTATTTCCGGACGTACGGCACAGCAGTTTATCAATTACCTGCAGGGTACAGTGGAGATTTAAGATGCTGTATCGGATTACGGACGGCACACTGGCCATTGGCGGTGAAAATCTCCTGGAGCATTTTGATTTTGAGATCAAGGGGCGGGAACGCATTGCCATTACCGGTCCGAACGGTTCCGGAAAAACAACGTTTTTGCGGCTGATTGCCGGGGAGCTGTTTCTGGAAAGAGATGACCGTAGGCAGGGTGAGGGCATTTATCTGGCAAGAAATGTGACTATTGGCATGCTGAGACAGCAGATCTTTGAGAATACTGCCCATACGGTGCAGGAAGAGATGATGGTGCTGTGCCCTTCCAGAGATATCTGGGACCGGGAGCGCTTCGAATTCGAGCAGGAATATGACAGGATTTTTACTGGCTTTGGCTTTGCAAAAGAAGATAAAGAAAAACTTCTGTCGGATTTTTCCGGAGGAGAACAGACAAAGATTGCTATGGTACGGCTGCTCCTGGAAAAACCGGATATCCTGTTGTTGGATGAGCCAACGAATCATCTGGACATGGAGAGTGTCCGATGGCTGGAAAATTATCTGCAGAATTATTCGGGCGCGGTTGTCATGGTTTCCCATGACCGATATTTTATTGATGAAACGGCAGAAATTGTCTATGAGTTGACAGATAAGAAACTTGTACGCTATGTGGGCAATTATACCCAGTTTCGACAGCAGAAGCTGAAGAATCTGGCCATCTGGAAGAAGCAGTACGAGCAGCAGCAGGCAGAATTGGAACGGCTGAATCAGCTGATCGAGCGTTTCAAGCACAAACCGAAAAAGGCAGCCTTTGCTCGATCCAAGAAAAAATTGATAGAGCGCATGGAGAAATTGCCGACTCCGCCGACACTGGCAGAACATATTTTTACCGGGGAACTGGTACCTGCGGTGATGGGTGGCAAATGGGTAGCTGAGGCAGAAGAATTGAAGATTGGTTACGACGGCAAGGCTATTGCAGAACTTTCATTGCGCATCCGACGGGGACAGAAGATCGGCATTATCGGGCCAAACGGTGCCGGCAAGACGACTTTTCTCAAGACAGTAGCGGGACTTCTGGCACCTGTCAAGGGTAAATGTCAGCTGGGACTTCATATAGAACCGGGATATTTCGATCAGCAGTCGGCAGCATTGACATCTGACAAGAAAGTGCTGGAGCATTTTCATGACCTTTTTCCTGCCATGCCGGAGAAAGATGTCAGGAATGAACTGGCAGCATGGCTTTTTGAAGGGGCTGATGTGCAGAAAACGGTCAGCGACCTTTCAGGCGGTGAGAAAGCCCGGCTCGTACTGGCAGAAATCCTTGAAAAACGGCCGAACTTCCTGATGCTGGACGAACCTACCAATCATATGGATATTCCGGCCAGAGAAACCCTGGAATCTGCTTTTAGAGTTTACAAAGGCACCATGCTCTTTATTTCCCATGACCGTTATTTCATTGAACAGGTGGCGGATGCGCTGCTGATTTTTGAGAACGGTCAGGTATCCTATTACCCATTTGGATACAGGCATTATATGGAACGGCTGGAGCGGATGAATCAATTCCGGGCTGCCGGTGTTTCAGAAGAAGACGCCGCCGTTGTCCTGGGACAGATGAGCGCCGAGGACCAGGCCCTCATTGCGGGCTTGAAAAATGTGCCGAAGGGCGCTACACTGCTTGGACATGAACTGTCCACAGACCAGGCCTTTCTCGACTGGCAGTTAAGATTGGCAGCAGAAGCTATGGCAGATGCGGCAGAGAAAGCGGAGAATTATTATCATTCGGTGAAGAAAACGAAGCAGGATGAGTGGGAAAAGTGGATAGAGCAGGTATATACCAGTGAAGACGAGATATCGGATGATAATTCTGTGAAGGTATATATGGAATCTGGGCAGGCAGAGACGGATGCTATGGAAAATATATCATATACAGAAGAAAATAATGTAAATGCTGAGGGTCAGGAGGCAGAGATATTAAATAAATGGTATAAGACCTGCCTGGACTGGTATGACATCTGGGGAGAAATACATCCTTATGTTGAAGAACAAAAGGATACATTAATAAAGTCGGCAGAAATTCTAAGCACTGTGCATTAGTAAACGCCAAAATATAATATAATAAGAATATCAATGGATAATAAACAAACATCCTAAGTAGACAAGGCAAATAAATAAAATCTACTTAGGATGTTTTTGCGTTCAGAAGTTCAAAATATGCAGCCTTATTATGGGGCAGCTTTTAGATAGTCTTAACCAGACAGCGTTTCTTATAAAAGGCAATACCATAGCATAGAATCTGGTCATACTCATCTTCATATTCTTTGGCATACATTTTCTCTTCAATCTGCTGCAGAGCAGCGTCACAATCTGATTCCATCTGCTCAAGAGATTTTGAGTACTTTGCTTCGAAGACGGCAACGCGGCTGTTTTCAGTATCATAGACCACAACATCACTGCGGCCTTCACCATGTTCCTTATTGGATTCAACGATATAACCGGCTCCTGCAAAGATACCTGCCAGAAAAGCGTGGTAATAATCTTCGAGATAATCATGGTAACTGATGGTTTTTCGCAGAAGTTTGGTCATTTCATCAGTGATTCGGGAACAGTCTGTATTCCAGATAGCCTGAAACAATGCCTGTCTGTTCCAGGTTCGGGCACTGTCGTCAAACCATTTGATAACGGTAGTCTCAAAGATTTCACGAATTTCAGCGTTTGGAATTTTCAGCGCATAGACACCGTCCGTCTGAGGGGCGGAAAGCTGTACGTTATCGGCTCTGGTCAGATAACCGGTCAGATAAAGAATACTCCACAGATTATCTTCGGAAGAATGGAGATAATCATAAGTCAGATTTTCATCGATGTGCTGAAGAATGTATTCACCGGAGAGCAGTTTTTCAAGCTTTTTGGTGATGGTATTGCCTGCATAATCAATAAAAGAACGGATAATGGCATTATCACTGGTGTTTTTCCAATAACTTGAAGGTTGAGCTTGAGGATTTATCTGCAAATCTCGGAGGTAATTCATCACATCCCATGGACAGTAGACGTCAAAATCTCCGAAACGGTACCCGTCGTACCAGTATTTTACCTGTGAAGCATGTATTTCTGCATGTGCTTTTTTGAGAAGCGTATTGACATCATTTTCAGTAAAACCGAAATATTCATTCAGGCGGGAATGACTGATGGTGTCGGATACAAAATTATTAGTGCCTGTAAAAATGCTTTCCTTTGCAATTTTGAGGCAACCGGTAATCACAGAAAAGCAGAGATTGGGGTTATCTTTGAGTGCGGTGCTCAGAAGCGTTTTAACCAGGCTGAGCATTTCGGTATAATACCCATGGCTGCTGGCTTTTGCAAGTGGAACATCGTATTCGTCCAGTAAAAGAATAACCGGTTTGTGATAATACGTTTTCATCATGCGCATCAGCAGAACCAGAGAACGGCTGAGGTGGATTTTGCCGGCAGTGCCTGCTTTCAATTCAAGAAAAATCTGTTTATCATCGCTGTCTATAATCGGACAATCAAGCAAATATGCATGTTCTTTGTATAAATCAGCAATCTGGGCAGCAAGCTGACCGTATGCGTCATCAAAATTCAGCCCATCCACATCTTTGAAAGTCAGAAAGAGTGTGGGATATTGATTCATCCATTTCTGGCAGGACGCAGTATCTTTGGAAATTTCAAGTCCTTCAAATAAAGTGTCACTGTTTTTATGAATATCGAAGAAAGCAGCCAGCATGCTCATGCCAAGGGTTTTGCCAAAGCGGCGGGGCCTTGTAATGAGAGTGACTTTTGCAACAGAGTTGTTTAATAATTCGGCAATCAGGCCGGTTTTATCAACGTAGTAATATCCGTTTTGACGGATTTCTGAAAAGTCAGAAATACCAACAGGAATATTGAATGTTTGCATCATGCCAGCTCCTTTCTGAAAAAATAATCGAATTCGATGATGGTTTCAATGTAATTATCATATCACAGCAGAGGAGGTTTTACAATTACAGGCAGAGTTTGTTGTCAGGAATAATATTTACTTTTTGAAGCATACTGATACAAAAGACACATTCTACGTGGAGGCTTATGTATGATTCAGAAAGTTGGCAATAATTCAATGATTTTTGAGAAGTCGCCGGTGATTCTGGCGGCTTCTTCTGTTGTAGGGGAGAAAGAGGGACAGGGACCTCTTGGACAGTATTTTGACCATGTGGAGAAAGACCCGAAGTTTGGCATGGAGACATGGGAGCAGGCAGAGAGTACCATGCAGTTGATGGCGGCAGAGAAAGCGATTAAAAAGGCCGGTTTATCCAAAGAACAACTGGATTTTCTTTTTGCCGGAGATCTATTGGGGCAGCTTATTGCCACGTCATTTGGACTTATTGAGCTGGAGCGGCCGGTTTTCGGTGTGTATGGGGCCTGTTCCACCATTGGAGAATCCCTGCTTCTGGCATCCATGGCCCTGTGCGGCGGTGCGGGCAATTATGCGCTGGCAGTGACATCCAGTCATTTTGCAGGAGCTGAAAAACAGTTCCGCTTTCCTTTGCCCTATGGCAATCAGAGACCGTTATCCGCCACCTGGACCGTTGTAGGCAGCGGTGCAGTGATTGTGGCAGCGGAGGATAAAAAGGGCAGAGCGATGGCGAAAATTACAGGTGGAACTCCTGGACGCATCATTGATTTTGGTGTCAAGGATTCCATGAATATGGGGGCTTGCATGGCACCGGCGGCCTGTGATACCATTTGTCAGCATTTAAAGGATTTTAACAGGCAGCCCACAGATTATGATGCTATTATCACCGGAGATTTGGGGAAAGTGGGACAGCAGATTCTTTTGAAACTGGTGGCTGAACATGGCTATGATATCAGTGACAGGCATTTGGACTGCGGTATGCTGATCTTTGACCCGGAGAGCCAGGATACCCATGCGGGAGGCAGCGGCTGTGGATGCAGTGCAGTAACACTGGCGGCCTATCTGCTGCCGAAAATAAATCGGGGAGAATGGCAGAGAATACTATTTGTACCCACAGGCGCATTGTTGTCAACGGTGAGCTTTAATGAAGGACAGAGTGTACCGGGAATTGCCCACGGGGTTGTGATTGAGAAAATCTGATTGAATGAGTGGATAAAAGCTTTCAAGAACCATTATATATGGGAATTGAAGGCTTTTTTTTCAAAAAATTTATTGATGAAAACTGTCAGAACAGAGAGTACTTTTGATAATATATAAGTGTTCAGAGATAAGCATTGTGTGAGCCCCATATGAAGGATTTGAGCAGATGTTGTTTTTGAATGCATTCGATAAATATATGCATACTATGTACATTTTGAAGGGAGGTCGCCATGGATATTACTGAGGACAATTATGTTGCCGGTCTGCAGGCGAAAAATGAAAAAGCACTTAAATTTTTTATTGAACACGACGGATGGATTGTGAAATCCATTGTACATAAAATGATGGCGAAATATCAGGATAAACAGGAGGAATGTATGAATGATATTTTCCTTGCAGTCTGGAAAAATGTGGACAGATATACCGGAGAAAAGGCGTCTTTTCGCACCTGGCTGACAGCCGTTGCAAGATATCAGGTGCTGAGTCATATACGGGATATCAGATACCATGACTATGTCAGTTTGGATGATGTGGAGCCTGTTGGGGATTCAGATGTCAAAAGCCGATTGTTTGATGAGGAAGAAATGCTGGAATTCCAAAAGTTGCTGGAGATTCTGTCGGAGGAAGACAGGCAGATATTCACCGCGCTTTTCTGGCACGAAAAAAGCTATGAGGAAGTCGGGCAGGAGATGAATATGCCTGTGGACAGAGTCTACAGCAGAGTATCCCGTGGAAAAAAGAAATTGAAGAAAAATAACAGATGGTTAGGAGGGAGCATATGAAGAATATTTATGATTTGCTGAATCAGGCGGAAGATAATGAGGATATCCTTTCTGAAAATGAACGGATGGAAATGACAGATATTGAAAAACGCAGAATTTATAACAGAATACTGTTGGATTCAGAAGAAGAGCAGGAAGAGCAATCATGTGATGAGCAGAAAAAGTATCAAGATAATGAGAAGGCGCAGCAAGTAGAAGGTGGACGGAATATAGAAAGCGAAGACCATAAAAATCGACAGGAACAGGCAAAAAAAGGTCGAAAGGCCAAAAAACTGCTGACAGCGGCGGCCTGCATGGCGGTGATTTGTGCCGTTGGCTTTACAGCGGGGGCAGCAGTAAAGGAATATCTGTATAAAAATACACAGTCCGATTACAGAGAAAAGCTGGACAGTACGGACTCTGAAGCAGCAGCGGACAATACAGCAGAAAATGCGATAGATGGTGTGGATATTCGTATGACTGAGGTCAGAATGCAGGAGGATAGCCTGACATTTGACTGTACATTTACTTTTGACGGTGATATCAGTGAGATGCAGAAGGAAATGGAGCAGTGGGCCATAACAGAAGGAAGAAATGCCATAGGAGATCAGCTTTTTGACAATGCGGAAGTTTATGTGGACGGTATCAACGTATTAGATGATGATTTTAATTATGTTATTTCACAGACAGAGGCCTTTGTTATCGGACAAAATGTGTCATTTGAAGAAAATAAGATGCATATAGGATTTTTGATATATCAATTGACTGAAGGCGAAGACCACACCATTCAATTCTGTTTTAATGGTTTAAACATGAGTGATCATACTTTGGAGGGCAGTTGGAAATACACATATGAAGCAAAAGCGGATGCGTATGAAGCAGAACTTGAATGGCAGGATATTTCTATTGCAGCCGAGAATCAAGGGGAAAAGATAACGCTGAACCGATATGCGCTGACACCAAACGGACCGAAAATTGATGCAACGGTTGAGGAAAAGAAAGGCACTGACTCCATCTATGAAGAGGATGGTTACACTAAATTAGATTTTATGCGAATTGTGGCATGGGATGATCTGGGAAATTATTATTTGATGTACGGTCGGTCAAAAGATTATAATATCGATGATTCAACGATTCCATATCATCAGAGGTTCACTATTTATGATGGCAGCAATGGTTCATTGGATGGACAGGAAAACCGGGATTACAAACTGGTGTGGGATGAAAATGCATCAACAGTGACATTTGCCATGGAGAAAAAGACAGATAAATGGGATGCAGAAACAAAAGAATTTGTTGGTGCGGATTATGAATTTGTATCAGAACCGTATACGGTGGAGTTGGTGAAAAACTAGTGAGGTATAGAACGGCTTAACAAGTGTCAAACTTTTTACAGGACTTAACGATTAAAGATGCGTTTATGTTTGCGGCAGTGATGTCAGATGAGGAACAGTGCCGTCATTTGTTGGAATTGGTATTGGATACGAAGATTTTGAGTGTAAATGTTGCGATAGAGAAGAAAATCCTGTTTACAAAAGAGAAACCCGCTGTAAAACCTCTAAATATAGGTTTTACAGCGGGTTTATTATAATGACTGAAACTTCTAATCCTCTT
>OLNW01004173.1_pt1 | contig 10467 bp, 10 predicted proteins | sample 1672121 | NCBI WGS metagenome assembly OLNW01 (sample SAMEA3136648, study PRJEB25190) | human gut metagenome
TTCCTGGGCTTTCAGTGCGGCTGAAGTGGCAAGTAATGCCGATACGGTAAAGAATTTGCGACGATCGGGCTTGTCTACGGCCGGTTGGGCGGTCTGTATTTCCGCCTTGTTTGTTTTTCTGCGTGTATATCGGATGGCTCCCTGCCGGCATTTGTCGATACAATCCATGCAGGCGACGCAACGGCTGTAATCGATCTCGTGTGCTTTCGCATTGATACAGGCTGCTTTACAATTGCGGGTACACAAACCGCAACCATTGCATTTGGACGTATCGATAACCGGCTTGAAAACGGAAAAACGGGAGATCAATCCCAAAAACGTTCCTACCGGGCAGATCGTGTTGCAATAGGTTCGCCCATTCCGCCAGGCAAGTATGATCAGTATAATGAAAGTAACTGTGGCAATGATAAAGGTTGGGAGGCTCCGTAGCCAGACTTCCGTCTCGTAGAAAGCATAACTGCCCGCCCGTTCCGCCAAGTAGGCCAGAAAGTTGTTCCCCCATTGCCAGAGGGGTGCGAATAAGTTAGAGGCGATACGCCCGTAAGCGCTGTAGGGTGCGATCAAGGCCGCCCATGCCCCTAACCCACTGATCATGGCAAGGATAAAGATCACCATCACCCCGTATCTTAACCAGGACAAGGCGGGGGAATACCGGAAACGATTTTTCTTCCGTTTCCCCGCCAGCCATGAAACGACATCCTGGAATATACCGAGAGGGCAGATTACAGAGCAGTAAACCCGACCGAAAATCCAGGTCAATGCAATGAGCAACAGCACCACGCCGAGGTTGAGTGCCAATACCGCCGGCAGGAACTGTATTTTCGCCAGCCACCCGAACCATGTATGCAACGTCCCCGTGAAATCGAGAAACAGCAGGGTGACAAGCGTAAAACAGATAAGTGCAGTTGTAAGTCTGATCGTTCGCAACATAATAAACTCTTTTTAGATAGTCTGTTATTTTATGTTGCAAACATAATAAAAGGAAATGGTTTGCAACTTACAGGAATTACGGATTGATGTACCAATATTACGGTTTTGTCAACTTCTGCAAAAAGTCTGGCTGACAAACCTTAGAACTTCAGGCAAGGCCGTCCGCCAATAGGTCCAGCTATGGCCGCCGTCTCGTACTCGGAATTCATGCCTGATCCCTTTCTGCTTCATGACCTGGTGCACCTGCATGTTTCCGTCCAGCAGGCCGTCGTCATCACCGCAATCAATGTAATAACGAATTTTGGGCAAGTTGTTTTGATTCCAGTCGGAAAGGATCTTCAAGACATTGTTTTGCTTCCAGTGTTCGTCTCCCGGCCCGAACAGGCGGTTGAATAAATCCTTGTGCGATTTGTTTTTTCTTGCCTCCATGACTGTGTCGTCGAAAACGGCGGCACTCAACGGAGCACATGCGCAGAACATGTCCGGATGATGCAAGCTGTACAGGAATGATCCGTAGCCACCCATCGACAATCCGGCAATTGCCCGGCTTTCTTTGTCACTGCGAATCCGGTATGTTTTTTCCATATAGGGGATAAGTTCTTCAAAAAACATGTCTTCATAAGGTACTTTTCCATCATACTGGTTGATATACCAAGTGTCCCATGCGTCCGGCATGACGATTATCATCGGCACGGCTTCCTCGTTTGCGATGGCACGGTCGGCAATCGTTTTCATTTGTCCCATCTGTATCCAGTTGGTTTCATTGTCCGTATAACCATGCAAGAGGTAGAGGACCGGGTAATTCCTTTTCGAGGTGTTGTAGTCGGAAGGCAGGTAGATGGAGTAGGAAACTTTCCTACCTAATTTGTTACTTTCGAAAGAGAGCGATTCGAAAACTGTACTTTGCGAATATCCTGCAACGTTGAATAGAAAGCACAGGATACAATAGAGATAAAATTTGTTTTTCATATACTATTAATAATTAGATTTGTTTGTCTGGACAGAGTAAGAATAAGAGAAGAGAGCTTGCCGGAAAACCCATTAGGTTTCGACATACTCTCTTTCCCTTATTGGGAAATTAATCCGCCACCGGATAGGGAAATTCGGTCAACCCTTTGTACATGAATTGATAGGTCGGAACTTCGATTCCCAATTCTTGGGCAGTTCGTACGACATAGCCTGTCAATGTTTCCACTTCGGTGCGATTGCCTTTTTGAAAATCACTGTGCATGGAGGTTGTGGAGTTGTTAGGCATGATCTTCTGGGCGTCGATGGCGGAGAATACTTGACCGTCCGGCAGACGAATCCCTTTGGCTTCTGCCACGCTTTTGAGTTCATAACCTAATGTGATGAACAGATCGATATGGTTATTTACCACTTCGCCAATCGTTTCATTGAAATAGGAGGTGATAGTGGCGGCGGTCGAGATCATGAAGAATTTCTTCCAGATTTCCAAGTCAATGTCATCCGGTATTGTGGTAAGGATACGGGCGTTGGCCAATATATCCTGTAAGTCTTTCTGTCGTTTCTTGTTTCCTTGTTTACTTCCGAAGAACATCCGGTCCTTTATGGTGAACTTTTCCACTCTTCCCGGTCTGACCAAGCGGGAACCGATGTAAACGCATCCTTTCCAAACCTCATTGTTCGGTAATAGCTTTTGTATGCGTTCCGCTATATCCGCTCCGTTCAGCAGGGGAATGATAACCGTATTAGGGCCGATGATCGGAGTCAGCTGAACTATATTCTCCTCCAAGTCGTAGCTTTTGGTACAGCAAAACAGGTAATCGACTGGTCCTATTTCAGCAGGATTGTCGGTTGCGAGGGTTGGTTTTGCTTTGATCGTCAGGAATGTATTTTTGACTTCGATGCCGTTCTTACGTATCTCTTCCAGGTTTTCACCCCGGGAAATGAAATAGATGTCAATATCTTCAGAGTCTTTGTAACGGGCAGCTAATAGTCCTCCGTAGTAGCCGCCTACAGCTCCTATACCGGAAATCGCTATTTTAGTTTTATTCATGTTCTTGTCTTGTTATTTTTACAAAGATGAAAAATAAAATTGGAAAAACTATATCAGTTTGAGTTCTTTTAGAAAGTCGGGGATACATTGTTCAAAATTAACACCAAAGCGGTAGTCCGTTTTTACATTATATGTCCGGCGTATACTGTCTGCTGTGAAGTTTACGGCTATTTGTGCTGATTCGCTTAAGCTGAAGTTATTCAGCAGGCCGGATAACAGGGCGCTCGCAAAAACATCTCCTGTTCCGTGATAACTTCCTGGTATCCTTTCGGAAAACAGGTAGTCTGTCGAATCTTTCCTTTGGTCGTAGGTCGCAGCTCCCAATTTCTTTTCTTCAAAGTATACACCGGTCAGTACGATCTTTTTCGGTCCGAGCTTGCTTAGTTTTTTTAAGATTTTTTCGATATAGGCCTGCGTATAGGGACCGGGATGGTAGCTCTCTTCCAGTAATAAAGCAGCTTCGGTCAGGTTAGGGACGATGATGTCTGCTTTCCTGCATAAGGATCTCATGCCTGTTGCAAACTCAGGCTGGAATATGCGATATAGTTCTCCGTTGTCCGCCATTACCGGATCTACCAGGATCAGGTTGTTTTTTGATCTGAATAGTTCGTAAAACTCTTTGACGAGGTCCGAATGAACCTAAGAAACCGCTGTAGGTCGCATCGAATTGTATATCGAGCGACTTCCAGTGCTGCATAAAAGCCCGCATGTCGCTTGTCAGGTCGCGGTAAGTGTATCCGCTGATTCCTCCTGTATGAGTCGATAATATGGCGGTCGGCATGGCACATGCTTCTATTCCGGCGGCGGAAAGGATAGGCAAAGCAACAGTTAGAGAGCATTTTCCGAATCCGGACAAGTCATGTATGGCAGCCACACGTTTTTGATAATCTTTATTTTCCATTTATATGTTATGACTTTATTTTTCTATAACAACAAAAAATATTTCCGATTTGTTATTTGAGAAATAGATAGGCTATGAGAAATATTGCTATTATTGCACTGTTATTGGCATGTGTCAGTGTGGCTGGCAACGCTGGGAACAGGAAAGAGTTTGATTTAATGAAACAAGAAAATATGAAGATGAAAGACAAGGCTGAAATATATCTGGCAGGCGGTTGCTTCTGGGGTACGGAACATTTCTTGAAACAGATCAGAGGTGTGGAACAAACGGAAGTCGGTTATGCCAACAGCCAAGTTCCCAATCCAACCTATAAAGAGGTGTGCACCGGGAATACCGGAGCGGTAGAAACAGTTAAGGTTGTTTATGATCCGCGAACGGTCGACTTGGATCTACTGTTAGATTTGTACTTTCAGACGATAGATCCGACTAGTGTCAACCGTCAGGGTGGGGACAGTGGTTTACAATATCGTACGGGCATTTATTATATCGATAAAGACGATGCTCCGGTGATCGAAGCTGCCATTAAGGATTTGGCAAAAGACTATGCGAAGCCGATCGCCATCGAGGTGATGCCACTCGTTAATTTTTATGCTGCGGAGGAATACCATCAGGATTATTTGGATAAGAATGTGGGCGGTTATTGCCATATTAATCCGAAATTGTTTGAATTGGCACGGAAAGCTAATGCCCGTCCTGTTTATGCAAAGCCGGATGATGTGACTCTTAAGAATAAACTTTCGGACATACAGTATGCCGTAACGCAAAAAAATGCCACGGAGCCTGCATTCCGCAATGAGTACTGGAATGAGCATAGGGAAGGAATCTATGTCGATATTACGACTGGTGAACCGCTTTTCGTATCTACCGATAAGTTTGATTCCGGCTGTGGCTGGCCCAGTTTTTCCAAACCGATTGATAAGAAACTGATTGTCGAAAAGCCGGATACTTCGCATGGAATGACCCGGACAGAAGTACGCAGCCAGACGGGGAATGCTCATTTAGGTCATGTCTTTCCGGATGGTCCTGCCGATAAAGGAGGTCTACGATATTGTATAAACAGCGCTTCACTGCGGTTTATCCCGAAAGAAAAGATGAAAGAAGAAGGTTATGGGGATTATTTGCCTCTTCTGAAGAAATAAAATCAGGCTTATATATTGATGAGGCAGTATCCACTGCCTCATGTTTTTTATTTATTGTTCGAGAACATCCAAGTCCATTTATGCCATATGCTTTCCAAGGGACCTTGTTTGTGGCTTGCCAGCCACCATTTGCAGAACGAAACTTGTAACAGGAAGAGGGCGAACCCGATTAGTAAACTTATTGTATAGCCACAATAAGGAGCTAAATATAGTCCGAACGGGAAATAGATGATCGCTCCCATGATTGATTGCGCGATATAATTTGTCAGGCTCATCTTACCGTAAAAACGCAGAGCTGAAACAGCTTTCCTGAAGCATTCTTTCTGGTATAAGAGTACAAACGAGGAAACGAGGATGAATGTAAACGCAAATTTCTGCCACATGTCGAAAGCTGTCCCTACGGTTTGCTTGATCAAGGCATTGTCGCTTGCCATGATCTGTTCTTTTAAGGAATACAAGGGAGCGAAACAGATTGCAGCAATAATAAGAACCTTTACCCAAAAACGCAGGTGTGTTTCGCTTGTAACGAATAGTTCTTTTCTGCCGATATAAAGTCCCACCAGGAATAGACCTGCCGTCTGCAGAAAACGTCCGGCTCCGATAGCCCAGTACAAACTTGCTTTTTGTCCTAACGTGATATTGCCCCAGATGAAGTCCAGGAAATTTCCGGCTTTGGTATATTCGGCGACCTCACTGTACATGGCGCCTACGCCGAGATCCGGCAGAGCATGGGCAGGATTGAGCAGACTCATGATGTAGTGATACCATTCTATAGGTTGGATTAATAATATAATAGCTGTGATCAAGATCGCTTTGTCACTCCATTTGCGGACCAGAAATAAAACCAAACCTACTACGGCAAATAACAACAGTACGTCTCCGGCCGGGAAAAAAGCGGCATTCAAGGTTGCGAAGCCAAGCAACAGAACCAATCGCCATAAGAAGCGGTAGCCGAAGTCTTTTCCTTTCTTTGTCTGATTATGACATTGGATATAGAATGTAAACCCGAACAAAAGAGCGAAAATAGCATAAGCTTTTCCTGCAAACAGGGAAAAAATGACGTTAAACACTCCGTCGTTTAAGACGGCTAGCCATGCTGGTTGTTCTGTTGGATAGACTGGAAAGATAAAATGTTCCAGATTATGCACTAAAATAATTGCCATGACGGCAAATCCTCTTAGTGCATCGACTACTTCAATACGTGGGATTTTACTTGCTGATAGTTCCATATAAGTTGTTTATTAAGTTTCAATGTTCAAATATAGGTAATTTTGATTTCAAAGCATCCATGTTTTGAAATTGGAAAAGTTCACAAGCAGTATTCAAGCGATATTGGGTAACAAATTGTGAGAATGCATTCCTTTGCATCGCTTGGAAGCAGGACTTTCGGGCAATAAAAAAAGCCACAAATCATTGATTTGTAGCTTTTTGTCCGTTCGCTGACCATTTCTGTCCAGTAGGTTCTGCGGAGAAAGAGGGATTCGAACCCCCGGAACCTCTCAGTTCAACGGTTTTCAAGACCGCCGCAATCGACCACTCTGCCATCTCTCCAATATGTATGCAAGTATTTTTTAATTGCAGTGCAAAAGTAGTGATTATTTTCGAATAATCAAATTTGGTGATGGATATTTTTTCTTTTCACTCTATTCATTTTCTTTTAACCACTGAGAATAAACGTTTGTGTCTTTTTATTGTTACTTTTGTAAGTGATAATAATTAAATAGTAATAAGTTTTATATGAGAAGTTTGAAAAGTTTATTGATGGTTGTGGCCGCGCTGATTTTGGTCAGTTGCTCCATGTCTGCAAAACCAGAAAAAAATGAAACGGAAAAGGTGTCATCAGCGCAGGGGGAAGTGATTGTTTTGAATAAAGCGGACTTCCTGTCGAAAGTATATAATTACGAAAAGAATCAGACTCAATGGGTGTACGAAGGAAACAAACCTGCTATTATTGATTTTTATGCAGATTGGTGCGGTCCTTGCAAGAAAGTATCTCCGATCCTGAAAGAACTGGCTGCACAGTATAAGGACGATATCGTTATTTATAAGATAAATGTAGATAATGAAAAAGAGCTGGCTTCGGCATTTGGTATACAGAGTATCCCGACGTTGCTGTTCATCCCCAAGACGGGTAAACCACAGATAGCCCAGGGAGCTTTATCAAAAGAACAGTTTGTAGAGCAGATAGATAATTTCTTGCTGAAAAAATAAGGTTTTGATATATTTCTGTTGGAAATGTTGTGATTTGGAACGCCCGATTCTCGTGTAGGATCGGGCGTTTTTAACTTCTGCGAATGTTCGCGAGGAGAGATAAAGGGATAAAAAAAAGAGGATATCTGCAAAGATATCCTCTTTTTTATTTTGGCAAAGCTCGAATTATTCAGCGCTTTCTGCTGCAGGAGCTTCTTCTGCTGGAGCGGCAGCAGCTGCTTCTTCAGCTTGCTTAGCAGCTTTAGCGGCTGCCAATTCTGCTTTCTTTTTAGCTACGATTTCAGCTTTTGCCTTATTTGCTTCTTTTTCAGCTTCCAGACGAGCAATGGCGGCAGCTTTTGCAGCTTCGCTATCTTTGTCCTTTACTGCTTGAACAGAAGCCTGTTTGTTTTTCAACCAAGCCTGAAACTTAGTTTCAGCAGTAGCTTCGTCGAATGCACCCTTCTTAACACCTTCCAATAAGTGTTTTTTCAAGCAAACACCTTCGCGGGAAAGAATGTTACGAGTGGTATCTGTAGGTTGTGCACCTACCTGTAACCAATACAAAGCTCTTTCGAAGTTCAAATCTACTGTAGCAGGATTAGTGTTCGGATTATAAGAACCTATCCTTTCAATAAACTTTCCATCACGTGGAGCCCTGCTGTCTGCGACTACGATCTGATAAAAAGCGTAGCTTTTGCGACCGTGTCTTTGCAATCTAATTTTTGTTGCCATGTTTGAATAATTAATTTAAGCTGTTTGTATTAGCGGGTGCAAAGATAGGAATTTTCATAAACAAAACAAATATATTGTAGAAGAAAATAATTGATTATCTTTGTCGGCGTGTGAAATTCTCAATTATCAAATAATAAACGGATACATTTATGAAGACGGATACGTTGAAGAAAATGCTATTGATGCTGTTGTGTGTTGTTTCGGTAAATATGACTGCTTTAGGGAAAGAACTGGTTTCGGATGTGTTGCCGATTGCCGATCCTTATATCCTGTTTTACAATGATACCTATTATGCCTATGGAACATCCCGTGCGGACGGTTTCGAGGTGTACAGTTCTAAAGACATGAAATCGTGGGAGCGTTCTCCGCGCCTGGCACTGAGTAAAGAAGATTCTTACGGGGATAAATGGTTTTGGGCGCCGGAGGTCTACTATGTGGAGGAGGATAAGAAGTTTTATATGTTCTATTCGGTAGAGGAACATGTCTGTGTTGCCACGTCCGATTCTCCTTTGGGCCCATTTGTGCAAGATGAAAAGAAGCCGATTCGAGAAGAAAAAGGAATCGATACATCCGTCTTTTTCGATGAGGACGGGAAAGCCTATCTTTATTTTGTTCGCTTTACAAACGGTAATGTGATTTGGTGTGCGGAGCTGAAAGATAATCTGAAAGAGATCAAAGAAGAAACATTGACGCAATGTGTTGAAGCTACCGAACCGTGGGAGCTGGTGTTCGGAAAGGTGGTTGAAGGGCCTTCTATTGTCAAGCAGGGCGGGCTTTATTATATGTTCTACTCCGCAAATGACTTCAGAAGTCAGGATTATGCCGTAGGTTATGCAACCTCGGATTCTCCTTTCGGTCCATGGAGGAAAAGCGAGAAAAATCCGCTTTTGCATAAAGTGGAAGAACTTGTCGGAACCGGTCATGGTGCACCCTTTTTGGACAAGGCGGGCAGATACCGCTATATTTTCCATGCCCATAAAAGTCAGACGGAAGTGAACCAGCGAAACTCTTATATTATTGATATGTCTCTGACTGGGAAGGATCGTGTTTCGATCGGTGGTGGTTTGATACGTCCGGAAGTCGTGAAATAAATCTCTCTTTTTGACCGGGTGGGATGGCAAGGTTCAGTCAGTTAGTTTGCCATCCTGTACCCGTTGGGAGTATATCCTGTCATTCTCTTGAACCAACGGCTGAAATGCTGGGGATAAGGAAATCCCAGTTCATAAGATATCTCACCGATGGATTTCGAAGTATCGGACATTCGTTCCCGGGCTATATCCAATGTTTTCTGTTGAATATGTTTCAAGGCAGATATCCCGGTTTCTTTTCTTAACAAGTCTCCCAGGTAATTGGCCGACAGACAAAGTTTGTCGGCGCAATATTGTACCGATGGCATACCGCTTTCTGCTGGTGCATTTGAGGCGAAATAATCATCCAAAAGACTTTCGAAACGCGTCAGGATATCATGATTTACATTTTCGCGTGTAATGAATTGTCGGTCATAAAAACGAATACAGTAATCGAGTAGCAGTTTGATATTATCCGTTATCAGTGATTTGCTGTGTTTGTCGATGGGATGTTGTAATTCTGTCCGTATCTTTTCCATACATTCGAGGACGATTTTGCGTTCTTGTTCCGAAAGATGCAATGCTTCGTTTGCATTATAGGAAAAATAAGAATATTCTTTTATCAGACGAGCTAATGGTGTCTTTTGCAAAAATTCAGGATGGAAAGCCAATACCCAGCCTTCTGGTTGATGTAGCCTTCCGTCGTCTTCAGACCCCATTATTTGTCCGGGTGCCAGAAAAAGCATTGTGCCTTGCCGGTAGTCGTAACAGCTTTGCCCATATTTCAGCTGTCCGCAATCTGTATCTTTCAATAAGATGGCATATAGGTTGTATAACTTCCGGCAATACCGTAATGGCTTTGCCTTACATCCTTCGATGACGCTGACTGAGAGATGTAAAGTCTCTACTCCGAAATAGTCATTGTATTGCCGAACTGTGTCAATTTTCATTATTTCACTCATAAGCTATTCTCCTTGTGGATACAAAGTTACTTTTTTTGACAGAAATAGGATGCTGAAACGATAGGTTTATTAACCGATCGATGAAATTGGTATTTCTATCCGTAGTTTTGGTACGGACCGTGTGAATGTTCCTTTCTATTTTTGCAACAGAAAACAGAATATGTAAAAAATGCAACAGGAAATGGAAAAAGAATGGAACAATGAACATGGTATGAACCGTCGTCGTTTTTTGAGGCAGGCGGTATTGGCTGGTTCTACATTTTGTGTGGCTTCGACAACCGGGAAGGCGGTAGGCTCGGAACCGGCAGTAATGAATATATCCGGGAGACCGTATACTGGTCTTGCAGGTATGGCTGCTGTTCATAATCGGCGGACACTGGGTAGTGGCACTGCTGCCATGAACGTTTCGGCGATGGGATTCGGTTGCATGGGATTGAACCATCATCGCAGTCAGCATCCAGGTAAAGAGCAGGCGATTGCCTTGATACGTGAAGCGATAGAACGTGGCGTAACACTTTTCGATACT
>OLNW01004178.1_pt1 | contig 10455 bp, 10 predicted proteins | sample 1672121 | NCBI WGS metagenome assembly OLNW01 (sample SAMEA3136648, study PRJEB25190) | human gut metagenome
CACAATTATTATTCTTAGAATCAGAAGATCCAGATAAAGAAATATTTTTATATATTAACTCACCTGGAGGTTCTATTACAGATGGAATGGGAATTGTTGATACAATGAATTACATTAAATGTCCTGTTTCAACAATATGTGTTGGTTTAGCTGCAAGTTTTGGTGCAGTTTTACTAGCAAATGGTGAAAAAGGAAAAAGATATGCTACACCAAATTCAGAAATATTAATACATCAACCATTGATAGGAGGTCAAGGTGGAGGAATTTCTGGCCAAGCTACAGAAATCAAAATTCACGCAGACCACATGATAAGAACAAGAGAAAAATTAAATAAATTGTTAAGCGAAAAAACAGGTCAATCTATAGAAACAATCGAAAGAGATACAGAAAGAGACCACTATATGACGGCTCAAGAAGCTTTAGAATATGGGCTTATTGATGGAATTATGGATAAAAGAATTTAGTTCTAAATATAGTCACATTTTTAGTTAAACATTAATAGAATTCAATAAAATAAGAAAAGGAGAAGTATAGATGGCAAGAAATGATACACCTAAAGGTGTAAAATGTTCATTTTGTGGTAAAACACAAGAAAGTGTAAAGAAAATTGTTGCCGGTCCTGGTGTATATATTTGTAATGAATGTATAGGATTATGCAATGAAATAATTGAAAGCGAGTTTTATGATGAAGATGATGATGCTTACACTTTAGCTGGATTAGACCAGATACCAAGCCCTAGAGAGATAAAAGATATATTAGACCAATATGTAATTGGTCAAGATGAAGCAAAAAAGACACTGTCAGTTGCTGTATATAACCATTATAAAAGAATCGCAAATGAAGAAGAAATGATGGCTAAACATGAAAAAAATGATGATGATGTAGAAATACAAAAAAGTAATATATTATTATTAGGACCAACTGGTTGTGGAAAAACTTTGTTAGCAAGTACTCTTGCAAAAATATTAAATGTTCCTTTTGCTATAGCAGATGCTACAACACTTACAGAGGCTGGATATGTTGGAGAAGATGTTGAAAATATTCTTCTAAAATTAATTCAAGCTGCTGATGGTGATATAGAAAAAGCAGAAAAAGGAATAATCTATATAGATGAGATTGACAAAATAACAAGAAAGTCTGAAAATCCATCTATAACAAGAGATGTTAGTGGAGAAGGAGTTCAACAAGCGTTATTAAAAATTGTAGAAGGCACTGTTGCATCTGTTCCACCACAAGGGGGAAGAAAACATCCACAACAAGAATTACTACAAATAAATACATCAAATATATTATTTATTTGTGGTGGTGCTTTTGAAGGTCTTGAGAATATTATAAAGGATAGAATTGGTAAAAAATCAATGGGATTTGGAGCTGATATTGAAAGCAAAAAAGATATTGATAGATACAAAGTGTTTGAACAAATATTACCACAAGATTTATTAAAATTTGGTATGATTCCAGAATTTATAGGAAGATTGCCAATAATAGCAACATTAAAGGAATTGGATAGAGATGCCTTGATTAAAATTACTACAGAACCAAAAAATGCATTAGTAAAACAATATAAAAAATTATTGCAAATGGATGATGTGGAATTGATATTTGAGCACGAAGCACTAGAAGCAATTGTAGATAAAGCAATTGAGAGAAAAACTGGCGCTAGAGGATTACGTTCTATAATTGAAGAAATTATGAGAGATATCATGTTTGATATTCCTTCTAATGAAAAGATTGAACAGTGTATTGTTACAAAAGAAACTGTTCTAGATAATCAAGAGCCAAGAATTATAGAAAATCCTAATAAAGTTAAAAAGGTTAGAAGTGAAAGAATTGCTGTTGAACAAAAAGAAACAGCATAGAAAATATAATTTTGCATAAAATAAAAGCAGTTTAACTATAGTTTGATTACAAACTATTAGTTCTTACTGCTTTGTTTTATTGTGTATAAAAATTTCAACTATCTATTGTTGTTGCTTTGGTTGTTATTATTGTTGTTATTGTTTTCATTGTTTCTGTTGTTATTTTTGTTTTGTTTGCTTTTTTTATCTGACATAGAAGAACACCTCCATTCTAATCTTTCTAAGATATTTTACCCATAATGTTAGAAAGTATACAGTGAAATTCTTATTACAATTCATAATTTAGAAAATTGATAATATATTATTTTTTTATACCTTGCTGTCGCAATCTACATATTGAAAATACTAGTATGTTGATTGCTCCATGTCGCACTCGCATAAGCTCGTTTGGTCGCTTACGCGGTATTGCAAAATAATATATTATCAATTTTCTAAAATACGGTTAATATTTTTAAGAATTTTACTTGTTATTTGGTCGAATTTATAGTATAGTAGTATAATAGGAAATTAAAAGATTTGTCAATAAAGAGGAAAAATAAAATGAAAAATGTAGTAATAGGAATAGAAGGAACTGTTGGAGCGGGAAAAACATCAATATGCAGAGAGCTATTAAATGATATAGATAATTCAATAATATTGCATGGTGGAGAAATATATAGAGCTATAGTATATGGAATGATGCAAACAAAAATTGACTATACACATAATTTAGATGCATTTGATATTATGAGAAAGCTTGGAATAGAAATTAAATTAGAAAATAAAGAAACAGTAATATATATGAATGGAAAAAAAGTAGATGAAAAAGATTTGCAATCAAAAAAATCATCTATGGCAGTTTCGAAAGTTAGTAATATAGCAGATAATACAAAGTTGTATGAATTTGGAAAAGAATTAATAGATAAATACAGGGAAAAATATAATGTGATTTTATCTTCAAGAGATATAGTAAAAATGTATCCAGATGTAACATATCACTTTTTTATTGAAGCTTCAATTGATGAAAGAACAAATAGAAAATATATGCAATATAATAAAGAAATACCAAAAGAGCAGATTAAAGAAATGATACAAGCAAGAGATGAACTTCAAAAAAAATCAGGATATTATGATATATATCCACAAACTAAAATTATAGATGTAACGAATTGTAAAAGTGCAAAAGAAGCTGAGCGATTGGTATTAGAAAACATGAAGGAGGCCATAAGAGTTGGAATTTAAAAATGAAAAATTAGAAAGATTTGAAAATAATTTACCGAAACAGAGAATTGCAGTAATAGGGCTTGGTGTTAGCAATATACCGTTAATAGACTATCTTTGCAGGAAACATGCTGATGTATCAGTATTTGATGATAGAGAAGAAGAAAAAATAGATAATGAAATTATAAACAAAATAAAAGATTATAGATTCAAATATTTTTTAGGAAAAGGAAATCTAGAAAATTTAAAAGGATTTGATTTAATATTTAGATCTCCAAGTTGTTTGCCAACTAAGCCAGAATTAGTGGAAGAGTCAAAACGAGGAGCAATAGTTACAACTGAAATAGAACAATTAATGAAGTTAGCTCCTTGTAAAATTATAGGAATTACAGGTAGTGACGGGAAAACAACAACGACCACATTAACAGCAGAGGTTCTAAAAGATGCTGGTTATACAGTTCATGTTGGTGGAAATATAGGAATTCCATTATTTACAAAATTAAATGAAATAAAGCCACAAGACATAATTGTATTGGAATTAAGCAGTTTCCAATTAATGAACATGAAAATAAGCCCAGATATTGCAGCAATAACAAATATTACTCCAAATCATTTGAATGTGCATAAAGATTATCAAGAGTACATAGATGCTAAGAAAACTATTTTTAAATATCAAGATGAAAATGGAATATTAGTTTTAAATGCTGACAATGAAATTACAAATTCTTGCAAAGATGAAGCAAACGGAAAAGTAATAATGTTTAGTAGCAAACAAAAACTTGAAAATGGATTTATTGTTGATGAAGATGGAATAATTAAGGAATGTAATGACGGAATTAGAAGACATATTTTAGATACTAGAGAGATGAAGTTGAAGGGAATGCACAACTTTCAAAATGCTTGCACAGTATTAGCTTTAACCGTTGGTTTAGTGGATTTAGAAGATGCAGCTGAGACGATAAAACAGTTTGCAGGAGTACATCATAGACAAGAATATGTGCGTACAGTTAATGGAGTAGAGTGGTATAATGATTCTGCAAGCACAAGTCCAACTAGAGGAATTTCGGCATTGAATGCTTTTAAAGATAGAGAAATTGTGTTAATTGCTGGTGGTGCTGATAAAAATTTGGATTATACACCAATCGGAAAGCCAATAGTTGATAATGTTGAGTGTCTAATTTTGATTGGTCAAACAGCGAATAAGATTTATGAGGCTGTTAAGAATGAATTAGAACATCAACACAAGAAAATAGATATTCATATGTGTGAGTCTTTTGAACAGAGTATGAAATTAGCCAAAAGGGTGGCTAAGCCAGGTCAAATTGTTTTATTTTCGCCGGCTAGCACGAGCTTTGATATGTTTAAAGATATGTATGATAGAGGTGACCAATTTAAAGATATGGTTATGAAATTTTAAAAAATGCACGGATGGGACCGGTTCTCATCCGTGCATTTTTTGCACCGCAGAGAACCGGTCCCAACGGTGCACTTTTTCACATAAATGATGTTAAAACATATAATGTAGTATGAATTTTAAAAGAAAGGAATGGAATTTAAGATGAATGATTCATTATATGAAGACTACATGAGAAGTGTATTAGGATATCAACCAATGAATAATTATCAAGATACATATAACTATAATAGTTATGATAATTATTCAAGTTATGATGTAGTGCCTACGATGCCTCTTATGCAAACACAAAGAATGCAGATGATGAATAATATGATGCCAATGCAAAATCAGAATATGCAATCTATGTCTGCAAGACCAATGACGGCAATGAATAATATACAGATTCAAGAATTAGAAAAATGCTATCCTGAGATATACCAGATAGTATATCCTATGGTGCAAAAAGCATGTGCAGAAAATAGGGGAGAAATTACAAGAGAATTAATAGATAAATTAACAGATGAAATATATTCTGCAGTAGAAGATAGAGAACTTGTTCAAGACAGAGGAGGGGCAGAAGTTGCAAAAACAGATGCAAAACCCACAGCAACAAATGCCGGAAAAATAGAAAAAAGTAAGGAAAATAGATATTGTCAAAATTGTGATAGCAGACAACGAAACACAGGTTTAAATGATATAATTCGTATTTTATTATTAAGAGAATTATTAGGAAGGCCGGGGTTCCCTGGATTTAGACCTCCTAGACCACCTCGTCCTCCAATGAGGCCACCAATGGGAGCTGGTCCAGGAAGGCCTCCAAGACCAAGAGGAGGAAATCTTGATATATATGAGTCTCCTAAATATTTTTCTTCATTAGAAGATGGGGAGTTAGCATATTAAAGAAATTGACATAAAAATGCACCGATGAGACCGGTTCCCATCGGTGCATTTTTATTCCCATTCAATTGTTGCTGGTGGTTTTGAAGTAATATCATACACGACTCTATTAACGTGTTTAACTTCATTAACAATTCTACTAGAAACTTTTTCTAAAACTTCATATGGAATTCTGCTCCAAACACCAGTCATAAAATCTGTGGTTTCAACAGCTCTTAAGGCGACTGTATAATCATAAGTTCTTTCATCGCCCATAACGCCTACAGATTTTAAATTTGTAAGAACTGCAAAATATTGATTTATATTTTTGTGTAAACCTGCATTAGCAATTTCTTCTCTGAAAATAGCATCTGCATCTTTTAAAATAGTAAGTTTATCATCTGTGATATCTCCAATAATTCTGATTGCTAGACCTGGACCAGGAAATGGTTGTCTATATACTAGATTTTCTGGAATACCAAGTTCTAAACCAGTTTTACGAACTTCATCTTTAAATAAATTTCTTAAAGGTTCAACGATTTCTTTAAAATCAACATAGTCAGGAAGTCCGCCAACATTATGATGGCTCTTGATTACAGCACTTTTTCCAAGTCCACTTTCGATAACATCTGGGTAGATAGTTCCTTGAACTAAGAAGTCTACAGCTCCAATCTTTTTTGCTTCTGCTTCGAAAACTCTGATAAATTCTTCACCTATAATTTTTCTCTTTCTTTCTGGATCAGTAACTCCAGCAAGTTTGCTTAAAAATCTATCTTTTGCATCAACTCTGATGAAATTTAAATCATAATTTTCTGTAAAGATTTTTTCAACTTCGTTACCTTCATTTTTTCTAAGTAATCCATGGTCAACGAAAATACAAGTTAAATTTTTACCAATAGCTTTACTTAAAAGTACAGCTGCAACAGATGAATCAACACCACCTGATAGAGCACATAAAGCTTTTTTATCTCCAATTTTTTCTTTTAAAGATTTTATAGAATCTTCTACAAATGATGACATAACCCAATCTCCTGAACAGTGACAAACATTATATAAAAAGTTTTTGATAACTTGTGTTCCGTTTATTGAATTATTTACTTCTGGATGGAATTGAATTCCATATAGATTTTTTTCTTGATTCTCCATTGCTGCATTTGGACAAACTGGTGTATAACCGATTTTTTTGAAACCTTGTGGTACTTCTTCTACATAATCTGTATGACTCATTAAAAATATATTTGTATCTTTGAATCCTTGGAAAAGAGGAGATGTATTGTCTATGTTTACATTTGTTTCTCCATATTCTCTTGTTGTTGCAGATGTAACTTTTCCACCAAGCGTATGAGCCATTAATTGCATTCCATAACAGATTCCAAGTACAGGAATGCCTAACTCAAAAATTCCATCAGCACATTTTGGAGATTCTTCACCATATACACTTGCAGGTCCTCCTGTGAATATTATTCCTTTTGGATTTTTTTCTTTTATTTTTTCTATTGAAATATTGAATGGTACAACTTCAGAGTATACATTACATTCTCTTACTCTACGAGCGATTAGTTGATTGTATTGTCCTCCAAAGTCTAATATTAAAATTAATTCTTTTGATTCCATAAAATCCTCCTTATATTAATGATAAAAGTATTTTATCACGTAGAGTTGTAAAAGTAAAGAAAATTATGGAAACCCATATACAAGTTTTGCAAAAAATGTTATAATAAGTATATTATAAAAGGAGGGGGAATAATGCCTGGTTATGTAATACATTTAGCAGTTACACAAGAATATTTGAGAAAGAATAATAAAAAGAAAACTGATGATTTTATGCTTGGGTCAGTAGAGCCGGACTTTACAACAGATAAGAGCAAAACACATTATGGAAAATCACCGGCATATACAAATTTGAAAAAGTATTTGGAAAGTAATAAAATTGATAATGATTTTAATCAAGGATATTTTTTACATCTTGTTACAGATTATCTATTTTATAATTATTATTTAGATGAAATAAGAAAGCCTCAAATTTACGAGGATTATGATATGACTAATAAATTTTTGATTGAAAAATATAAAATTGATTTACCTAGAAAGGTGGAAGATAGAGTATTTTTTAAGGATGGAATTCCGCAGATATTAACTGTGGAATTGGCGTGTAAAGTCATAGATGAAATTTCAGAATATAAGTTAGAAGAGATAGAAAAAGAAGTTATAGAAAACGTTGAAAAGTGGAGTTTTTATAAAAGATTAGTGTAGGAGGAAAATGATATGATAGCTTATGCATCAGGTGTTTTTGATATTCTAAGATCTAAAGACTTACAAGATTTAGATAAAAAAATTCAATTAAGTAAACAGGAAGGCGCAGAATATTTTGGAGTAGGAATATATGAAAATGAATTGTGTGAAAACTTAGGATTTAATACACCATTAAAAAGTTTGGAAGATAGAATGAATATAATGAAATATATTAGAGGAGTGGACTTTGTATTTCCAGTGAAAAGCTTACATGAAGAAATATTAAAAGATTCGGTAAGAGATGGGTATAATAAAATGCAACAAGAGATAAGGAAAACAAAAAGTGAAGAAATAAGTCCTAAATATCAATTAGGATATGCACCAGGTACATATGATTTATTTCATGCAGGACATTTAGAAAATCTATTGTTGGCATCAAAGGATTGCAAGAAGTTGGTCGTGGGTATAAAATCTGACGATTTAGTACAACGACACAAAGATAAAACTCCTATTATTTCTGAAAATGAAAGAATGGAGATCTTAAGACATTTTAAGTTTGTGCATGATGCATATATTTATTATACAAGAGATTTAAAAATTGCAAATGATTGGTTTAAAGCTAAATATGAAAAGGGATTTGATGTAGTATTTTTTGGCTCTGATTTGAAGCAAGATTTTGCAAATGCAACAGAATTTAATATAGTGTTTACTCCAAGAAATAAAGAGACTATGAAAACTAGGTCAACCAGTGCATATAGAAAATTACATGTGGGAAGATGTGAAGGTGAATTTAAAACTGGAGCAACACCTAAAACATCTCCAATGAAGATTATGGAACAGAGAGAAAAAGAAAAGAATAGTGGATTGGAACATTAATAAAAAATAGACCTCATACATATATGATGAGGCCTATCTTTGTTGAGAAGAACTTATTAGAAGAATTTTAATTCTTCTAATTTTTTCTTGGCTAAATCAAAGACTTCTGTAATAGACATCTGAGTGGTGTCTATGTAAACATTTGAAGAGTCATTAAAATGTTCGAGGTCTGGATTAATGCCAGAAACTACTTCTGCATATGCACGACGAGTTTCGCGTTCCTGTTTATCTATGTAAGCAGGGTATTCAAATTTGTCGGCATCTGGATCATTTTTAATTCTTGAATAGGCTGTTCGTGCCTCACATACCATGTGTATCATAAGGTCACATTTTGGTAAGTCAGCAACTTGATTTAATTCTCCAATCCAAGAATATGAAAATCCCTGTACTGCACCGTGAACGAAACTATCTAAAAAGCCTCGTTGAGTTATGATAATATCATACTCTCCAGACTCAATAATTTCACTGAGTTCTGTGCCAAACAGACGATTGTCTAAGGCAAATAATAAACGATCAGTATATCTGTCTTTGGACTTATCAAGTAAGTCTTTTACTAAATACCGGTCATGTGGAAATCTATCCCGTTTTACCTTTAACTGCTTCTCGTCTGAAAGCCAAGAAGTTAAATTACTAACGAGACTAGTTTTTCCTGAGCCATCAAGTCCAGTTACCACAATCCATTTTGTTGCCTTTTTTGCCATATAGTTGTCCTCCTTTTGCACATTCTATAAAATCTAGAATGCATTTAATATATTTATATAATAATTATATAATATAACTCAATTTATGTCAAACATTATTGCCAAAATTCGACATTATTTTTCCAAGCTTCAATAATATTATCAGGTATTTGCATATTGCCATAACCAACGCCAATATCAACATCTGGTTTGATTTTTCCATGAAAATCACTACCACCAGAAATAAATAAATTACGCTCATTACAAAGTTTTATAAGCTTATCATGTTGTTCAGGTGTGAATGTTGTATAATAACATTCGATTCCATCAATATCAAAATTTTCTAAAATATAATTTAAAATTGGTTCGGCATTTTTCTTGTATTCGAAAATGTGTGGAATAAATACTAATCCACCAGCTTGACGAACTAAATTACTTGCAGTTTCAAAATCAGGTACAAAATCATCCATTTCAACATATAATGGTGTTGTGGGGTCAGACATAAATTGTCTGTAAAAAAGTTTGCTAGAATTCCAAGCTTCTTCTGATAATATATTTTTATTTTCTTCATGTTTTGTAATTTCATTATGGAAGAAAACAGAAGCGAACATTTCAGGATTATAATTATCTAAACAATTTTTATCAAGAATGATACCAGCTTGAATACATTTGTCATATAGTCTTTTAACTTCTATTTTATTTCTTTCAGTTGCAGGAATATACACTTTCTTTACAAGTTCATTCATTTTATTATAATCAATTCCATATCCTAAAATTTCAATTGGTATATTTAAAGCTTTTGTGTTAAGTTCAATTCCTGGAATAATCTTTCCGCTAAAAAGTGACTTAACATCAAGTTTTTCTAATTCTTTGTAAGCTAAAGCTGTGTTGTGGTCTGTTATTGAAATATAATTTAAATTTTTTTCTTGGCATTTTTTTAAAACTGTAGTACAACTTTCAGTGCCATCTGAATAAGTTGTATGCATATGTAAATCTATCATTTAAATCTCTCCTTCGCAAATATAATAACATTTTTTTATTGATAAGTAAAGAAAATATAAAAACAGAGCATGTGAAATTAAAATTGGAAGAAATAAAAAAGAAAAATATAAAAATTTTCTTAATGCATATTGATGATAGAAAATATGTTGAGAAAGTTACAGGCGGAGAGTTTTACTTTGCATAAAATTGAAAGATTATTCGAAAATAAGAATAATCTTTTTTATTTTTGACTAAAATATATAAAGAATTAATATTAATTCAATAAAACAAAAAAGGAGTTTAGTATGAAGGTTAAAGATTGTATGTGTGGCGAAGTTTGTTGCGTAAAGCCGG
>OLNW01004180.1_pt1 | contig 10452 bp, 6 predicted proteins | sample 1672121 | NCBI WGS metagenome assembly OLNW01 (sample SAMEA3136648, study PRJEB25190) | human gut metagenome
TGTCCATATGTCCAAAGAACAAATCATCCAAAGCTAGACGTGATAAAAGACGTGCAAACTGGAAAATGAGTGCTCCGAATCTGGTAAAATGCAGCAAATGCGGCGCCCTGATGATGCCTCACAGAGTTTGTAAAGAATGCGGAAGCTACAATAAGAAAGAAATCGTGAAAGTTGAAGACTAATCACAACGAATGAAACAGAATCCTTTTTCGGGATTCTGTTTTTTTCAATCAAATTCTATGTCTTGGAGGGAAAGATGGAACAGAAGAATCAGATTACGGAAGGGGTAATCTGGAAACAGCTTTTAATATTCTTTTTTCCGATTGTAATAGGCACTTTTTTTCAGCAGGTGTATAATACGGCCGACAGTATTGTTGTCGGTCGTTTTGTAGGTAAAGAAGCTTTGGCTGCGGTAAGTGGATCAGTGAATCAGATCGTTACACTGATCGTGGAAGTTTTTGTCGGACTGACTTCAGGTGCTTCCGTGATCATTGCACAGTTTTATGGGGCAAAAGATCATAAAAATCTAAACAGGACGTTGCATACAGCATATGCCTTTGCAATCGTTACAGGAGCCATAGTGGGACTGATTGGCTTTTGGATCACAGAAAAAGTTCTTATAGCGATGAAGACACCTTCAGAGTTGATGGCTGATTCTGTTATATATCTGCATATCTATTTCTGCGGTATGATCTTTAATATCGTTTATAATATGGGAGCTTCTATTCTTCGCGCAGTTGGGGATTCCAGGAGACCGTTGTATGTGCTGATCATGACCTGTGGCTTGAATATTTTTTTTGATATCATGCTTGTTGTATTCCTTAAAATGGGTGTAATGGGAGTTGCAATTGCGACTGTTTCCTGTCAGGGAATCAGTGCATGCATGGTAACGTGGATTTTAATAAAGGGAAATTCTTTATTCCGGTTAAAGATCAGGGAGATTCGTTTTTATATGGCATCCCTGCAGTCGGTACTTCGCATTGGAATTCCAGCAGCACTGGAAGCAACTATGTATACTATTGCAAATCTGATCATTCAGATATTTGTGAATGGCCTGGGAACAGATACCGTTGCTGCATGGGGAACATTTGCGAAAATTGATGCTATTTATTGGATGGTTGTCAATTCGTTTGGTATTGCTATCACAACATTTGTCGGCCAGAATTATGGTGCGGGGAAAATACAGAGAATGCGAAAAAGCGTCAAAGTATGTCTGCTTATGTCTTATGGAGCTGCAATTCTGGTAAGTGCAGCACTGTATGGTTTTGCAGAACCGTTATATAGATTGTTTACAACGGACAGCAATGTTGTCCGCATTGGCGCAGACATGATGCATTTTCTTCTTCCGTCATATTTTATGTATGTAGTGATCGGAATATTGTCCGGAGCGCTGAGAGGCGCGGGAAGAGTATTGGTACCAATGCTGTTGACCTGCGGTGGGGTATGCCTGATCAGAATTGCCTGGATGTTTGGGGTATTTCCTGTTTATTCAGGAATTAAGACGATCATGCTGAGTTACCCGGTATCCTGGGGAATTACAGCAGTTTTATTTATTATATATTACTTCAAAAAATTTCCTAAAACGGAAGAACAGATTTTACAGTAAGGAGCATATAGATGAACGTATTGAATCTGGAACATATCAGCAAAACTTATGGCGAAAAAGTGATTTTTGACGATATCTCCTGTGGCATCCATCAGGGTGACAAAATTGGAATCATCGGTATCAATGGAACAGGAAAGACCACGTTTCTTCGAATACTGGCAGGTTTCGAGGAAACCGATGAAGGACAGGTGGTTATGCAGAATGGCCTTCGTATCACATATCTGCCGCAGCATCCTGAATTTCCAGAGGGCGCAACCATTCTTTCTTACGTGACACAGGGACAGAAAGAACAGAGCTGGAATCCCGAGACAGAGGCTCATATGGTGCTTAATAAACTTGGTATTGAAGACCATGAAGAGGAAATCGCACATCTTTCCGGAGGACAGAAAAAACGCGTGGCACTTGCAGCCGTCCTCGTGAATCCGGCTGATGTTCTGATCCTGGATGAGCCGACCAACCATCTGGACAACGAAATGGCTTCCTGGCTGGAAGATTATCTGAATCGTTTTAAAGGCGTTGTTATTATGGTAACACATGATCGTTATTTCCTTGACCGTGTAACAAATAAGATTCTGGAGATCAGTCATGGTAAGATTTATACTTACGAAGCAAAATATTCTGATTTTCTGGAAATGAAAGCGCAGCGAGAAGAAATGGAAATGGCTTCAGAACGTAAAAAACAGAGTATTCTTCGTATGGAGGTCGAATGGGCAAAAAGAGGATGCCGGGCAAGAAGTACAAAGCAGAGAGCCCGTTTGGACCGTCTGAAGGCCATGAAGAATTCCACAGCGCCTGTGCGGGACAAAAATGTAGAGATTGATTCTGTAGAGACCAGAATGGGCAAAAAGACGATTGAACTGCATCATATTTCCAAACGTTTTGGTGAGCGGGTATGTATTCGTGATTTTGACTATATTGTTCTGAAAAATCAGAGACTAGGAATCATAGGTCCAAATGGCTGCGGTAAATCTACGCTGCTTAAGATCATAGCAGGTATCCTTGAACCGGACAGCGGAAGTGTTGAAATTGGGGATACCATTAAGATTGGCTATTTTTCACAGGAAATCGAAGACATGAATTCCAGTCAGAGAGTGATCGACTATATTAAAGCTGTAGCAGAATTTATTCCGACAAAGGACGGACTCATCAGTGCATCCAAACTTCTCGAGCAGTTTTTATTTGAGCCGGCCATGCAGTATTCACCAATCGAAAAACTTTCCGGTGGTGAGAAAAAAAGATTATATCTTCTGAAAGTACTTGCTGCAGCACCAAATGTACTTTTGCTGGACGAGATTACGAATGATATTGATATTCCAACACTGACGATCCTGGAAGATTACCTGGATTCTTTTGCCGGAATAGTCATTGCTGTTTCTCACGACAGATATTTCCTGGACAATCTGGCAGACCGTATCTTTGAATTTGACAGAGAGGGAAATCTGACTCAATATGAAGGTGGCTATACTGACTATCTCGAAGCAAAAAAACGTCGGGAAGGTATGAATATTGATGAATCCGTAGAGATAAAAGCTTCTTCTGTCGGAAAGAACATGATAGAAGAACCTCAGGAAGAAAAAGCTTCTGTAAAGACATGGAAACAGAATCGTTCTTCAAAACTGAAATTCAGTTATAAAGAACAACGGGAATACGAAACAATTGATGATGATATTGCTGGGTTGGAAGAAAAAATTGAAAAGCTGGATAATGATATCATGGCGAATGCTACAAATTCCGGTAAACTTAACGAACTTACAAAGGAAAAAGAGACTGCAGAAGCACTTCTGGAAGAAAAAATGGATCGCTGGGTTTATCTGAATGACCTGGCAGAACAGATCGAAGCTCAGAATAATAAATAGATGACGTGGGAACACTCTTGATTTTCTGATAATTCTTTAGTATGATAAAGTTTGAAGTTTTTTTGATAACAATATGGATTTAAAATAGATATACAGGAGGATTAATATGGCAGAATTGGTAAAAGTTGTTGTAGATGCCATGGGTGGTGATCTCGCACCGGTGGAACCTGTAAAAGCAGCTGTAGAAGCAGTAAAAGAAAGAAAAGATATCCTGGTCATTCTTACCGGTCAGGAAAAAGTGATTCATTCAGAGCTTAAGAAATATCAGGATTATCCGACAGACAGAATCCAGGTGGTAAATGCAACAGAAGTAATTGAGACTGCAGAACCTCCTGTTTTTGCAATTCGAAAGAAAAAAGATTCTTCAATCGTTGTAGGACTTAAAATGGTAAAAGAACAGAAGGCCGATGCATTTGTTTCTTCCGGAAGCACGGGTGCGGTCCTTGTCGGCGGTCAGGTTCTTGTCGGCAGAAGCAAAGGTGTGGAACGTTCGCCTCTGGCTCCGTTGATTCCCACAGCTAAAGGAGTTTCTCTTCTGATTGACTGTGGCGCAAATGTTGACGCCAGACCATCTCATCTGGTACAGTTTGCAAAAATGGGATCTATTTATATGGAACATGTAGTCGGCATCAAAAATCCGCGTGTTGCGATTGTAAATAACGGTGCAGAGGAAGAAAAGGGAAATGCTCTGGTTAAGGAAACTTTTCCGCTTCTCAAAGAAGCAGAAGGAATCAATTTTATCGGAAGCATTGAGGCACGAGATATTCCGGCAGGTTATGCGGATGTTATCGTATGCGAAGCTTTTGTCGGAAATGTTATTCTCAAACTTTATGAGGGAGTCAGCTCTGAACTGATTCACAAAATCAAAGACGGAATGATGAGTACTTTAAAAAGTAAGATAGGAGCACTTCTTGTCAAACCGGCGCTGAAACAGACACTCAAAAGTTTTGATGCGACAGAATATGGTGGAGCTCCGCTCCTTGGATTAAAAGGCCTTGTTGTCAAAACGCATGGAAGTGCCAAAGCTATCGAAATTAAGCATGCAATTTTCCAGTGCGTACAGTTCAAACAACAGAGGATCAACGAAAAAATTGCGGAAAAAATCCAGCCGGCGCAATTTCCGGCCCCAGATAAGGAATAACAGAAAAGAAGGCAGATAAAATGGAACAATTGGAACAGATCATAGGATATACATTTCAAAATAAAAAACTTCTGAAACAGGCATTGACACACAGTTCATATGCAAATGAAAAAAAGTTGGGAAAACTGGGCTGTAATGAACGTCTGGAGTTCCTTGGCGATGCAGTTCTTGAACTGATCAGCAGTGATTTCCTTTATGCAAAATTCACACAGGTTCCGGAGGGGGAACTGACCAAAAAACGTGCAAGCCTGGTCTGTGAACCTAGCCTTGCGTACTGCGCGCGGCAGTTTGGACTTCCACAGTATCTTCTCCTTGGCAAAGGCGAGAATATGACGGGTGGACGTAATAGGGATTCTATCGTTTCAGATGCAACAGAAGCTCTTCTTGGAGCCATTTATCTGGATGGTGGTTTTGAACCTGCAAAGGATTTTGTCCTGAAATTTATCTTAAACGATATTGAACATAAACAGCTTTTTTATGACAGCAAGACAATTCTGCAGGAAATAGTCCAGGAAAAAGGAATTCAGCCGGTAGAATATATTCTGACCGGAGAGAGCGGACCGGATCATGACAAGCAATTTACGGTAAGTGTTCAGGTGAATGGACAGGTTGTCGGAAATGGAACCGGTCATACAAAGAAAGCTGCCGAACAGGCAGCAGCATATCAGGCAATTCAGGAAAAGAAATTCTGATTTTATGCGTGATACATGAGGAAAAGAAAAACTGGCAGGTGAACTATGTATTTAAAGAATATTGAAGTATATGGCTTCAAATCCTTTGCACAGAAAATCAACTTTGAATTTCATAACGGAATTACCGGTATTGTCGGACCAAATGGAAGTGGAAAAAGTAATGTTGGAGATGCTGTCCGCTGGGTACTTGGTGAACAGAGCGCCAAACAGCTTCGAGGCGGTAACATGCAGGACGTTATTTTTTCAGGAACAGAGAATCGAAAGCCATTAAGTTTTGCTTCTGTATCTATTACGCTGGATAACAGTGATCATAAACTTCCGGTAGATTACAATGAAGTTACTGTAACGAGGCGGCTGTATCGTTCGGGAGAAAGTGAATATCTGATCAATGGCAGTGGATGCCGTCTGAAAGACATTCAGGAAATGTTTTATGATACCGGTATCGGTAAAGAAGGGTATTCCATCATTGGACAGGGGCAGATTGATAAAATCTTAAGTGGTAAACCTGAAGAACGGCGAGAACTTTTCGATGAGGCGGCAGGAATCGTCAAATTTAAACGAAGAAAAGCTACCACTCTGAAAAAGCTGGATGAAGAGCGGCAGAATCTGGTCCGTGTAACGGATATTTTAAGCGAGCTGACCAAACAGCTTGGACCATTGGAAAAGCAGTCTGAAACAGCGCGTATATATCTGGCCAAAAGAGAGGAATTGAAAGAACTTGATGTGAATCTGTTTCTTCTTGATCATCAGAGAACCGGTGAACTTCTGAAAGAACTGGAAGAAAAACTTGAACAGGCGCAGAGAGAACTAAATGAAGCTCAGGCAGCATATGATCAGACCAAAATAGAGTATGACCGTCTGGAACAGGAACTGGAAGATTTAAATCACAGGCTCGATACGTTGAAAGAAGAGCAGCAGCAGAATGCGCTTCTGAAACAGCAGTATGAAGGCCAGGTGCAGGTTCTTGAAGAACAGATCTCTTCGGGAAAACAGAACAGTGAGCATTATCAGAACCGTCTGACAGCTTTAGGGGAAGATCTGGACCGGAGAACGCAGGAAAAAGAAAAACTGGCAGAAGACAAACTGGAACTGCAGAGCAGACTGAAAGAAATTCGGGCCAGTCTTTCAAAGGAAACAGAGGCTCTGGAAAACATCGTTTCAAACGTAGAAGAATGTACACAGGCTGTAGAAGACGGCAAAAACGAGATCATTGAGATCTTGAACAGCCGTGCAACGACCAAAGGAAAAGTACAACGTTTTGATGCGATGCTGGAGCAGCTGAATATCCGTAAAGCAGAGATCAGTCAGCGAATTCTTCGCCTGAAAAGCGAAGAAGAGGTTCTGGAGAAAGAACGTCTTAATGCACAGAAACAATATGATGCAGTAACGGCTGTGATCCATTCGACAAATGAAGAATGTGTACGTCTGGACGGAGAGGTGCAGAAGTTACAGGATGAATTGAAAAAACAGAATTCTCAGATGGAAATCGGTCAGACAGCATACCATCGTGAGGCTTCCCGCCTGGAATCTCTTAAAAACATTACAGAACGTTATGATGGATATGGAAACAGTATCCGTCGTGTAATGGAACAGAAAAACCGTGAACCCGGTATTAAAGGTGTTGTGGCTGATATCATTCATGTGCAGAAAGACTATGAGGTTGCGATTGAAACTGCACTGGGCGGAAGTATTCAGAATATCGTCACAGATAATGAACAGACAGCTAAACGTATGATTGGTTTTCTGAAGAAAAACCGCTTTGGCCGTGCTACATTTCTTCCTTTGTCTAATATCAGCGGAAGAGGTGGACTGAATCAGAGGGATGTGTTGAGTGAACCGGGAGTTGTGGGTACTGCCAATACTCTTGTAAATGCAGATAAAGAATATAGTGAACTGGTCATGTATCTTCTGGGCCGTGTCCTTGTTGTAGATAATATTGATCATGCAATTGCAATCGGAAAAAAATATCGTCACAGTCTGCGTATGGTTACGATTGAAGGAGAGTCTTTAAGTCCCGGTGGTTCCATGACCGGTGGTGCGTTTAAAAATAACAGCAATCTTCTCGGAAGACGCCGTGAAATTGAAGAACTGGAAAGAAGTGTAGGAATTCTCAGGAAAGAACTGGAAGAAACGCAGAAATCAATAGGTGAAAACCGTAGCAGGCGAAATGTGCTCCGCGATACGATCGCCGATTTTCAGCAGAAACTCCGTCAACAGTATGTTGAACAGAATACTGCAAAGATGAATCTTGAACAGCTCAAAGAAAAAGAAGGCGAAATTCAGAACAGCTATCGGCAGATTGATCGTGAACAGGAAGAACTCCGCCATCAGGCAGGTGAGATCAGACAGGATCATAGCAGCATTGCCAGAGAACTGGAGGATTCGCAGAAGGACGAAAAGGAACTGGAAACCTTTATTGAGACCAAACAGAAAGAACTGGAGGAATGGAAGGCAGAAGAAACAGAGAAGACACATGAACTGGAAAAAATCCGGCTGGAAGAATCTTCTCTTGAACAGCAGAATCAATTCCTGCAGGAAAACCTGAGTCGTCTGAATTCTGAGATTGCTGCATTTCAGAAGGAATCACAGGAAATTACAGAAAATCTTGTACAGAGTCGTGAAGAGATACATAAAAAAGAAGAAGGTATCCAGGAGCTGAAAAATGCAGCACAGGAATGCCTTTTAAAAGAAGAACAGTATGGCAGCCAGAGAGCACAGTGGCAGGAAGAAAAAGAAAAACGAAGTGCCAGCCACAAAACATTTTTTGAAAAAAGAGATCATCTTTCAGAAAAGACTTCTCTTCTGGATAAAGAATGCTTCCGTCTGAGAAGTCAGACAGAAAAAATTGAGGAGCAGAGGGAAGGTCAGATTTCCTATATGTGGGAAGAATATGAGATCACGCCAAACAATGCACTTCAGTATCGAAAAGAAGAACTTACCGACCGACAGGCAATCAAAGCGGATGTTACACGCATAAAGGATGAGATCCGTAAACTTGGTTCTGTTAATGTAAATGCGATTGAAGATTATAAAGAGCTTCTGGAACGTCATACATTCCTGTCCGGTCAATACGATGATATCGTTAAGGCTGAGGAAACGCTGGAAGGAATTATTCTGGAATTGGATGAAGGAATGCGAAAACAGTTTACCGAGAAATTCCGTGATATCCAGAGAGAATTTGATAAGGCATTTAAGGAACTGTTCGGCGGAGGAAAGGGAACTCTTGAACTTGCAGAAGATGAAGATATCCTTGAGGCCGGAATACGAATCATTTCTCAACCGCCTGGCAAAAAACTCCAAAATATGATGCAGCTTTCTGGTGGAGAAAAAGCTTTGACTGCGATCGCTCTTCTTTTTGCAATCCAGAACCTGAAACCATCTCCATTCTGTCTTCTGGATGAGATAGAGGCTGCACTCGATGATTCAAATGTTGGACGTTTTGCATCGTATTTACAGAAGTTGACGAAAAATACACAGTTTATTATAATAACGCATAGACGTGGCACTATGAATGCTGCGGATCGCTTATATGGTATCACCATGCAGGAAAAGGGTGTTTCAACTCTTGTATCTGTTGATCTGGTAGAAAACCAGCTGAGCAAATAAGTTGCTGGTAACAGAGTGAACAGCAATGTAACTATCGAGGAGGACATAGTATGTCAGAAGAAAAAAAAGGCTTTTTTAAACGTCTGGTCAGTGGTTTGACCAAAACACGCGATAATATCGTGGCTGGCTTTGATTCTATTTTCAGTGGTTACTCCAGTATTGATGAAGATTTTTATGAAGAACTGGAAGAAATTCTGATCATGGGTGATATAGGTATTAATGCGACTTCTGCAATCATAGAACATCTGAAAGAACAGGTGGCAGAGAAACATATCAAAAATCCTATGGAATGCAAACAGCTTCTGATCAACAGTATTAAGGAACAGATGCGTGTAGACAGTACAGAATATGAATTTGAGAACCGTAAATCTGTAATTCTTGTAATCGGAGTAAATGGTGTAGGGAAGACGACTTCTGTCGGAAAACTTGCTGGAAAATTAAAGGATCAGGGTAAGAAGGTTATTCTTGCTGCAGCAGATACTTTTCGTGCAGCAGCGGGAGAACAGCTTGCACAGTGGGCAAATCGTGCAGGTGTGGATCTGATCGGTGGTCAGGAAGGCGCTGATCCGGCATCCATCGTATACGATGCAGTTGCAGCGGCCAAGGCAAGAAATGCAGATGTGCTGATCTGTGATACAGCTGGACGATTGCATAACAAAAAAAATCTTATGGAAGAACTTCGTAAGATCTACCGTATCCTGGAAAGAGAATATCCGGAAGCATATCTGGAAACACTGGTCGTTCTGGATGGTACTACAGGACAGAATGCCCTGGCACAGGCCAAACAATTTGCAGAAGTCGCAAATGTAAATGGCATCATTCTTACAAAACTGGATGGAACTGCAAAAGGTGGAATCGCTGTTGCGATTCAGTCGGAACTGGATATTCCGGTAAAATATATCGGTGTTGGTGAAACAATCGACGATCTGCAGAAATTTGATGCCGATGCTTTTGTTAATGCACTGTTTGACATTGACGAAAAAGACTTACACACAGAAGAATAAACAGGAGGATACAGTATGCTTACATTAGAGAGCTTTGAACAGGCAGCAGAAATCGTAAAACAGGTAACTCAGGAGACAAAACTGATCAAAAGCAGTTATTTTTCAGATCTCACGGGAAACAAAGTATATCTGAAGCCAGAAAACATGCAGCGTACAGGAGCCTATAAGGTTCGCGGTGCATACTATAAGATCAGCACGCTTACAGAAGAAGAGCGTGCAAAAGGTCTGATCGCAGCATCTGCTGGAAATCATGCACAGGGTGTTGCTTATGCTGCGCATAAATTTGGTGCAAAAGCAGTGATCGTTATGCCGACAACAACACCTCTGATCAAAGTAGAACGTACCAAGAGTTACGGTGCAGACGTAATTCTGAAAGGAGATGTATATGATGAGGCATGTGCTTATGCACTGGAACTTGCTGAGAAAGAAGGGTATACATTTATCCATCCGTTTGATGATCCGGCAGTAGCAACCGGCCAGGGTACGATTGCTATGGAAATCGTACAGGAGCTTCCTCTTGTAGATTATATTCTTGTTCCAATCGGAG
>OLNW01004184.1_pt1 | contig 10447 bp, 12 predicted proteins | sample 1672121 | NCBI WGS metagenome assembly OLNW01 (sample SAMEA3136648, study PRJEB25190) | human gut metagenome
AGGTCAAGGGCGGAGCCCTTGTCGCCGACAGGCGAAACCTCCGCACGAAGTGCGGCTACTCCGTGCGGAAGCGCGGTTAAACGCAAAAGAGCGCTAAAGGGGTGTGGGGGAAAACAAGAGTTTTCCCCCACCTGCCGCATATTGTCTTACAAACGCTCACCGTCCAAAACAGTCCACTGGACTGTTTTGGACGTGTCATCAACTTATAAAAAAGAGTTTCCCACCACGACCTGCATAATCCTGTCAGCCGTTAAGCCCGAAGCTGACTGACAGCGCGTTGTTGACCTGCGACATGGAGCTGCTGTCCAGCTCGCCCATGCGCTCCTTCAGCCGCCTTTTATCTAATGTACGCACCTGCTCCAGAAGCACGATGGAGTCCTTCGCAAGCCCGCAGGAAGCGGCGTTGAGCGAAATATGTGTTGGCAGCTTGGATTTGTCCTTCTGGCTCGTTATCGCGGCGGCTATCACCGTAGGGCTGTGCTTGTTTCCAACGTCGTTCTGAACTATCAGCACTGGGCGCATTCCGCCCTGCTCTGAGCCGACCACCGGGCTCAGATCCGCGTAATATATTTCTCCTCGTTTTACCAGCATTTTACGATCATTCCTTTCCTATCGTTCCCTGCCTTTCCGGCGCGGTCTGTTTGATCATAGTATTGACTGCCGCGCGGAAGATATACAGGCAGTTTCTATGAAAAACCGGATCTTCCGGTCACTACATTTTATTCCGCACTCAGCCGCTGAGTGAGTACTTTCAGCGGAGCTTAATGTAATTCGCAGAAAAGAGGTAAATTATGCCGCAGATGACATGGGACAGATTGCTGTCCTCCGAACGAAGCCGCGTTTCCGCAAAGCGCAGCGGTGATATCCGCTCGGAATTCGCGAAGGATTATCACAGGATAATCAGCAGCGCGTCCTTCCGCAGACTTCAGGACAAAACGCAGGTTTTTCCGCTGGACAGGGGAGATTTCGTGCGCACAAGGCTGACGCATTCGCTGGAGGTAAGCTCCTTTGCGGGTTCGATAGCTGATACGGCATTTGCAAGGCTCGCGGAGGATCACCCGGAGATCACCCCGCAGGTACGCGCAGACTGTGTGGAGATACTGCGCTGCGCAGGGCTGATACACGATATCGGGAACCCTCCGTTCGGGCATTTCGGGGAGTACACTATCCGTGAATGGTTCAGCGACAACCTCCCGAAGCTCACCTGCCGGGGAAAGAGCGTGTATGAGCTACTGACCCCGCAGCAGCGCGCAGACCTCGAGAATTTCGAGGGCAACGCGCAGGCGCTCAGGGTGCTGACAAGGCTGCATTTCCTGGTCGACGAGAACGGAATGAACCTGACCTACGCGCTGCTGAACACGATAATAAAGTACCCTGTACCGTCCACGGGGATCGACAAAAAGAGCGGCGATATCCGCACCAAGAAAATGGGATATTTCGCAGCGGAGCAGCCGCTTTACGAAAAGATCACGAATTCCACGGGCGCGGTCGGCTGCCGTTATCCGCTGACCTGGCTGCTGGAATCCGCGGACGATATCGCATACAAAACTGCGGATATCGAGGACGCGCAGCGCAAGGGGCTTCTGACCTACACTATACTGCTGACCGAGCTTACCTCGCCGCAGCTCCGGGAGAAATGCCGCACTGCGGAGGAACTCGAGCTGCTTGAAAAGGCGGCTGGAATGCTCCCGCACTACCTGGAAACCGCGAAGGAGCGCGGAATGCCTTCCACGGAGGAGAACGCGGTGCAGAATTTCCTTGTTAGGGTGCAGTCGATGATGATCTGTGCGGCGGCGGAGTCGTTCGTAAGAAACTACGACAGAATAATGCGCGGGGAGCTTCGCACTGAGCTGCTGGCGGATTCCCCGGCGCGGACGCTATCCGACGCGCTGAGCGATATCGCGTACCGCTACGCGTTCAACTCAAAGGAGATACTGCGCATAGAGCTGTCGGTGTCGGAGATGATGAACTGCCTGCTTGAGCGGCTGAGCGGCGCGGCTCTGCGGTTCGAAACACCCCAGGAGAAGATCACGGACAGCAAGCTGATCAGCGTAATATCCGAGAATTACGTGAAGATATGCCGCGCCGGCTGGAGCAGCGAGGGCGCCGAGGCGTACAGCCGCCTGATGCTGGTGACGGATTACGTCTGCGGAATGACCGACGGATTCGCGCGGCAGCTTTTCCGGGAGCTTCGCGGGGAGATTTCGGGCTGACTTGACATAAGAGGATATTTGTGGTATTATTAAATCAGTGAGTGCCGCAGCAGGCTTTGCGGCGCTGTTTCAGCAGCCGGGTCAGGCAGAAGGGAGCGCTATGGAAAACGAAAACAACGAAAAGAAGCCTATGATACGCCGCGGCAGCTTCCGCGTAGGCTACGGCAGCGAGGAAAAGCTGATAATCATGTGCGGTATAGGTGCCGCGCTGTGCCTGTGTATGTTCATAGTGGGTCTGGTATTGTTCGGAGCGCCGACTGATTTCATGGGATTTATGAGCAGCGTGTTCTGGATAATTCCGATGGTGATATGCCTGGTGTTTATTCCGGTGATAATCTACGGAAGGCGGTGCACCTACTACGCAGGAGATAAGGAGCTTGAAGCGGTCACGCCGGGCGGCAGCGACTATCTGTATTACAGCGATATCTCCGAGGTAATATACAAGCCGACCACGCTGTTTGGAAAGCTACGGGGATATCATGTCACGGTGGTGACCGGCGTGCGTGACTTCACCTACCGCTATATATTCGACCGCCACGACGACCTGTGCGAACCGAGGCACACCCCGTTCTACATTCTGGAGCTGAACGCGGGTCTGAAGCAGCCGGAGGAGACCGATCCGGAGCTTGCCGCAGCAGTAATGGCTCAGTTTGCGGTTATGCAGGAAAAGCAGGAGGACCGAGTTTCCAGAAAGCGCAAGAAAAAGACCTGGGAAAACCTGTTTGACGATTGACAGGTTATTTCATGATTTATCAGATATAATAAAGCACCGCAGTTCATCGCTGCGGTGCTTTTTTGTGCCGTCTGTCAGGGCTTATGCTACTTTCGTTTCAGCCGTGGTGCGCTTTGCCATCTCGTTATTGTACTCGAGCTGGGTTATTTCGCCCTTCGCCAGAAGCTCGAACCTTATGCGGACGATACGCGGCTTCCTGGAGGGGTTACCGTGCTCCGGAAAAAGCACCACCGCGCTATATTGCGGAGCAGACCGGCGGAGCGTTCTTTGACGAGGACTGCGCCGAACACCCCGCAGATTACACATTCCATGCGTTCATACCGGACGGCTCGGAGGGGTTCACAGCCGAAGAAACTGCGCTGCTCCGCGAATATGGAACCCCGCAGCCGGGCGGGATAGTAGTTCCACTGACGTTATCCAATTTTAACGAGCATTCGCTGGACGATTTCCGCCGCAGGCAGCAGGTCACGGAGGTCTGGCGCAGGAACGGAAATGAAATGGAGCTTGTATACCAGCCATTTGTTGAGGACTGGGACGCGGATGTCCGCCGGGAAGCCGCCGAAAGGATGCTCGGCAATCTGCGGCGTGGTTACTTCGGAACCGGCGCGTTCGACGGCGGAAAGCTAGTCGGCTGGACGTTCTACGGAAACGAGCTTATCGGCGAACGCAAGAATTACGTGGAGCTTCACATGTTCCATGTTTCAGAACTGTACCGGGGGAAGGGGATAGGCCGCAGGGTGTTCGAGGCTTCTCTGCCGCTTGTCAGGGAGACCGGCGCAGAGCGGATATTTATTTCGTCTCACTCTGCAAAGGAGAGCCAGGCGGCTTATAAGGCGCTGGGCTGCGTTCCTGCGAGGGAGTTGTTCCGGGAAGCCGCCGAAATGGAGCCGTTCGATATTCAGCTTGAATTTGACCTGACATAAAACGGGTACTTACCGCATGTATTTTTCCGGCGACGCAGGAGATAATACAGCCGTAAGGAGAGGTGAATGTGATAAAAGACAGCTTCACCTACATAGCCGTGCTGATATTTGCCGCGGCTGTGCTGGTGTACCTTCCGCGGCTGATAAAGGGGAATGCCGCCCGTAAATTCTTCAGCTTTGCGCCGCCGGTTGTGCTTATATATCTCGGGCTGATGGCGCTCTGCACGCTGGGCGCGTGGGATCTCCAGGCGACCTCCGCAGCGTATTCCAGCTTGAAAAATCCGCTGTTATACGCCATGCTGTTCATTATGCTGCTGCGCTGCGACCTTCGTAAGATACTCCGGCTGGGACCAAAAATGCTGCTTGGATTTCTCGCCGCCACGTTTTCGATTTCGCTTGGGTTCGTGGTTTCTTTTGCGATAATGCGCGGGGTGCTCGGGGAAGGAGCCTGGAAGTCCCTCGGGGCGCTCTGCGGAAGCTGGATGGGCGGCGGCGGAAACATGCTGGCGATACAGGCGGCGCTTGACATCGGCGAATCCGCAATGGCGTATGCACTGGTGATGGATTCCATCTGCGGAACGCTGTATATCATGTTCCTGCTGTGGGCGATAGGCTTTTCCGACAAGTTCGACCGCTGGACGAAGGCGGATACTACTGCGATACACGCCGTCGGAGCCTCCCTCGAGCAGGAATACGCAGATGATTCCCGCCCGCTCACATGGCAGAACATTCTGATGCTGACAGGCTCGGGGCTTCTGGTATCGGCGGTTTGTACGAAGCTCGGCGGGGCAGTCGGGGATATGCTCCCGTTCTTCGACCGCGCTACCTGGACGGTGCTCATTGTAACGGTGCTCGGAATACTCCTGGCAATGACCCCGTTCGGGAAGCTCCGCGGCACCGAGGAAGTCTCTAACGTGCTGTTGTATGTCGTGATTGCGCTGATAGCCTCCCGCGCCGACCTCCGGGGTATCGGGAATGCTCCGGCATGGCTGGCGGCGGGACTGCTTATCCTTGTGATACACGTCGGGATAATGCTGCTTCTCGCGAAGCTGTTCAGGCTGGATATATTCACCTGCGCAGTCGCGTCGCTTGCGAATATCGGTGGAACCGCGACGGCTCCGATACTCGCCGGAACGTACAGCAGCGCGCTGGTTCCCGTCGGGATAATCATGGCGCTGCTCGGTTATGTAGTCGGCACCGGCGGCGGACTGCTCACCGCGCAGATAATGAGCATGTTAGCGTGATATTTTAAATTCGGAATTCAGAATTAGGAATTCGGAATTAAGGTGCGCGCTTCGCGCGGAATTAAAACTGCTGGGAATTTTACAGGCTTACAGGTTTCGCCTTGGGCGGCACCGAAATTCCGAATTTAAAAAGCTGCACGACACTCCCCCTGACTAATGCGGGAAAATTTGCTCGTGCAGCTTTTTATTATTTCTTCGCGGTGAAGAATAATCTTGGCATTTTCAGAATGACGTTTCCGTCGCCCTGAACCGGTATATTCTCCTTTACAGCTTCCAGGAGTTCGCCGAGGAACTCCGTCTTTTCATTCTCGCCCAGGGCGTCGAGATACGGCTTTATTGAGCAGCCGTTGGTTCTCAGCCGCTGTGCGCGCTCGCCCTGCGCAACTACTCCCAGTTCGATCGAGCCGAGCGCGGAAAGTCCCCAGATAGCGTAAGAGCCGACGACTCCAGCGCCCAGGACTGCAACTTTTTTATCTTATTGCTTTTGTCTCCTTTTAGGGTCCCGATTTATATTTTGATTATATCACTTTTTTATCCGCGATGTCAACGGGAATGGCGATGTTTCACAATTCGTACGTAACCCCATCTATAATAAGAACATCGACCCGGTTTTTATACAATATTGGAAAATGTGTTTTATTTACTGCCCCTTGGGCAAAATAATTGTATAATCTATACAAAACGTTAATTGCTGGAAGCTTTTTTTCCAAAACTACTTGACAATAAGCCGGAAAAAAGTTATAATAGCATTACGCCAACAAAACATATCAGATTAATATGTAATATATGAATACTCGGAAAAGGAGAACTACAAATGAGCTGTGCAAAGATGATCTGCTGTGAAATGATGTATACAGTCATGTGCCATATGGCTGAAGAACTGCCCTGCGCGTCCGTATTCCGAATGTGAGTTTTGTTCTGACCCGAACCGAACATATCCGGAGCGCAGTGAAATGCGCTTTTTTTATTTTGAATATTGGAGGAAAACATCATGCCCGACAACAAGAACATCTGCCATAGCTGCACAGACTGCGGAGTACTCAACTGCGCACGCCGCAGCGGCTCGTATCCTGAGTTCTGCCCGACAGCGGCGCTCACCGAGGAGGAGATAAACGAGGTCACGGACCTCTACATAAAAAACCGCACGAACCACAAGATAGCGGTTGCTTCCGCCGAGGTAGAGGGCGGATTCTACGGCAAGTACACGAGGGTGGAGGAGATAATCGAATTTGCCCGCAAGATAGGCGTAAAAAAGATAGGCATTGCGACCTGCGTAGGGCTTATTGAGGAAAGCCGCATATTCGCGCGGATACTGAAGCTGAACGGCTTTGAGGTGTACGGGATAGGCTGCAAGGTCGGCTCGGTGGATAAGACCGACATAGGGATAGACGAGAAATACACCTGCGTTACCGGAAAGGTAATGTGCAACCCCATTATGCAGGCGAAGCTGCTCAACAAGGCGAAGGTAGACCTGAACGTAGTAGTGGGGCTGTGCGTTGGACACGACAGCCTGTTCTACAAGTACGCGAAGGGGATAACGACAACGCTTGTCACCAAGGACAGAGTGCTCGCCCACAACCCTGTCGGCGCGCTGTACCAGGCGCGGGCTTACTACAAGAAGCTTCTGCTTGCGCCGGTCGGCGAGGATCGGGATTATTCCGGAGCAAATCTCGGCAGCATAAAGTAAGCCGGAAAGGATATTCAGATGAATAAAAAGACATTGTTTCGCGCCGGCATACTTCTTCTATCGGCGATAGCCGCTGAGGCAGTCGCGGTTGCCGTTCCTGATTCCGCCAAGCACCAGCCGGCGAATCACCCGTATTTCGCCTGGCTCATCATCGCGATAACCCTGGTTTATTTCGTTGGAGCGATCCTGATACACCTGAAAAACAGGAAGACCCCGAACGAAAGCGACCTGTTTTACAGAGCTCCGTTCCTGGCGGGAGTGCATCAAATTCCGTATCGACGATCTCATAATCGAAGTCCACGATTTCGCGAACCATCTCTTGGACTTTGCGGGAGTGCTGCTTGTTCTGAACGTTCTGAACATCGTAACGGTAAAGACGGCGCTGCTTCCTACGCTGTATTTCCCGTCCCTCGACCGAGTGTTCGGGAACCTTTTCGAGGATTGGGAGCTGATTCTGAAGTGCGTCGGCTACTCCTCGGGAATACTCGCCGCGGGCGTCCTCGGAGGACTTATCGTAGGGTTTCTGATGGGCGTGGGCATAGGCTTCAGCAAGACCCTGAGCTACTGGATAAACCCGCTGGTACGTATTCTGGGTCCGATACCGTCCACGGCGTGGATACCGATTTTCCTGCTGGTTTTCCCGACTGCACGTGCAGCCAGCGCGTTTATCATCGGGATCTCCGTTTGGTTCCCGACGGTGGTGCTGACCTCCAGCGGTATCTCAAACGTAAAGAATTCGTATTTCGAGGTCGCCTCCACACTGGGAGCAAATCACTTCTGGCGTGTTTTCAAGGTGGGAGTGCCCGCCGCAATGCCTAGTATATTCCTCGGGCTGTTCAACGGTATCTGCTCGTCGTTCGTAACGCTGATGACGGCGGAGATGATCGGCGCAAAGTACGGCATGGGCTGGTACGTCAACTGGCAGAAGGAAATGATGTGCTACGCCAACGTTTATGCAGGGCTTATCGTTATCGCAGTGCTGTTCTACCTTGTTATCACGGTTCTTTTCAAGGTAAGGGATAAGGTGCTGCTGTGGCAGAAGGGAGTCATCAAATGGTAGGAGCAATAGAATTCAGCGGCGTGAAGAAGAGCTTCCGCCGTCCCGACGGGGAGATCGTACATGCGCTCAACGGAGTGGATCTGAAAATAGAACAGGGAGATTTCGTCTGCCTTATCGGACCTTCCGGCTGCGGAAAATCCACCATGCTGCGGCTGCTTGCAGGCCTTGACCAGCCGACGGAAGGCGCGGTATACCTCGACGGCGAGAAGATAACCAGACCAAACTACGACCGCGGACTTGTGTTCCAGGACCCGAACCTGTTCCCGTGGCTGAACATCTACGACAACATATCCTTCGGGCTGAGGGCAAGGCACATTTTCAAGCAGAAGCGGGATTCCGTCAGGGAATTCATGGATCTTGTCGGGCTGACCGGATTTGAGAAATCCTACCCGCACCAGCTCTCCGGCGGAATGTGCCAGAGAGCCTCCCTTGCAAGGGCGCTAATCGGTCACCCGAAGGCGCTGCTTCTTGACGAGCCTCTCGGCGCGCTGGACGCGTTCACAAGAATGAACATGCAGGACGAGCTGCTGCGCATCAAGTCAGAGCAGAACATGACCATGGTGATGGTAACTCACGACGTAGACGAAGCGGTGTACCTTTCGAACAAGATAGTTGTAATGTCGCCGCGTCCCGCGAAGATAGAGGAGATACTTGAAGTGCATCTCAGCCAGCCCCGCGACCGAAACAATCCGGAGTTTATCCGCCTTCGCAGCGAGATACTCAAGGTCCTGGACTTCGCGGGCAGGGAAAAAGATGTGGAATATACGATTTAATGGAGGTAATCAATATGAATTTCAGGAAAATAGCCGCAGCTGCGGTTTCAGCGGCGCTCGCGCTGGCGCTTACAGCGTGCGCACAGCAGGAAGGCTCCGGGAGCGCAGGCTCTGGCTCCGGCAGCGATGAATACGTACTCAAGGTAGGCGAGGTGCAGGGCGCGCTCTGCCACGCTCCGCTCCAGGTGGCGATGGAGAAGGGCTACCTCGACGATGAGGGAATCAAGTGGGAGCGTGTTGATTTCGGCGGTTCCGACATTCAGGCGGCTCTCGGCTCCGGCATGATCGACTGCGGCTTCGGACTTATCGGAAAGTTCATTCAGCCGATAGAAAACGGTCTGAACATGGTCATTACCTCAGGAATGCACACGGGCTGCACAAAGCTGCTCGTCCGCGCGGATTCCGGAATCGAATCCGTTGCCGATCTGAAGGGCAGGACCATCGGAGTAAGCTCCCTGGCAAGTTCCGAGGCGATAACTGCAAAGCGCGCCCTTAACGCAGCAGGAGTTGATATATCCGCGGACGGCGGGGAAGTCGCATTTGCGGTGTACAGCACCACCGACCAGCCGGCAGCGCTGATGAACGGAGCGGTAGACGCTATTTCCACGCCTGACCCGGTAGCCACAAACGCAGAGAACGAGTACGGGCTGAAGGTGCTGCTCGATACAGCGGTAACGGAGCCGTACGCGAGTGAATACTGCTGCGTAAGCTTCGTATCCTCCGAGCTTGCGGAGAAGCACCCGGACATTGCCGCGGCGTTCACAAGGGCGGTTCTGAAGGCCTCCGCGTTTGTTGCGGAGAATCCCGAGGAGGCAGCGCAGATACAGATCGACGGCGAGTATGTCAGCGGCGACGCCAGGGCTAACGCGGAGATACTCAAGGGATACAAGTATATTCCGAGCGTTCAGGGCGGATACGACGCGCTGGTGAACGTTGCTGCCGACCTCCACGACATAGGGTTGCTGAAGGAATCTACTGACGTATCCGCTCTGGTGGAGCGTTCGTTCAAGTTCTTTGACGGAGTTCCCGACAGCTATACTGTCAGCGGCGATGAATTTTCGGACGTGGTATATGAGAGCAAGTCGCTCTCAGCGGCTCCGGAGGAGCATGTCGTGAACGACTGCTGCGGATAAAATCTGAGCTGGAATCACTGAGCCGTATTCGGCTGAATATACAAAACTGGCAGGCGGTGAGCCTGCCTGTTTTGTCTTTGAAGTCAGACCTCCGGCAAATTTGCAATGAGGTATTTCCAGTAGTCGTCTTGAATTTCGCGGAAAATAAAACAAGGGCTGAAACCAGCCCTGTTTTTATGTTGAATTGTTGAAAAAAATCAGTTTCTCATGTATTCTCTCCAGTCGAGGTCTCCGCGCTCAAGGGCGTGGATAAGAGCCTCGGCGGTAGCGATATTCGTTGCAACGGGGATATTGTGTACGTCGCAGAGGCGGAGAATATTGATGTCGTTTGGCTCATGAGACTTTGCGTTGAGCGGGTCGCGGAAGAATATCAGCAGGTCGACTTCGTTGCAGGAAATGCTTGAAGCAAGCTGCTGGTCGCCGCCCTGGGAACCGCTGAGGTAACGCTGAATATGAAGTCCGGTAGCCTCGGCAACGAGCTTTCCGGTGGTGCCGGTAGCGCGGATATCATGGTGGCTGAGAATGCCGCAATATGCGATACAGAACTGAACCATCAGTTCTTTTTTGGAGTCATGTGCGATGAGTGCAATGTTCATAGCTGCTCCCTCCTTAGTTGATGTTGATGGTGAGCGGAACTTCCTCACCAAGAATTCTTCTTGCTATAGTCGCGTAAGCCTTGGC
>OLNW01004189.1_pt1 | contig 10434 bp, 10 predicted proteins | sample 1672121 | NCBI WGS metagenome assembly OLNW01 (sample SAMEA3136648, study PRJEB25190) | human gut metagenome
GTCCACAATCTATTAAAATCAGAGAAGATTTACAACGTGTCGTTCAAGATATTAAGAACTTATAAGAGAATGGCGTTATGTCATTCTTTTTTTTGTATTATGTTTTAGTAAAATAAATAGCGATATGTATGGTATGATGTATTTATAGATAAAAGTGAAACAGGATATACGGGGAGACAACTTATGAAGATAAAATATATGGGGAAATTAGATCCAGAAACTAATCCACTTCCAACAAATAAGCTTAAAGAAGGGGCTATTCGATTTAATGAGCCAACGGATAGAAAAAAACAGAATATACAAACAAGTATTGTTACTTTTATTATTATATGTATTATGTTTGTACCGGAATATTTAAATGTTCTTTTTAGAGATGTTGATTCTATGGATTTATCGAATCTTTTTAGCTATTTTATACTCGCAAATATTTTATTAGTTCTTTCAAAACTATGTCAGTTTTATTTCTATAAAGAAATTTATATGTTTAAAATACCACGTGTTGGTTTTGCAGGAGTATATACAACAGAGTTTACAAAGAAAAAATATATAGCTATCAATCTTATTCCTGATATTTTATTTGGTTTAGTTCCTTATTATATTTCATTAACAAAATGTAAGTTTTTTTTAGGAATGGCCGCTATGTTTGTTGTTGCAAATTCAGCAGTAGATTTCATGAATGTATATCATGCATTTGTAGAAATGCCACCGGGTTCAAAAACATTCTTATATCAGTTCAATAATTATTGGTATTTACCAAAAAAAGATAATAATAACTAGGGCGAGGGAAACAGTATGATACTGTTTCTTTTTTATATGAAATATGATGGAATAGAGTTGAATCTTTAGGATATCATAATATAAAATTAAATTATTAAAGAACTTACACAAAGATTACAAATGAAGAAATTATATTAAAGATGAAGGGAGGTATTGTTATGAAGATACTACTTGCTGAAGATCATGATCATTTAAGAGAAATACTAGAAGATTACTTAGTAGAAAATGACTATGAAGTAAAAAGTTTTGATAATGGAGAAGATGCTTATTATTGCTTTTTAACAGAAAGTTTTGATCTTATTTTATTAGATGTAATGATGCCTAAGATGGATGGATTTACTTTATGTCAAAAGGTACGTGAAAAAGAAGAAACACCGATACTTTTTATTACAGCCAAAGTACAAGAAGTTGATCAATTAAAGGGTTATGAATTAGGTTGTGATGATTATATTATTAAACCATTTTCCTTACCTGTATTACTTGCTAAATGTAAAGCTATTACAAACAGAAAACATTATCAATTTTTAGAAAAAGGTATATTAAAGTTAAATACAAGAGAAAAACAAGCATATCTTAATAATCAAAATTTGAATTTAAAAATAATAGATTATAAAATATTAGAATATTTTATAAAAAATCCAAATCAAATCTTATCTAGAGAACAGATTTTATTAAAAGTGTGGGGATTTGATTATAAAGGACAGGAAAGAAGTGTTGATACACATATTAAAATATTAAGAAAAGCCTTGGGACCTTATCAAAAGGGAATAAAGACAGTGATTAAACAAGGTTATTGTTTTGAAACGAAGGTGTTTGAAAATGGTTGATTTTTTAAGAGCGTTAAGTATTGTTTTATTATTAGGCATGTTTTATCTTGCCTTTAAAAATAAGAAATTTAAAAGATTTTTATTAATTGAAAGTGTGTTAATTATTGTTTTTATTATAGGTAGGCAGATGTACACGAGTAATCTTAATACAATGGATACTGTTATGTGGTCATTAGCAAGTGATGTTACGAATAAAACGATAACGCAAAGTGATAAAAATATTGAAAATAATATGCATGATGTACTATCTACTATTTATGATGGTAATGGTTTTGATATTAAACAAAATATAGCTTTTGAATATAAAGTAAAAGATAAATATAAATTAAATAATAAAAACTTTATTATCTTTTTTAAAGATAGTACAAATGATAAGTATACTCTTTTTAATCTAGAAAAATCTTTTAATAAAAAAGAGATAAATAATTTATTAGACTTTTATAATCAAAATCAAGATGGTTGTACTATAAAAAAGATGAGTTTTCATTCAAAAGATAATCAATACATCATAGATCAAATTGTCTTTTATGATGAAAATAGTCATATGACTTATAAACTCGGTAACTCACAAGGAACAATGAATTATTATTCATGGTATAAATATCAAAATAAAAAAGCAAACGATCAAAATAGACTTGGTGATTTTGAATTAATGTTTTTTAATTCAAAACAAACACTAGAAAAGAATCCAAAAGAAAAAGATATTAAAGTAGAACAAGAAACATGTGCTATTTCTTCTGATAAGTCAAAGATATATGTTCATTATGTAAATAAAGAAAATAGTATAAAACTTAATATGTTTATCGATACCCCAAATATTGTTTTAGATAGTCTAAAAGATAGATTTATTTTAATGTTTAGTTTAGTACAAATTATTCTATCATGTATTTATTTTATATATACGTATCTTGAAAATGAAAGAGAGGAATTAAATAAAACAAGAAACTTATTTATCAATGCAATGGCCCATGAAATGAAGACACCAAACGCAGTTATTTTAAATAGTACAGAAATGTTGATAGAAAATGTTAATCCTGAAAAACAACATAAATACTTAAGAATGATCGAAGATGAATCTAAGCATATGAATAATCTTTTAAATCAAATGTTGATATATACAAGAACGACAAAGTCTTATCAGTTGCATAAACAAAATTATAATCTTTCGCCAATGATTGAAGAAGTATTAAAACATTATGATTTAGAATCAAAAATCATTACGATTGATATTGATCCTAAAATCAATATCTCATGTGATCAACAATTGATGATGATTGTCTTTGACAATCTAATCAACAATGCTTTTAAATATGCAAATAAAAAAATAAATATTGTTTATAGACAAGAAAAAATAATTATAAGTAACGATGGATCAAAAATAGAAAATAAAGATATTAATCATATATTTGAACCACTCTATAAAGCAGATGTATCCAGAAATGATACAAATTCTACAGGAATGGGATTAGCGATTGTTAGAAATATTTTAGATTTACACAACTATACTTGTAAAGTTGTACAAGACGAAGAAGTTCATTTTATCATAGAGATGAATAAGTAATAAAAAGTTTATGTAGAAATACATAGACTTTTTGTTACCTTTTTTCTATATAAAACGTATTATAAGTGAAAGAGCTCTTGAGGAGGATGTTATGAAGATAGATACAGAACAAGTGATTGCAACATATAAAGATCGTATTTTTGCGATAGGATTAACGATGTTAAAAAATCCTGATGATGCTGAGGATGTTGTTCAAGAAACTTTTCTTAGATATCATACATATAAAAAAGATTTTGAATCTAAAGAACATATTCAATCTTGGTTATATAAAGTAGCAATTAATAAAGCTAAAGATATTCAAAGAAAGTTTTGGAAAAGAAAACAAGTATCTATGGAAGATTATATGGCAACGATTCCATTTGATAGATCACAGGATGAAGAATTATTTCAAGCAGTGATGGCTTTGCCATCAAAGTATAGTATTGTGATTCACTTATATTATTATGAAGATTATTCAATTAAAGAAATTGCTCAACAATTAAAATTAAATGAAGGAAATGTCAAAGTAAGACTTTCTAGAGCAAGACAATTATTAAAAAAACAACTCAAGGAGAACTGGAACGATGAAGAATAAAGAAGCGTATAAACAAGCGTTTAAACATGTTCATTATCAAAAAGAAGTTAACTTAAATCAAAAAAGAATACCTAAATCCCTTATTACTTTTGTCACTTCATTTATTATATTACTTTCCACATTTACCGTAGCTTATGCTTTCGATATAGGGGGTATACAAAGTAAGATAGAGGTATGGTTTCATGGAGAAAAAAGAATGATTCAATATGAAGAAGTGGAAGATCATGTTTATCATTTCTATACGACAGATGAGGATGGTAATGTCATTGATATGGGAACACACTCAGGATCAAAAGGAACACTTACAGGAATAGAACCAATGAGTGGTGATGAACTTGCAGAAAGTATGAATGATAATAGTGAAATTGTTTATGATGAAAAAGAAGATAAATGTTTATTCTATTATCAAGATAAAGCGATTGATATAACAAAGATGTTTGATAAAGAAAAGGAATGTTATTTAGTAATCAATAATGGTGAAAAAGATATTTATTTTGTTATTAGTTATGAAGATAAAATAGATGACGATTGCACTATATCACAGTATAGTGATGAAAATGCGACAGTTACACAAGGTGTAAAGGTCAAAGATATTAAAGATCGATTTGTAAGAATTAAATAAAAATGGAGGATTTTGAAGTGAACCGAAAAAGTTGGACAAACTTAGGAGGTTCACTTCATTTTCCTCCATTTTTTGATACAATAAATTAAAGGAGATGATCTTATGGAATTACTATTTGTTTTTGCTATGATTCTTATTGTTCTTTATTACTTTTATCAAAAAAGGCCTAAAACACATTTTCCAACGATCTTGTATCAAGATCATAAAAAACATGTACTTAACTATAAAAAAATAAATCCCAATAATAAACAGCCACAGGATTTACAATATACAACCTATTTACTTTCATTAATAAATGAACTACCTCAAGATGAATTTATTCTTATTTATGCATGTTTAAAAAAATGGGAAAAACAAGAAGAAATTGCTTTAGAAGAAAAAGAGGGGGAACTTAATATTCATTTTCATAAAGCTTATACAAATAATCTTGTTGAAGATCAATTATTTCAAATGCTTTATTGTTTAGAAATAGATCATATAGTAGAAAATGAAGTAATTAGAAAATGGGTGGAAGTAGATTTTGATAAAATACTTGAATGGAAAAATGCTTATCTAAAAGATATACAAAACAAACTCAAACAAGAACATAAATTTGTAGATGGAAGATATAGTTTAGAAATCTACCAAGATTTAGAAAAAGTATTAGGTTATAAAAAATATTTGGATGCTTATAAGGAAATAGAAACAGAAGAAGAAAACATCTATGCAATGTTATTTGGATTAAAGGAATGTCCTTATCATATGTATACTTTCTTTATTATGAAAAACGATGATGATAAGCCAATGATAAATAGCTCATTAAAATAGAATCAAATTTTATCTGATTCTATTTCTTTCATATAACCTGCCGTAATAATACTAGCTGGTAAAGCGACAATCGCAATTCCCATAAAGGAAGAAACCATTGTAATTATTCTTCCCAAAGTTGTTATAGGATAAATATCGCTATAACCAACGGTTGTAAGAGAAATCGTTATGGCATCAAAGAAAGTATTAAAGCTATCTGGTTCAACATTAAAAATAATAAGGGCACAAACAAAAATATAACCAATAGCTAAATAAAGAACAGCAATCAAAGCCTTCTTTGAGTTTTTTCCAACCTAAAGAATGATTTGAATATTTTTTGAATAACGAAAGCTTTTAAAGATTCTTAATACACGAAAGGTACGAATAAGACGAATTGTTTTAAGGACTTTAAATCCTTTATTTATCATAATTGATTGAAGGAAGAATTGATAATAAATCAATAATTGCCATAAATGAAAATGGATATTTTATGTAAGAAATAAAGCGAGGATCATCATATTTTAAATCAGCTGTAGCCTATCTTAATAAATAATCAATAATAAAAATTATAACTGTAATTAAATCAAGTGTTGTAAATAACTTTGTTTCTTGTTTAAAAGCAAGAGGAATAATACTCATAAATATTGTAAACATCATCACAAGATCATAAATATGACTTGTTGTGTCATCTTCTTTAGATACTTCTATAATTTCATAAATACGTTTTTTCATAACATCATCCTTATTAAACATACCATAGAAAGTATTTATTTCATATCATGAAAGTTACGAAAATATTAATTCCTTTTTGATAAGATAAAAGTAAGAAAAGAGGGATACTATGTATAAAATTATAGCATGTGATTTAGATGAAACATTGTTGAGTGATGATCGTACGATTTCTAAAGAGAATATTGAAGCCATTCAAAAAGCAAAAGAGTTAGGTGTGAAGTTTGTTCCAGCAACCGGAAGAGGCTTTAATACCGTTGATGGAACTTTAAAAGATTTAGGATTGTATGATTTAGAAAATGAATATGTGATTTCTTATAATGGTGGAGCCATTACTGAAAATAAAGGAAGTAAGTTACTTCATTTTGAAGGAATTTCTTTTGAAAAAGCGAGTGAACTTTACAAAAGAGGTTTAGATTATGATGTTTGTATCCATGTTTATACAAAAGATATGGTCTATGCTTATAAGTATGTCCAAGAAGAAAAAGATTATTTGGCAGGAAGAATGGAAGTTACAGAAATTTTTGATGATAATATTGATTTTTTAAAGGGTCAAGAAATTGTAAAAGTCTTATATATGAATACAGATTACCAATATTTAAAAGGAATTGAAAATGATTTAAAAGAGATAACAAGTGATTTGGATGTAAGTTATTCATCGAATCGTTATATTGAATTTAATCATCAAGGAGTTAATAAAGGACAAGGTTTAAAGAAACTTGCAGAGTTATTACATGTAGATATTAAAGATACAATTGCAATAGGTGATAATTTTAATGATTTATCAATGATCAAAGTAGCAGGCCTTGGGGTAGGTGTCCAAAATACAGTTGAAGAAATGAAAAAAGAATGTGATATTATTACCAAGGCAACAAATAATCAAGGAGCGATTGCAGAAGTTATCAATAAACATATTTTAGGCACAAATTAAGTTTTGTGCTTTTTTTCTTTCTTGGTATAATGAAGTGAATATGAAAAGAGGAAGCCTATGAAATCATTTTTTTACAGAGACAATATTAAAAAGAGGAAAAACATATTTTGAACAAAATAGAGTTTTTTCTGTAAATCAATATGATAACCAAACCTATACAGGAATTATTTTAGGAAATGAAGCTTATCATACTAAAATCACTTTAGATGAACATTATGATGTCATGTCAGCTACGTGTGATTGTCCTTATGCTAAAGAAGGAAATCATTGTAAACATGAAGCGGCACTTTATTTTGCGATTGAAGATCGACTTCCTAAAGATGAACAACAATATATTGATATCAATGCTTTATTAAAAGATGTTCGTAGAAGAACACATAGTAGTTTTATGTTAAAACGTGAATTCAATCAAGAATTTAAAAAATATTTAAAACGTATTATTCAATTAAATGAACAAGGAAGTTTTCATATTACCAATTATCAACAAGTCATTGATGAATTTTTAAATTCTAATTATCCTAACGATTATCGTCATGAAATACTTCAAATCATGTTTCAAGGTTATAGTAAGTTACTTACAAGTGAACATAATAAAGAACTTACAACGCGCTGGTTAAAAGAAAATATGAAATATCAAAGATATGAAAATGCATTTAGCTATATTATGATGATTATCTATAAATTAGATGTCAATGATCAAATAGATATTATTAGAGAAATGCTTTTAACGAAAAGAAAAGTTTCTTTACTAAATACATACTTTAAAATTATCAATGATCATCATTTAGATATGAAAAAATATTTAGATGATATTCAAATTTATAATAACAATGAAGATTATATCACAGAAATGATACATTATTATGTTGATCACCAACAAGTAGGACTTGCTCGTCTTTACTATAAAAAACATGAACAAAATATTAGAAAAAAAGAAACCAAGGCAAAACTTGATTCATTGCTTGATCCTGAACATGAAGATGCCTACTTGAATTATATTTATTCTAAATTAGATTATTATAATTCATCGCATATTCCTGTTTATTACGTAGATTTAAAACAATTTTATGGAATTAAGTTTGAAGATTATTTACTAGATTTTATGGATGCAATTAAACCTATCTATGATGATTATGATTTAGCTTTAATGTTTAAACAAAGTCAAGATGTTAAATATTTGATCTATGTTTTACTTCAAAGACCAAATATGACACTTTTTGAACAAACAAAAGAAATCATTAAAGAATATAGTTTAGAAATGTATTTAATGGTTTATGTTGAATGTTTAAAAAATTATATTAAAAAAGGAAATTCAAATTATTATTTTAAAAATTATGTTTATGAGTTATTTCTTGATTTAGATAAAATATCAAAAATAGAGTTTGTTGATATGATCAAAAAAGAATATCCAAGAAAAAAGAAAATACATGAAATGTTAGATGAATGTTTAGAAGAAGGTGATGAAATTGAAATTTAATATTAATTTAAATGTTGTAAAAAGTAAAAATAACTTAGAGATTGCCAGAAGATATCATCACTATGATAATGTAGAAAGTATGTATATTACTTTAAAAGATGATCTTTATCATATTGATGCTGTCGTTTCAGTTTTTAATCACATACAAAAATGTTCATTAGAAATTAAAGATAATAAAGTCGTTTCTTATAAATGTGCGTGTCCATTTAATGATCAAGATTCTATGTGTGGTCATTTAGGGGCAGTTATTATGAAACTTAATGAATTAGAAATCAATGATTTTCCTTTTGAGTATCAAAGTGAAAAATTAGAAAAAATGAAAGAGATTGAAAAAGAAAATCAAAGACAAAGAAGAAAAGCTCAACTTAGACAACTGGCACATACATCCTCACGTCTCATTGATCTTAATAAAAATCATTATCAAACAGAATTACAACTATCTATTAATAATGAAAAATATGATTTAACACCTTTTATTTATCTTCAAGATGATGAGATAAATGTTGACTATAGAGTTGGAAATGAAAAGAAGTATGTAGTCAAAAATATTACAGAATTTATTGATCGAATCAATCATCAAGAAAATTATAAATATGGAAAATCTTTAGAATTTGTACACAGTGAAAAGAATTTTACAGAAAATGCCTTAAAACAAATAGATTTCATGAAAAAAGCAATCTCCTTTAGAAGTCAAGACATAGAAGACTATAACTATTACTATGAACCCATTAAAAGAAACATCCCTATTGATAAACGTTTACTTGATGAGCTTTATGAAATCAATAAAGAGAATCTTTCTTTTGGTGAAGTAGAACCAGAGCTACGTTTATATATTAATAAAGAAGAAGATTTTTATGTCATTAGAGTAAGTATCAATCAAGAAATGTTTATTGGAAATAAACATGGTTATCGCTATGAAATGAATAATGGAAAGTTTTATATGGAACGTATCGTTCTTGATGAAGAGGGGAATATTGCCCGTTTTTTAGAAAGTATTATTGAAAATGAAGGACAACTGATTGTTTTAGAGGAACAATATCATGATTTCTATAAGTACGTCTTATTACCAATTCTTTCTTATTTTGAAGTCTTTGATCAAAGCCAAGAAGAAATACCAACTTATGATGAAATTAAAATCTATGGAGATATTGATGATGATCAAATGATTTATTTTCAACCAGTCTATGTGGATGAAAATCAAAATAGAGTGTATGGATTTAATGATCAATTGATGACAACTTATCAACAAGATTTGGTAGAAAAATATATTGAACGTTATGCTTCATTCATCGATACAAAAAAACATCGTGCCTATTTTGATACAAATAGTCAAACAACCTATGAATTTATTTTTGAAGGTTTAGATTATTTAAAACAATATGGGGATGTTTATGTATCAGAAGCTTTAAAAAGAGTAGGAAAGAAGATATCTTATAATTTACATGTAGGTGTCAGTATTGAAAATGATCTTTTAAAATTTGATATTTCTTCGCATGAAATACCAAAGAAAGAACTACAAGAGGTTTTAAATCAATATCGTCGTAAGAAGAAATTCTATCGTCTAAAAAATGGAGAAATTCTTTATTTAGATTCACCAGATTTAGAAGAATTAAGTCAATTTATGGATGATTATCATATTGATGTCAAAGATATTGATGATGGTGAATTCTCGATGAATAAACAAAGAATGCTTGCTATTGATGAAGAAAATGATTTTGAATATGTTGAACTAGATAGAGAAGAATCTTTTGTAGAGACATTGGATCGTTTTAAATCAGCAACTCAAAAAGAATATCCTATCGCTAAAGAATATAATACTATTTTAAGAGATTATCAAAAAGAAGGTTATGTGTGGCTTCATACTTTAAAAGATTATGGATTTAATGGGATTTTGGCAGATGATATGGGGTTAGGGAAAACTTTACAAATCATTACGTTATTAGATTCATTAGAAACGCCTCGACCAAGTTTGGTAGTTTGTCCTTCTTCACTTATTTATAACTGGGAAGATGAAGTCCATAAATTTTCTAATAAATTACCAGTTACATGTATTACAGGAAATATACAAACAAGAAGTGAATTAATTAAAGAAATTAAACAAGGATTATATGTAACTTCTTATGATTATATGCGTAGAGATTTTGAACTTT
>OLNW01004194.1_pt1 | contig 10424 bp, 11 predicted proteins | sample 1672121 | NCBI WGS metagenome assembly OLNW01 (sample SAMEA3136648, study PRJEB25190) | human gut metagenome
ACTGGAGCTTTTGATGCAGGTATTTTGATTTCTTCTTTAGTTTGTGGGTTTCTACCTTTTCTAGCTGCTCTTTTTCTTACTTCAAAAGATCCAAATCCAACTAATTGAACTTTTTCTCCTTTTTTTAGTGAGTCTGTTACAACTTCTACAAAAGCGTTAACTGATGCTTCTGCTGCTTTTTTTGTTTCTCCTGTTTTTGCAGACATTGCTGCGATTAATTCAGCTTTGTTCATTTAAATTACCTCCTATAAGACTTTTAAGTATATGTAGTACTATTGCCTGAACTTAGCAATAAATGTCCTACTAATTAATTAAATTCGCCAAAAATCCCTAAAATCCTTCTTTTTTTTGATAAATTTTCTTTATTTTTAGTATATTTTTAGCTTTTCTAATACTCTTGCAATTTTATCTCCTGCTGGTAGCATTAATATTTCTTCTTTTTTAAATATTTTTAATACTATTAATGCTAAAGCATAGATTACAACTGCTACTCCTAATGCTACTAGTGTAGCCAATTTTCCACTTATTATTCCTAAAATGTTTGTATATACAAAATATGAGCAAATTCCCATTATTGCTGTTGCAATTGCTGGTTTTATAACAGACTTCATAACTCCTAAATCTAATTTTATATTTTTTCTTAATGATGTTATTGCTATAGTAAATGCTACCGCATGACACGCAACAGATGCCCAAGCTGCTCCATTAACTCCTATTGATGGAATTGGTACTAATATTAAATTTAATATTAATTTAACAAGTACTCCGGCAACCTAATGATATTGCTGGTATTTTTAGTTTTCCATATCCTTGTAAAGCACCATTTATAGTTTGGTCTAATATTGTAAATAATATTGTTAATGCACTTATTTGTAATATTACTGTTCCATCACTTGCATTTGGGAATAGTAAATTTAATATTGGTCCTGCAAATATGCACATTCCCACTGTACATGGTAATCCTATTAACATAGAAATTAATAATGAAAATGATGTTCTTTTTGTTATTGTTTCTTTATCCTTTTTTGCTTTTGCTGCTGATATTGCAGGTACTAAAGCTGTAGAAAATGCTACATTTATTGATAATGGTAGACTTGTTAATGTATCGACTTTTCCACCTAAAATTCCATATTGTGATACTGCCATATCTTCTGGCATAAAGTTTTTCAAGCTTCTTACTACTGTAAATGAATCTATATTTTTATTTAATGATGACATTATTGCTGTTAATGCTATTGGTATTGACACTAATAAAATCTTTTTAACTATTGTTCTTACTCTTTCATATTTATAATTTACTGTTGATTTTATTTCTACTGCTATTTCTTTTTTCCTTGTTTCATAATATAGATATAAATATCCAAAACCAGCCATTGTTGCAAGTGTTGTTGCAAGTGTTGCTCCTCCTGCCATCCATTGAGTTGAAGTGTTTGATATTATTGCAACAACTTCTACTAGTATAATTGTTAATGCTGTTTTAAATATTTGTTCTATTGTTTGTGACCTGGCTGTTGCTTTTATATTTTGTCTTCCATTAAAATATCCTCTCATTACAGATGCTATTGCAACAAAGAATATTGCTGGTGACAATGCTACTAATGTCATTTCTGCATCTGGAATCTGTAACCAATATACAGATATTACTCTTGCACCTAAAAATAAAAGTAATGATCCTACTAATCCAATTACAGAAAATGTTGCAAAAGCAATTTTAAATATTCTGTGTGCTCCTTTATGATCTCCTATTGCTACTCTTTCTGATACTAATTTTGATATTGCATTTGGAACTCCTATTGATGATATTGTAAGTAACATTGCATATATTTGATATCCTGCTGCTACTATTCCGTTTCCTTTATCTCCAAAACCTTGTCTATTTGTTAAATATAGTGTATATACAAGCCCTAATAATTTTATTAATACTTGTGAAAATATTAGTGTAATTACTCCTTGCATAAATGTTTCTTTTTTTGGTGCTTTTTCTTTTTTTACTTCCTTTACCGCTTCTTTTGCCATAAAATTACTCACTCCTAAATTAGATTAATAATGGAAAAAGATTGTTAGCATAATTTTTGTCTTCATGCCACAATCTTCTTCCCCTTTTATATCATATGTTTTATATATAATTTATATGTTTTTATCAATATTAGGTAGTAATTGTTTCTTTCTAGATACTACACCTTCTAAGAAAGCTCTGTTGTCTTCTAACTTTTTGTCAAATGCTTTTTCTACAACATCTACTTTATCTCCTAATGCAATTATTTCTGAATTACTATTTAAAATATCTGTTATTGCTAGTACAAATATGTTTAATCCATTTTCTTCAATTTCTTCTTTCATTGCATTTTCTAATTCTTCTTGTCTTTTTAATACATCTTCTATACTTACAGTATTTACTTGAGCTATAACAAATTTAACTCCGTTTTTTTCTAAGCTCTTTGCATCTAAGTTTACTAATTCTTTAGCTGTAAAGTCATCTAGGTCTGTACCTGCTTTTAGCATTTCTAACCCATATTCTTTTATATCAATTCCTGCAATTTTTTCTAGTTCTTCTAATGCTTTAATATCATGTTCGGTTGTTGTTGGTGATTTTAGTAATAATGTATCTGATATTATAGCACTTGCCATTAAAATTGCTTCTTCTTTGCTTATTTCAAAATTTCTGTGTTTGTATTCTTGATATAAAATTGTTGATGTACAACCATATGGTTTTGCTAAATAATATAATGGTTCAGATGTTTCAAAATTTGCTATTCTATGGTGATCTACTACTCCCATGATTTTAGCTTTTTCTATTCCATTTACACTTTGCCCAAATTCATTGTGATCTACTAATATTACTTTTTGTCCTTCTTCAATATTTTCAATTAATTCTGGTGCTTCTAATCCCAAATAGTTTAACACATATTGTGTTTCTTTGTTTACATTTCCTAATCTTACTGCTTTAGGGAATTTGCATCCTGTTTTTTTATTAAATCTTTCTTTTACCATGCTTGAGCATATTGTATCTGTGTCTGGATTTTTATGTCCAAATATTAAAATTTTTTCTTCCATTTTCATTTCTCCTTTTTTATTGACTTTTTCGAGTATTTTTCTCTTTTCCTACGTTTCTTACTATATAACATTTTTTCAAAAAAAACAAGCGAACATCTTAGTTTTTTTCTAATATTTCTTCTAATTCTTCTTTAGAAAATTCATATTTTTTATTGCAAAAATGACAAACAACCTCTGCTTTTCCATCTTCTTCAATAATTTCTTTTATAGTATTTTTATCTAATGTTGCTAACCCTTCTAACATTCTTTCTTTTGAGCAATCACATTCATATACAGGTGTTTTCATATCTTCAATTACTTTAACATTTTTATCTCCTGTTACTTTCTTTGCGATTTCTAATAAGCTTAATCCTTCATCTAACATTTTTGATATTGCTCCAGCTTCAAATATTGATTTCTCTATATTTGCTATTTCTTCATCTGTTGCATCTGGCATGGAATTTATAATATATCCGCCTGCTCTTTTTACTCCATCTTTGTTTACTAAAACTCCTAAAGCTACAGCTGTTCTTGTTTGCTCTGAATTAACAAAGTAATTTGTAAAATCATCTGCAATTTCTCCTGATGTTAAAGGAGATACCCCTACATATGGTTCTTTTAAACCTATATCTTTAATTACATTTATATATCCATCTATTCCAACTGCTCCACCTACATCTAATTTTCCAAATTCATTTAGTGGAAGGTCTACATATGGATTTGCTACATAACCCTTTACTTTTGGACTATTATTTGCTGTTGTTAACATTGTTCCTATTGGTCCATTTCCTTGTATTTGGATTGTTAATTTATCTTCTTTATTTTTCATTTCTTGTCCCATTAAAGCTGTTATTGTTAACAATCTTCCAAATGCAGCTGTCGCAACTGGGCTTAAATCATGTATCTTACGTGCTTTTTCTACTAAATTTGTTGTATTTATACATACAATTGATATTTTCCCATTATATGCTAAAAATTTTGTTATTTTATCTTCCATTTCATTTTCCTTTCTTTCAAAAAAGCCACAGAAAATGTGGCTAATTATCAATTTATTTTTTAATTATGTATTTGAAACATATCTTTTCCTTCTCCACATACAGGACATACCCAATTTTCTGGTAATTCTTCAAATGGTGTTCCTGGTTTTATTCCTGCCTTTTCATTTCCAAACTTAGGATTATATATATATTTGCATTCTACACATTCATATTTTTTGTTTTCAGATTTTTCTTCTTGGAAATTTTTATATCCCAATCCAATTGCTACTATTACCATTAGAAGGAATGATAATGCTTTCCATATTCCACTATCTAATAATATAACTGCAAATATTCCAAATGTTGCACTTAGTCCATATAGTATTAGAACTGCCTGTTTTTGGCTAAAACCTTTAGCTACTATTCTATGATGTAAATGTCCTTTGTCTGCCTTAAATATTGCTTTTATTGATTTTCCTTTTATTAGTCTTCTTATTATTGCCCATATTGTATCAAATATTGGTAACCCAAGTACAATAAGTGGTAATACTATAACTGCCATTGTATAAGTTTTGGCCATACCTAGTATAGATATTATTGATAATGAATATCCTAAAAAGTTTGAGCCAGTGTCTCCAATAAATGTTTTTGCTGGTGCAAAATTAAATGGTAAAAATCCAACTAATGCTCCTGCTAATGCTGTTATTAATATTATTGATACTAATGGTGAACCATTTAAAACAAATATTACTAATAATGATATTGCTGAAATTACTGATATTCCTGATGATAGTCCATCAAGTCCATCTATTAAGTTTATTGCATTTGTTACTCCTACAATCCATAAAACCGTTAAAACGGCTGAGAATACTTCACCTAATTCTGATGTACTGAAAAATGCTAAATCTACGTCTCCTATTCTTATTCCAAATGCTACTGCTACAATTGCTGCAACTAGTTGGCCTGAAAGTTTTGTTATAGGTTTTATTGGTTTTATATCATCAATTACGCAAGTTATTGTTATTATGCATATTCCTAAAAACATTCCTATTAGTTTCATTCCATATTGTTCTTGCCCTGCCAAATTTATTGTATTTTCCATTCCCATTACAATTAATAAATATATTGTTGAAACTAGAAAACCTAGTATTACTGCTGGTCCTCCAAATTTAGGCATCGCTTTTTTGTGCATTCTTCTTTCATCTTTTGGTACATCTACTGCTCCTATTTTATGTGCCAATTTTATTGTATAAGGCGTTGCCATAAATGACACAATAAATGCTAGTAAAAATGCTATTGCTACGTCTCCCCACATTTACTTTGCCTCCTATTTCATGTTTTTATCTTCTATTTCTTCTATCAATTTTATTCTTTCTTCATGTCTTCCACCTTCAAAGTTTGTTGCTAACCACATTCTTAATATGCGTATAGCTTCATTAATGTCAACATCATCTGCACCCATTGCTAGGATGTTACTATTATTATGTAGTCTTGAATATTTAGCTGTATATTCATTATGACATAATGCACATCTTATTCCTTTGAATTTATTTGCTACTATGCTCATTCCTATTCCAGAACGACATATTAATATTCCTTGATTTTCTTTATTTTTTTGAACTTCTTGTGATACTTTACTTGCTATATCTGGATAATCTACACTTTCTTCTTCATATGTTCCTAAATCTTTATATTTAATTTCTTTTTCTTCTAAATATTTTTTTATTTCTTTTTTTAATTTATATCCCCCATGGTCACTGCCAATTATTATCATATGTATCACTCCTTATAATTATCATGGTTTCAATATACCATAATTTCGCCATTTTTACAATGTTTTTTCGAAGATTTTGCTATTTTGCTTGCAAATTACTGAAAAATATGGTAGAATAACAAATGTTATATAATGTATTAAGACTAAGAGGAGGTGCTAAATAAGATGCCAAATATTAAATCAGCTAAAAAAAGAGTTAAAGTAATTGAGAAAAAAACTTTAAGAAATAATATGATAAAATCAGGATATAAATCAGCTGTTAAAAAATTCGAAGAAGCTATAGCTAATGGAAATGTTGAAGAAGCTAAAGTTTTATTAGCAGAAGCTACAAAGAAAATAGACCAAGCTTGCAGCAAAGGTGTTATTGTTAAAAACACAGCAGCTAGAAAAAAATCTAGTTTATCAAAAAAATTAAATGCAGCTATGGCTTAAGGCTAAATAAAGATTATGCATAGTTTTTATTTAAATAAGGAATATTCTAATTTTGAATATTCTTTTTTTATTGCTCAATTTTTAATATATATTAAATTTATACTCTCTGAATGTGAAAGAAGTAATGTTAAAATTTCTTAAACAAATTTATGAAAGTTGCAAAAATTTCCATTGTATTTCTTCTTGGTTGATGATAAGATTTATATAGTTATTATACGATAGAAGGTGTTTAAAATGTTTAAAAAAATCTTTGAAAGCTTTAATAATTTTGAACAAATAACATATAAAATATTAAAACATGGATTAACATTTTGTTTAATATTATGCATAATTTCTGTATCAATCTTACTTACATACAACCTACTTATTTTATCTCCTTTCATATATTACATAGGAATCGGGTTATTCAGGTTAAGCCTTATATTTGCGATTGAATTTGTTGTTTGTAGTTTTGTTGCAGATGGTATAAAAAAGCAATCCATATAAAAAGAGTCTCTTATATACTTAAAAATATTTTTTCTAATTTAAGTATATTTGAAACTCTTTTTAATTTATTTTTTTAATTCTTCTAAAAACATTTCATTTAACATTTTAGGATTTGCTTTTCCTTTTGTTGCCTTCATTGCTTGTCCTACTAAAAATCCTAATGCTCTATCTTTTCCAGCTTTATAATCTGCTATTGATTGTGGATTTGCTTCTAGTATTTCTAAAACTATTTTTTTAATTTCTCCTTCATCTGAAATTTGAATCCAACCTTTTTCTTTTATTATTTCTTCTGGGTCTCTAGGGTTCTCAAATAGCTCTTCTAGGACTTTTTTACCGATACTTGTACTGATTACACCTTTATCAATTAAAATCACTAATTTTCCAAGCTGATTGCAATCAAAAGGTATATGCATTGGCTCTGTTTCTGTTTCATTCAATATTCTTGATATATCAGATATAATCCAGTTATTTACTGCTTTTGGATTATTGCATACATTAATCGCCCCTTCAAATAAGTCTGATAGATATTTAGATGATGTTAATATTTTTGCATCTTTTTGAGATAATTTATATTGTTCTAAATATCTTTCTTTTCTGCTTTCTGGTAGTTCTGGTAAGTTATTTTTTATGGTTTCTATATATTCTTCAGAAAGTTTTATTGCAACCAAATCAGGGTCTGGGAAATAACGATAATCTTGTGCATTCTCTTTATCTCTCATTGAAAATGTTTTTCCTGATACTTCATCCCATCTTAATGTTTCTTGTTCTATTTTTTCACCATTTTCTATTACTTCTATTTGTCTTCCCATTTCATATTCTATGGCTCTTGTTATACTTCTAAATGAGTTCATGTTTTTCATTTCTGTACGTGTTCCAAATTTTTCTTCACCTTTTTTTCTAACAGAAACATTAACATCTGCTCTTAATGAACCTTCTTCCATTTTACAGTCTGAAACTTCTATATACTCTAATATTGATTTTAATTTCTTTAAGTATAGTTCAACTTCTTCTGTTGTTCTTAAATCTGGTTCTGATACTATTTCTATTAAAGGAACACCTGCTCTGTTTAAATCAACCAAACTTCCTCCACCAAATTCATCATGGTTTAATTTTCCAGCATCTTCTTCTATATGGATTCTCGTAATCCCTATAGTTTTTTCTCCTTGTGATGTTTCTATTTCTATTTTTCCATGTTCACAAAGTGGTTTGTCAAATTGTGATATTTGATAAGATTTTGGTAAGTCTGGATAAAAGTAATTTTTTCTATCATTTTTGCTGTCTCTTGCAATTTCACAGTCTGTTGCAAGTCCCGCTTTTACAGCATATTCTACTACTTTCTCATTTAAAACTGGTAAAGTTCCTGGCATTGCCATACATATAGGACATGTTTGAGTGTTTGGTTTTGCCCCAAACGCTGTTGGACAAGAACAGAATATTTTTGTTTTTGTTGAAAGTTCAGCATGCACTTCTAGTCCTACTACTAATTCATAATCTTCTTTAGACATTTATTTTCCTCCTATTTTGCAAATTGTGGTTTATAATTTTCTCTAAATTTAATTTTTTGTTCAAATGTATAAGCCGCATTTAATATTGTTTCTTCACAGAATTTATTTCCTATTAATTGCATACCTATTGGCATACCTGTTGAATCTACTCCACATGGAATTGAGATTCCTGGTAATCCTGCTATATTTACAGAAACTGTACATATATCTGATAAATACATTTCTAATGGATTTGTTGTTTTTGAACCTATATCAAATGCTACTGTTGGAGATGTTGGTGTTAATATAACATCATATTTCTCAAAAGCCTTATTAAATTCATTTGTTACTAATGTACGAACTTGTTGTGCTTTTTTGTAATATGCATCATAATATCCTGATGATAATACATATGTTCCTAATATTATTCTTCTCTTCACTTCAGGTCCAAAACCTTCACTTCTAGATTTTACAAATAATTCTCTTATATTTTTAAAATCTTTTGCTCTATGCCCATAACGAATTCCATCAAATCTACCTAAGTTTGAACTTGCTTCAGCACAAGCAATAATGTAATATGTAGCTAATGAATATTTTGCTATATCTAAAGAAATTTCTTCTACTATTGCTCCCATATCTTTGTATGTTTGCATAGCTTTTTCTAAACTTTCTTTTACTTCTTGGTTTATACCTTCTCCAAAAAATTCTTTTGGTACTCCAATTTTTAGTCCTTTAACATCCTTTTGTAAACATTTTGTATAGTCTATTTTTTCTCTTTCTTCTGATGTTGTATCTTTTTTATCATGTCCAGCTATTAAGTTTAATAACATTGCACTATCTTTTACATCTTTTGTTATTGGTCCTATTTGATCTAATGAAGATGCAAATGCTACTAATCCATATCTTGAAACTAATCCATATGTAGGTTTTAATCCTACAACTCCACAAAAACTTGATGGTTGTCTTATAGATCCTCCTGTGTCTGACCCAAGAGCCCAAGGTACCATTCCAGCTGCTACTGCTGCTGCAGAACCTCCTGAAGAACCTCCTGGTACTTTATTTAGATTCCATGGATTTCTTGTTTTCTTAAAATAAGAATATTCTGTTGAACCTCCCATGGCAAATTCATCCATATTAAGTTTTCCTAAATTAATTATATTTTCATCTTTTAATTTTTCTACAACTGTTGCATCATAAGGTGCAATAAAATTTTCTAACATTCTAGAACTACATGTTGTTTTTACACCTTTTGTACACATATTATCTTTTATTCCTATTGGAATTCCTGCAAATTCTCCTAATTCTTCCCCATTATCAATTTTTTCTTGAATTTCTTGAGCTTGTTTTTTGGCTTCATTATTTAATGTTGTAACAAATGCTTGTACATCATTTTCTCTATTTTCTATATTTTCTGTATATGCATCTATAATTTGTGTTACTGTTAACTCTTTATTTTTTAATTTTTCTTGTAATTCATGTACAGTAAGTTCTGTAATATTCATTAAGATTCCTCCTATATATTTATTTTTACTAATCGTATTTTATCTAACAATTTTAGTTTAATACTTTTGGAATTTTAAACATATTTTGTTCTTTTTCTTCAGCATTTTGTAATAAACTTTGTGTATCCTTAAATATTTCTATTTCATCTTTTCTGAATCTATTTTTAGCTTCATTTGCTCCTATTGTTATATCTAGTCCATTTACTGGTGCTTGATTTACTATATTAGCAAAATTTAATATTTCTTCTAAGTTTTTTAAATAGTTGTCTAATTCATTTTCTTCTATCTCTAAGCTTGCTAAATTAGCTATGTGTAAAAGCTCTTCTTTACTTACTTGCATCTAATCATCTCCTAATTCAATTTGCTTTTTATTATATACTTTTTTGCATAAAAAAACAAGCCCTAAATGGCTTGTTTTCGCTTTTTTATGATTATTCGTTCGAAACTATTTTAATTCAACAACAGCTCCAACTTCAGCAAATTTAGCTTTTAATTCTTCAGCTTCTTCTTTGCTAGCTCCTTCTTTAACTGTTTTAGGTGCTCCGTCTACTAATTCTTTAGCTTCTTTTAGTCCTAATCCTGTAGCATCTCTTACTACTTTGATAACTTTGATTTTTTGATCTCCAGCTTCAGCTAATACAACATCAAAAGATGTTTTTTCTTCTGCTGCTCCTGCTGCAGCTCCTGCTGCTGGTGCAGCTGCTGCTACTGCAGATACTCCATATTTTTCTTCTAT
>OLNW01004203.1_pt1 | contig 10410 bp, 4 predicted proteins | sample 1672121 | NCBI WGS metagenome assembly OLNW01 (sample SAMEA3136648, study PRJEB25190) | human gut metagenome
ATGTAGTTTTGAAGGTACATGGAATATAGACAGGAATGAGAAGCAGTGCGAAAGCGCTGTTTTTTTCTTGCAAAAACTAGAAGTGCTACATTGCACTTCTATAAAAATACAAACACTCAACAGGCGTTACTATTACGTAAACTGTGAATAGTTTACGCTATTACTATGAAATAATCCAGAATTAATTGATAAAAGAGAAAATTTATCAGTTGATTCTGGGTTATTTTTTGGGGGTAAAACACGTAATTTCTTGAAATAGTGTTATAAATCTTGGAATTGTGTTATAAATCTTGAAATTGTGTTATAAATCATGAAAATTTAATATTCATTAAATTGGAAAGTTATGTTAATATAGTGTATGAAACAAAGACAAGAGAATGCCGATAGACAGCAAAGGAGAGACAGAAGTATATTATCGGTTTATGGAAAAGGGATGGAGTTCGAAAAATGAGAGGAAAGGCAAAACAGAGAGTTAGTCTGATACTTGTAGTGACAATGGTACTTGGAACAGTATTAACAGGAAATACTGTATTTGCAACAGGAGAGAGCAGTGACGAACAAGATCGGATAAAAATTAATATTTCTAAAGATTCTGAACAAACTGTGGAACAGAATGTTACACAGACAATTCATGTGACTGCGCAGGGGCAGTGCTCGCAATCAGTCTGTCTGGATGTATATCTAAAAAACGAGGACGGATCTGCGGCAACAGATATAGATGCAGTCAATCTTCTGACAAGCGATCAGCTTACAGATAAAAACACACAGAAAACAATCGATGAGACATTGAAAGATTCAGTGACTCTTAATAATGGAACAAAGGCAAGTCCAACAGCAGAGTGGAAGAATGACAAGGACGATAAGGGAACAGTTACTTCTAAATATCTGCAGATCACAATGCCAACAGATACAACAGCAATAAACTTTGATATGCAGCTTCAGTATCGTACAGATGAAGCAAGCTATACAAAGAAAGTGCTGGTTGAGGCAAAGGCATTCGAAGAGGAGCAGGATATCACAGAAGCAGCTAAGAGAGCAGACGAGAGCAAAGAGAATGAAGCGACAGTTGTCTGGGAAGGTCAGGCAGTAAGTCAATCAGAAAGCGAAGCTGCGGATGAGAATACGGACGGAGAAAATGAATCACAAGTAATGGCTGCAAATGCGGAAACACCAGTGACAATTTACTTCGCAGCACCAAAGGATTGGACCGATAATAGATATACGATAAGAGCAAATGGCAAGCTCCAATCAGATCCGGAAAAGTGGAAATTTGTAGAAATGCAGGATACTGGAAAAGAATATCTGGGCAAGAAAGTATATGCGGTAGACACAACAACTCCTGATGGTGGATTTTATATTTTACAGTTTCAAGCATATCAAGGTAAACAGCATAAAGCTCAGTATGAACCAATCTCTAATGTTTGGACGGAAACATCTAAAATAGATAAAAAAATATATGTACCTGATGATGGAAAATGGTATCCATACAATCCCTTTGATCCTAACAACCACACCTACTTTGCTGGCAAATCCATCCTTTTCTATAACAAAGACACAGAAGATCTTTCCGGTGGTGTAACAGCAGTATTCTATGAAAAGGATAGTTCAGGAACTCTGAAAGAAGTAAAACGAATCGAGATGACAGCTGGTACTGGAAACAAAAAATTTTCAGTAACAATTCCAGGTAAGGCGTGTTCCTACATTCGTTTTGTAAAAACATTAGATGGAATGATATTAGGTGATTCCTACTCAAATTTCTATGGACAGGGAAAGGAAGAAGCAGATGTCACTGAACACTTTGTATACAGTGACTCAATGTATTGTTATAACTACAATGGTACTGCAAAAAATTCTTCTTGGGGAACAGCAGGTGCAGTAACAGTTTATTACGACGCTACATTATCCAAACTGTCCTATGAAAATACAGATGATGCGAGAAATGATGGAAAAGGAATTCCATATCCAGGTACGACGAAGGTTTATTATTATGCTACAAACGGAACGAATGTAAAAACCGGGGAAATGAAATTAGATAATAAAGAAGGCTATCCAGATGTATATAAGGTTGATCTTCTGGATGGATACAATAAAGTAAGATTTGCAGCTTATGATGTCCAGAACGCGGAGGCATCACAAAATGGTAATGCAACAGATCTGGTAACAATCCCAGGTGGTTTGATGAATCCGTGTTATTACGGTGATTCCAGTGATGATGTTATTTACAACGGTGGAAATCGTGGTGGATATTGGGATGAGGCTTATACTGTAAGAGATCCTGAAAAAGAAGCAAAACAACATAATAGTAAAGCTGTTGTAGACATTAATGAAGGCAAATTTACAAGAAATGCGAGCACTTTATATGTAAATTCAACATTTTATGATTATTATACAGATTATGAATTGAACGGAAAAAACCGAGATAATTATGATGATTCCCAAGATCCTTCACAAAGAACTTATGTTACCTTCCGTCAGTTTGACCAAGCACTCAGTGATTACTATTACAAGGCAAATGTAGGTATACCGATTTATACCGGTCATTTTCAGCCGGATTATAGCAATTGGGGTAATCGTTTTTCTGCAATCGCCTATACATTAGAACTTTATGGATATGATAAAGATAATCAAAATGGTTTTATGTCTACGAATAATTCAACATTGAATGCGAAGGGAGATGGAAATGACAAATACTATGATGCAGCAGCACAAGGATTGGTAGCAAATGTATTAAATGGAAACAATTTAATGACTTCAAATAACGAAGTATTAGAACCACATTTTAATGAGAAATTTCTTACAGAAGATAACAGTAAACACACAGCGCTTGCAAAAATATACAAGAATGTATCCTTTCCATTTACAAAACAAAAAGTAGATGAGTATGGAAATAAAAACGATACTAGTGGTGTTGAATACTGGTATTTTGATAGTGCAGATACAACATTGGCAATGCGTACTGACAAAGAATCAGGAAATTATTATTTGGAGGATGTAGATAACAAGGATTGGTCAAAAAATGTAAATAGTTCCAGTAAGACTGATAACGTTTCCAATCCTTACGGTTTCTTCCCATTTAATGAAACAGCGAAGGCATGTAGTGCCAGCAATTACAATTATGGATTTGGTACGAAGTTGGAATTTAAATTCCGCCTGACAGACGATGGAAAGGTAGTAGGAACAGATGGAAAAGAATATCCAATCAAATTCAACTTCTCCGGTGATGATGATGTCTGGGTGTATGTAGATGGAAATCTTGCACTGGATGTTGGTGGAGCACATGGAAAAGTAACAGGTCAGATTGATTTTAGCGGAAGTGATAAAAAGAAAAAGGCAATAGTTAGCAAGACGAAGGTAAGTCAGGGATCTTTAATAGAAGGTAGTAATACAGAGAGTAATTTTGAAATTAAAGGTTCAAATTCTGATGAACATACATTAACTATGTTTTATATGGAGCGTGGTATGTGGGAATCAAACATGAAAGTATCCTTCAATTTCCCGGATGAAAATGAATTCGCTGTGGAAAAGAAAGTTGATACAACAGATGTGAATACAGATTTATTCCCGACACCATTGTTTGAAGATGCTAACGTATTCCCATTCACGATTCAAAATCAGGCAACACATTATGGAACAAAAGAAGCACAATCTTCCGATGCAAAACAGCCTAAAATTTATAATGATAGTTTTTCAGAAGAAAAGTTATCAAGTGCATCTCCACAGAATACATTTGAATTTGTAGACAGCAAGGATGTTCAATCGCAGGTAGTTCACTGGAAGGAAAAACGTGATGATGCGGAAGGAAAATATGTTAACCAAAGATTTGGAATCATACAACCAGCAAGCGGTGATACATTTGATGCTTCTGATACAAACGCATTCTTGCAATTCAAGATGTACTATGACTATCCGGACATTCCGGGACTTACAAGTACCTATCTGGAACTGGAAGATGATGATGGAAATACAATAGGAGGTTATCTTTCAGGAAAGACTTACGGAAACAGTAGTCTTGTACAGAAAAAATGGAATACGATTCAGGTTGACTTGAGTAAACTACAGGGAGATAAGAAATTTAATTATTCCAAGATAAAAAATATCAAATTTAATTATAATTTCGCGAGAGATATTTACTTGGATGATTTTATATTCATTCCTTCCGTTGTAGCAGCAGCCAAAACTGGATTTGTAACACAACAACAGGATATTCCGGATTATGGTTCTGCGACAAGTGGAACATTGGAATATCCGGAAGGAGCACAGTATACATTATCTAAAAATGATGGCTCATCAAAACTGTACAGAATCGGCAGTGACGGAATGTTCGCCTTGGCAGATGGAGAGACAGCAACATTTAGTGATCAGTTTAGACGAGGAAGCTACATTGCTGTATCGGAAGATGTGAATTCATCGGTATTTGATACGACATGGACACTTTATGAAAATGGACAGGCTGTGTCAACAATGGGAACAGGAACAACGGTGGAAAATGAAGGTTCTATTCCATCAGTTAAAAATGTTACAAGCGATACGATTCGAGATGGTCGTAAAGAAGTATATAAGTCTGGTTCAAATGGTAATGTAGAAATATCTAACAGCGGATATCCTTCTACCGGATATGCGAAGAATCAAGATGGTAAGACAAATAATGAAAATACAATTGTATTCAGATCATATGTAGCTCCTGATAATCAGACAACTATGACAAAGCTGAAAGCAACATTTGTCAATAAAGTAAAAACCGGAAAAATAGAGATTCGGAAAGAAACTGCAGAAGGATCGAATACATTGAAGGGTGACTATACATTCCGTGTAGAGTTCAGTAATGTTGCAGAGCTTTCACTGGAATCTAAGAAGATTGTAAAGGAATATAAAATCAAAGCTGGAAAGTCAGTGACTATTGACGGAATTCCGGCAGGAACAGATTATAGAATCAGCGAGATTGAAAGTACAGATGGTTCCACACTGGAAAGTGTAATTGTGAAAAATAATAATACATTCGATGCAGGATATGATCCGGTTACGAAAGTTGTTGCCGGTAAGGTGATTGCTTCCAGTGATATGAAAGGGAAAGGAATAGCAAACCAAGATACATCAACAGATGCTACAATTATTACTTTCAAGAATACGTTAAAACCTACAATCAATCTTAATCTTACAAAAGAGTGGAAAAATGTAAATAATATTACACTTCCAAAGTCAATTAAAATTCAGCTTCAGAGAAGCAAGGACAAAGGAACAACATGGGAAAAAGTTAAATACGATGGAAAAAATGAAACGATAACACTTTCTCAAGGATATGACGGAAAGTGGAGTTATTCATTCAAAGATCTGGATCAATATGTGAATTATAGAGCAGAGCAAAAGGTTCCATATATCTATCGAGTTGTAGAGGTATCAGGAGACGATGGAAGTGAGACAGTGATTGAAAGTGGCGGATATCTGAATGATAAGTACAAAGTAGCTTACAGTGAGAATGTTGATTGTTCAGAGATTACCAAAGGGACTTCGGAAAGTAAAACAAAATCCTTTACAATAACAAATACTTATAGTCCTAAGACAAATATTAAGATCACAAAACAGGATGCATCAACTAAGGAACCACTGAATGGTGCCGAGTTTAAACTGGAAAAGATGAAGAAAGATACATCGACAGGAAAGCTAGTAGTTGATAATAGTTTCAAAGCCAGGACAGTAACAACAGAGGGAAAAGACGCAAGTTCTAATCCATTAGGAATTGCAGAATTCAAGGATCTGACGGATGGAACTTATCGCCTGACCGAGACGAAGGCAGCAGAGAACCATAGTTTGTTGAAAGATCCGGTTATCATAGTGATTAACAGGAGTGATAAGTGTCTGATTGATAATGAAGTGTGTGAGGTAGTAGATAATACCATTTCTATTACGATTTCCAATCAGGCAAGATTCGATCTTCCAGCCACGGGAGGATATGGAAGGTACATTGTGATACTTGGGGGGATTGCCCTTGCAGGGGTAGGACTCTTCATGTATAGATTACAAAAACGCAGAAAGGAGGGTAACATCTCCTAGACGCAACAATAGAAAGAAATAATAACACGATAAAGTGAAAGAGAGGAAGGAAAGTATGGGAAAATTTAGAAAAATGCTGGCAGGCGTGTTAAGTGCAGCAATGGTGTTGTCAACTATGACAGTGACGGCATTTGCAGCAGAGACTAAAATGCCGACAATTGACACAACCACAACAAAAACAGGATCTATTACAATTCATAAATATGAATACAATGAAACAGGTGGAGATACTGGTACAGGAGAAGCAACAGACAAAGTGCCAAAAGGCGCAAAAGCCCTTGAAGGAGCAGGGTTTACGATTTATAAGGTGGCAGATGTAAATGATTTGACAACTTATTATAGTGCGAATCCGACAGAGCTTCCATCCGTAAATACATATGTTGAAAATGGAAAAATTAAATCAGCGTATTCAACTAATCAAGTTGGAAAAGAAGTTAAAACAAATGCTGAAGGTATTGCAGAGTTCAAAAGTCTTGAGCTTGGTTTCTATGTTGTAGTTGAGACAACAACTCCGGATAAGGTTACAACACCAGTTGCCCCATTTATCGTATCTGTACCAATGACAACAAAAGACGGTGATAATTGGTTATACGATGTTCATGTATATCCTAAAAATAAGACAACTTATGGTGGAGTAATATTAGAGAAAACGGGAAAAGATGAAATGAAGCTTAAAGGTGTTACATTTGTACTTCAGAAACAGAATGGAGATAAATGGGATAATGTAACAACAAGCGAATCAGATAATAAGCCATTAAACCTTATAACAAATGATAAGGGACAAATTACTGTAAATGGTCTTTCACAGGGAAAATACAGATTTATCGAGACTGACCGTGGAGATAATGCTGGTTATATCATGGACGGTGCTACTACATATGTGTTTACAGTAACAAAAGACGGAACGATTAAAGTAGGTGATGCAGATCCAGTAGCAAATGCTACAATTAAGGTTAATAATGAAAAGCCTGATATGATAAAACAGGTAAAAGAAAGAAATGAAAATAATTGGAAACAGGATGCTGACTATAATGTAGGAGACATGGTTCCATATAAGATCACTATTGATGTTCCATCCAATATTACAAAATTAAAAGAATTTACATTGACAGATACACCAACACACCTGAAAGATGATGTAACAAGTATTAGAGTACAGTATAAAGATAAAGGTGAGAGTGTTGAGCTGCAAGATGTAACAAATGCTGATAATTCAGTTTATACTGTAACACAAGGTGAAAATGAAAACGGATTTACAGTTGCATTCCATCCAGACAAAATGAATACTTATGCAGGAAAGCAGATTGTAGTTACATATAATGCAAAACTTCTTGACAGTGCACTTACTACAACAGATGGTAACCCAAATACAGCAAAACTCGAGTATTCCAACAAGATTCTTCCAGATACAGATGATAACGGTAATCCAAATAAGCCAGGAACACCAGGAAAAGATGCAATCAAAGACACAGCAACTGTTTATACTTTCAAGTTACAGATCAACAAAAAAGCAAACAGTGTTGAAGGAGATAATTTAACAGGCGTTAAATTCGATCTCTATAAAGAAGTTCCAGCAGGTACAAAAGGTGCAGCTTCAGCAGAGGATGTAAAAAATGCAGGACTTGACACAAACAAGACATGGATGAAAATTGCAGCAGATCTTACAACAAAAAATGGTACAGTTGAAAAACCAGGACTTGCAAATGGAATATATTATCTTGTAGAGACAAAAACTGTAGAGGGCTACAATCTGTTAAAAGCGCCGGTAGAAGTTACATTAAATATCGTATACAAAACAACTACAAAGAAAGAGTATGTAACTGACGAAAATGGAGTTAAGACTCTTGTAAAAAATGAAATCGCGAAAACAGAAACAACATTTACTGAGAATGAAGCTAATTCAACAGGTACTCATACAGAAACTATCATCAACAAGAAAGGTTTTGACCTCCCAACAACAGGTGGTATGGGAACAGTTCTCTTCTCCATCGCAGGTTTTGCACTGATGGCAGGAGCAGCATTTGTACTTCTGAGAGGTAGAAGAAAAGACGCGTAAGAAATCAGAACAATTGCTATAAACTTTTAATTTCATAATGCTATATAAATAGGAGAGGACAGAAGAATCTGTTCTCTCCTAAAGTAGATTTTACGCTGCTGTGAACAGTAACGTGTCGGGCAGTGATTTATTTTTGGGGAAGAGTCAGATGAAAAAGATTCGGGTTATATTTTGTGTTATTATATTCATGACGGGATTAGGAATCGCATCGTATCCATTTATCAGTAACATGGTTGCGCAGCGGCATGCCAGTCAGGTTGTGAAAGATTATGAGACGAATGTAGAAGAAATGGATGAAGAGAAGATTGATGCAATGAAGGAAGCGGCAAAGAAATATAATGAGCAGCTTAGCAATGTTGTATCAGTGGATGATGAAAATGAAAATAATGAGCAGGGAGAGAGTTATGCAGATCTTCTGAATATCGGGGAATCGTTAGGATATATTACGATTCCGAAGATTGATGTGAATCTTCCGATCTATAACGGAACGAGTCAGGATGTCCTTTCCAAGGGTGTCGGTCATATGGAGCAGTCTTCATATCCGCTTGGCGGAGAGAGTACGCACTGTGTGTTGACAGGACACAGGGGACTTCCGAGTGCGGTATTATTTACAGACTTGGACAAGTTAGAGATTGGAGATGAATTTTATCTTCATGTATTAGACGAGATTCTTGCGTATAAGGTGGATCAGATCAAGGTAGTAGAGCCAAATGAATCCGGTGATCTGGAGATCATTGATGGAAAAGATTATTGTACGCTTGTGACATGTACACCATATGCAATCAACTCTCATCGGCTTTTAGTCCGTGGAGAACGGACGGAATATAAAGGAGAACAGGATAAACAGACAAAGAATCAGATGCAGACAGGCGCTTTGACGAAGCGTATTGTTGATGTATGGCCGTGGCTTCTGGGTGCATTTCTTGTCGCAGTGCTGATTGAAAGCGGTATCTTTTTCTCGATTTTAAAACATAAGAAACAGGACATGGAGGAGTAAGCAATGGAGTATTATGAGAAGCTGCAGAAAGCGATTGATGCAGTAGAGCATGTGATTATTGGAAAAGATGAATGTGTGGAGAAGATCATGGAAGCAATTCTTGCAGGAGGACATGTTCTGGTGGAAGATATTCCGGGAGTCGGAAAGACGAGCCTTGCGCTTGCATTTGCGAAAGTACTTGATCTGGAACAGAACCGTGTCCAGTTTACTCCGGATGTTCTTCCGGCAGATATTACAGGATTCTCTCTTTATAGGAAGGAACTCGGAAGTTTTGAGTATCAGGAAGGTGCAGTTATGTGTAATCTGTTTCTGGCAGATGAGATTAACCGTACTTCCCCAAAGACACAGTCGGCGCTTCTGGAGGCGATGGAAGAGCGAAATGTAACAGTAGATGGAATTACACATGTGCTCCCGGAACCATTTCATGTGATTGCAACAGAGAACCCGATCGGATCTGCCGGAACACAGATGCTTCCGGAGTCTCAGCTCGACCGTTTTATGATCAGTCTGCAGATCGGATATCCGGAGAAGCAGGATGAATTAAAGATTCTTATGAGCAGAGACCGGACGAATCCGATGGATGCGCTTCAGCCGGTAATCTTCCGGGATGAGTTGAAAGAGATGCAGAAGCTGACCGAAGAGGTTCGAATCCATCAGGTGATCTATGAATATATCATTAACCTTGTGGATGCAACAAGAAAGAATGAAATGATCGAGCTTGGAGTCAGTCCTCGAGGTGCACTGGCACTTGCGAAGATGGCTAAGGCATCTGCATTTCTCTCAGGAAGAAGCTATGTGATTCCGAACGATGTTTCAGATGTATTTCTTAATGTTGCGGAGCATAGAATCCGTCTGAGTTCGAAAGGGCGTCTGAATCACCTGACCGCAGAGAAAGTGCTTGGTGAAGTGTTAGATACTGTGAAAAAACCGGTGCCGCAGAGACGATAAAATCTATAGAATGAAGTAGGACAGGCATATGAGAAATAAAAAAATATATGGCGGAATCTTATTTGTGACGCTTGTGATTGCGCTTTTCTGGGAATCCGCTTTGATTCGGACACTTTTCGCATATGAAGTGTTGATGCTTCCACTTCTCTTTCTTCAGGCTGAGTATTTTGCGAGAAATCTGGAATCCCGTCTACACGTTCCGGTCCGATATGTACAGAAAGGGCAGGAATTTGCGGTGGAAGTTGAACTGGAAAATCATTCTTTCATGCCGATGGAATCAATTCCTGTGGAAATCAGCTGTGAGAATGAATTTACAAAAAGCAGATTCAGCGTAAAGGATACGGCGATGGCCGAGGCAAGG
>OLNW01004204.1_pt1 | contig 10409 bp, 11 predicted proteins | sample 1672121 | NCBI WGS metagenome assembly OLNW01 (sample SAMEA3136648, study PRJEB25190) | human gut metagenome
GATTCTGAATGGCGAGATGCGTTACTGTTTGCAGCTATGCTGTGAACAGTAACAAATATTTTTTGAGCAGCCCCCTCTGTTTTAAAAATATTTTCGTTAATGTGTACATTATAGTTAGATCTGACAGTTCAAATTATTATTATCTCGGAGGTATCTTTCATGGATAAAGTAGAACGTATGAAACAGCAGCAGCAATATGAAGATTATGTCAACCAGGTCACACCAAAACACAATGTCTGGCTCAATATGTTAAAGGCTTTTCTCCTGGGTGGACTGATCTGTGTAATCGGACAGATTATTTATAACCTGTTTGAGATGAAAGGTTTGCAGGCGGACGAATGCAACAACTGGACTTCTGTGCTCTTAGTACTTCTCAGTGTACTTCTCACCGGCACCGGAATCTATCCCCGGCTTGCCAAATGGGGCGGTGCCGGTGCACTTGTGCCGATTACCGGATTTGCCAATTCTGTTGCCGCACCTGCGATTGAATATAAAAAAGAAGGACAGGTCTTCGGTATTGGCTGTAAGATCTTTACCATTGCCGGACCAGTCCTTCTTTATGGAATTTTCATCAGCTGGGTACTTGGCGTACTTTACTGGATCTGGGGTCTTTTTTAATCAATCTGCCAGTCTATCGGCTCGATTCCATTTTTCTCAAGAAATGCATTCGTCTGACTGAATGGACGGCTTCCAAAGAATCCTCTGTATGCTGACAGCGGACTTGGATGTGGAGCCTCAAGAATCAGATGTTTCGGATTATTCAGCATGTGTTTCTTTTTCTGAGCAGAACTTCCCCAGAGAATGAAGACAATCGGTCGGTCCTGGCTGTTCAGTGCCAGGATTGCCGCATCTGTGAATTCTTCCCAACCGATTCCGCGGTGTGAATTTGCCTGATGTGCACGCACAGTCAGAACTGTGTTCAGCATAAGCACGCCCTGCTCTGCCCATTTTGTCAGACAACCGTGATTTGGAATTGTACATCCCAGATCCTCATGCAGTTCCTGATAAATATTCACAAGTGACGGTGGGATATCCACTCCCTTCTGAACAGAAAAGCTCAGACCGTGTGCCTGTCCGTTATTGTGATACGGATCCTGTCCTAAAATGACTACCTTCACTTCTTTCAAAGGTGTCAGATGAAACGCATTGAATATGTCCTGCGCCGGCGGGAATATTAATCTTGTCTTGTATTCCTGATTTACCGTTTCAAATAACTTTTTATAATAAGGCTTTGCAAATTCACCTTTTAATGCTTCATACCAGTCTCCATTAATTCCTGACATATTGTTCTCCTGTTTTGTACAGATTGGATTTACTGTACTTTTATATTTTCTTATTATCTATTCTTATATCTGCTGTTTTTGAAGTTCTATAGTCGCTATTTACATAAATCAATGTACATGATTTACAGACGTACGGAAACGCCATTCTCTCTCAGATATTCTTTTACTTCTTTGATCTCCAGCTCTTTATAATGGAATAGAGATGCTGCCAGTGCTGCATCTGCTCCGCCTTCTGTCAGAGCTTCTTTGAAATGTTCCAGATTTCCTGCTCCACCAGATGCAATGACTGGAATGGATACGCTGTCTGCAATTGCACGAGTCAGCTCCAGATCATACCCTGCTTTTGTTCCATCGCAGTCCATGCTTGTCAGAAGGATCTCTCCTGCACCGAGTGATTCTACTTTTTTCGCCCACTCAACCGCATCGATTCCGACGTCGATTCGTCCGCCGTTTTTATAAATATTCCAGCCGGACCCATCTGCACGCTTCTTTGCATCAATCGCTACAACTACACACTGACTCCCAAACTTGTCCGCTGCCTCGCGGATCAGTTCCGGTGTATTGATTGCAGAAGAATTAATGGAAATCTTGTCTGCGCCTTCTCGTAAAAGTGCACGGAAATCATCTACTGTACGGATTCCACCGCCAACAGTAAACGGAATAAATACGCATTCCGCAACTTTTCTTACCATATCCACTACGGTTCCTCTGGCATCTGAAGATGCTGTAATATCCAGAAATACCAGTTCGTCTGCGCCCGCTTTATCATAAGCCTTTGCAATCTCAACCGGATCTCCCGCATCTTTTAAATCTACGAAATTAACACCTTTCACAACACGTCCGGCATTTACATCCAGACATGGAATAATTCGTTTTGTAAACATCTCTTTCTTCCTCCATCTGATCTGTCGTGTATTACAACTCTACAAAATTCTTTAAAATCTTCAAGCCCACATCACTGCTCTTCTCCGGATGGAACTGGCATGCGAACACATTGCCCTGTTCTACGGATGCATGAATATGTGTGCTGTATTCTGTAGATGCTTTAACGATCTGCTCGTCTTCTGCTTTCAGATAGTAGGAATGTACGAAATATACATAGGCATTTTCTTCAATTCCTTTAAACAGTCTTCCGTTATTTTCAAGATGTAAGGAATTCCATCCCATATGCGGGATTTTCAGGCCTTCCTGATCCGGGATGCGTAAGATCTTTCCTTTGAGGATTCCAAGTCCTTCCACTCCCGGAGCTTCATCACTGCTTTCGAATAATAACTGCAGACCTAAGCAGATTCCAAGAAATGGGATGCAACGCTGTGCTACTTCTTTCACCACCTGATCCAGTCCGGTGCGTTTCAGATTCTCCATTGCGTCGCCAAATGCGCCTACTCCCGGAAGAATTACTTTATCTGCTTTCAGGATTTCTTCTTTGTCAGATGTTATGACTACTTCCTGTCCAAGAGCAATCAGTGCTTTCTCAACACTTTTTATATTTCCTGCATCATAATCAATTATTGCTATCATAGGTCCACCTCATTATTTTATTTATCACAAAGCACATGTAACCATGGACAACTTTGTCTTTATTACATGTGCTTTCATCTTCTTTAACATTCGCATTGTACCATATTAAAGTGTTAAAATCAAGCAGAACCCCCAACAGTGCCAGCTTACTTTGCATCCAGTTCAAACCAGAACTCAACTCCATTATCGTAATTCTTTACACCATACTGTTGATGGAAGGATTCCATAATCGCCTTAACAATCGACAGACCGATTCCATTTCCTCCATACTCTCTTGTGTGTGCTTTATCTACCTTATAGAATTTGTCCCACAGTTTCGGAACATCTTCTTCCGGAATTGGTTTTCCGCTGTTGAATACGGACACGCGTACTTTTCCATCTTCCGGGATAATTCTGACTTCAATTCGTTTCTCATTATCTACATGATGGATTGCATTGGTCAGATAATTTCGGAATACCTGCTCTGTTTTAAACTCATCGCCCCAGACATACGCGGTCTCATCTGCCACAAAATCTACGCTTGCATCTGCCTGCTGGATCAAGATATCACAGCTTGCAATTACGCCTTTCACCAGACGCACCAGATCAAATCGTTCGAATTCTACTTCGTCCGATCCAAACTCCAACTGATTCAGTGTCAGAAGATTCTTCACCATCTGGTTCATCTTATTTGCTTCGTCCATAATAACATCACAGTAGAATTCTCTGCTTTCGGGATCATCATTGACTCCTTCTTTCAATCCTTCTGCATATCCCTGAATCAAAGCGATCGGAGTTTTCAGTTCATGAGATACATTTCCGAGGAATTCATTTCGCATGTCTTCCAGCTTTTCTTTCTGTTCGATATCTTTCTGCAGCTGATTATTTGCCGTCTTCAGTTCTGATACCGTCTTTTCCAGCTGGCTGGACATCTTATTAAAATTTTCTCCAAGAATTCCAATCTCATTCTTTCCACCACTCGTGTATCTGGCTTCAAAATTCAGATTCGCCATGTCTTCTGATAACTGTGCAAGTTCCATCACCGGTCTCGTAATCCTGCGTGAGAAGAACCATACCAGGATTCCGCCCACAATCATTCCGATCAGACCCATGTAGATCAGAAACTGATTGGCAAGTATGGCGCTGTCACGAATACTTTCCAGTGGACTTCGCATCGTAACGAATCCATCATCATCCAGGTAGCCCCACATTTCCAGATACTGTGTATTGCTCTGTGTATCTGTCATTTTACAGATCACATAGTCATCGGTCTTAAGTAAAACAGATTTTTCTGCCATGTCATCATCTTTGGAAAAGAAGATTCGAAGCATCTGTTTATAGAGAAGTCCGCCCTCTTTTACATTTGTAATCACCACATTTTTGTCAGCGTCTGCATACATTGCGTAGACATCAATATTTGTTTTCTCCAATCCATACTGAAGTTTCTTTTGTGTCTCTTCATCCGACAGCGTACCATTCTTTTGCGCATCTACAATTTCCTCATATGTGTTTACCAAATCCTGTTGCTTATGAGAGATATAATATCTGCTCAGGAATCTCGCATTCACAATAAACAGTACGCATAATACAAACGCCAACAGACATACAAACACCATGGTCATCTGCCTGCTCAGAGAATTTTTCATCTTAATCCGTTTCATCCGGCTTCCACCTACTCTGCATCAAATTTATATCCCATACCCCATATTGTACGGATATATTCTCCTTTATCTCCCAGTTTGCTTCTCAGTTTTTTCACATGTGTATCGATCGTTCTTGCATCGCCAAAGTAATCATAATTCCATACATTGTTCAGAATCTTCTCTCTGGAAAGTGCGATCCCCTGATTCTCCAGGAAATAGGTCAGGAGCTCAAATTCTTTGTAACTGAGTTCAATCTGTTTTCCATCGATTTTCACGATATGTGCTGATTTATCCAATGTAATTCCACCGGCTTCCAGCTGATCATTGCCGGCAGCACCAAGTGTTCTCCGTAAAATTGCATTGACTCTTGCCACAAGAATCTTTGGGCTGAACGGTTTTGAAATATATTCATCTACTCCGAGATTGAATCCCTGAAGCTCGTCCCTTTCTTCTGCTCTTGCTGTCAGCATAATGATCGGCACTTTGGATGATTCCCGGATCTCACGGCACACCTGCCATCCATCCATCTTGGGCATCATCACATCCAGAATGATCAGCGCAATATCTTTTTCTTCATAAAAAAGATCCATCGCTTCCATTCCGTCTCCGGCTTCCAGCACTCCATATCCTTCTCTGGCAAGGAAATCCTTCACCAGTTTTCTCATTCTGCTCTCATCATCCACTACAAGTATCTTTGCCTTTTCCATCCACTTATCCTCCAGTTGTTGCGATTTTCTATCATTTTTCCACATTTCGTTTTCTTTTCACTCTATTTTAAATTTATCTTAGCAAAAAATTATGTCAGCGTTGTGAACATCATACGTTTTTTCTATAATTTCCGTTGTTTTAACATTTACATCCATTTCTTAAAATGCTATACTCGCGTTAGAAGCAACTAACATTTGTTTTTGTATGCTAATATGCAGTCACATAGGAAAGTTCCTGTTGTTTCAGTCTGTTTTCTTTTCATTGATTGGATCTGCATCTCGCTTTCCCGGCTACATATGGCAAATATCAGATTAAGGGGGATTTATGTTTCTTACATTAACTAACATTACCAAATCTTTCGGTCAGGGCGACAGCCGTGTCGAAGTACTAAAAGGAATCGATCTTTCTATTGAGAAAGGGGAATTCTGTGTTCTTCTGGGACCATCCGGTTCCGGAAAATCTACCTTATTAAATATCATCGGAGGAATTGACCACGCAGACGGCGGGCAGATTGCCATCGGAGATGAACTGATGGAAAAGATGACACCGAAGCGTCTCAGCCTGTATCGCCGGAAACATCTTGGATATGTTTTCCAGATGTACAATCTGATTCCAAACCTGACGGTCCGGGAAAATATCGAGGTTGGCGCTTATTTGAGCGATCATGCGTTGAATGTGGATGAACTTCTGGATATCCTTGGACTTTCCGCACATCAACAGAAGCTTCCAAATCAGCTCTCAGGTGGCCAGCAACAGCGTACTGCCATCGGACGTGCCATTGTAAAGAATCCGGATATCCTGCTTTGTGACGAGCCTACCGGTGCTCTTGATTACAATACTTCCAAAGATATCCTGAAACTGATTGAAACCGTAAACCGTAAATACGGAAGCACCATTGTCATGGTCACACATAATGATGCCATCAAAGATATGGCCGACCGTGTCGTCCGGATCCGTGATGGTATGGTGCGTAAGAATTATCTGAATCAGTTCCGGGTTTCTGCTGAAAGTCTGGACTGGTAAGGAGGATGCTCATGAAAAATCCATTAAACAAACGCCTCCCCAGAGAATTGAAAAGCGAATTTGGCAAATATCTTGTCATTTTCCTTCTTCTTCTGATCTGTATCGGTTTCGTATCCGGATTTCTGGTTGCAGATGGAAGTATGATTACTGCTTATAATAACAGTTTTGAAAAATACAACATCGAAAACGGACATTTCCGCACAACAGATAAGATGAATTCGGCACAGAGGCAATCTGCAGAAGAAAATGGGATTACGCTCTATGACAATTTTTATATAGAAGAAACTCTGGATAATGGCAGCACGATGCGTATGTTTGCCACCCGTGATCATGTCAATCTCGTCTGCCTCATGAAAGGAGAACTTCCGGAAAACAAGGATGAGATCGCAATCGATCGAATGTACGCAGATAACAATCAGATTTCTGTCGGTGATACTTTAACAAGCAGTTCTCACGAATGGAAAGTCACTGGACTGGTGGCTCTTTCTGACTACAGCTGCCTGTTCCAGAACAATAATGATTCTATGTTTGATTCAGTGAAATTTGGTGTCGGAATCATTACCCAGGATGCATTTGCTTCCATTGATACTTCTCTTGTGAAATACGTGTATTCATGGAAATACGATGTAGAACCAAAAGATGACAAAGAAGAGAAAGAAGTCTCGGAAGATCTGATGAAAGCCATCAACCAGGACGTTTCTCTCGAAGAATTTGTTCCGCGCTATCTGAATCAGGCAATTAATTTCACCGGAGAAGATATGGGTAGTGACCGTGCAATGATGATCGTATTTCTGTATATTGTGATTGTGATCCTTGCATTTGTTTTCGGAATCACGATCAGCAATACCATTGCGAAAGAAGCAAATGTCATCGGAACCCTTCTTGCATCCGGTTATACGAAAGGGGAACTGATCCGTCATTACATGGCGATGCCAGTTCTTGTCACACTGGTTGGTGCTCTACTTGGAAATATTCTCGGATATACTGTTTTAAAAGAGGTCTGTGCCGGCATGTATTATGGAAGTTACAGTCTTCCTACTTATGTAACCATCTGGAATTCAGAAGCATTTCTCTTAACTACAGTGGTTCCGATTCTTCTGATGCTGATTGTCAATTTTGTAATTCTGAACCAAAAGCTTTCTCTTTCTCCGCTGAAATTCCTGAGAAGAGATCTGAAAAAGCACCGTCAGAAACATGCATTATATCTGAGTCCGAAACTTCCGTTTTTCAACCGTTTCCGACTTCGTGTGATCTTCCAGAATATCAGTAATTATGTTCTGTTACTGATTGGCATCCTGTTTGCAAATCTTCTGCTGATGTTTGGTCTTATGTTCCCTTCGGTACTGGATCATTATCAGGATACCCTTGGGAATAATCTTTTTGCAAACTACCAGTATCTCCTTCAGATTCCGCTCAATGCCATGGATGAAGAACACAAACTGCAGAGCATGCTCTCTATGATGTATTTCCAGCATGCGGTAGAAACTGAGAATCCGGATGCAGAAAAATTCAGTGCTTATTCTCTGAATACGTTGGGTGATGTATACAAAGAAGAATCTGTATTGCTTTATGGAGTTGCCGATAACAGTCAGTATCTTCCAATTGACTTTACAGATGCTGATTCTGACAGCGTTTCTATTTCTTCTGCTTACGCAGATAAATTCCAGTTGGAACCTGGTGATACAATCAAGCTGAAAGAAGAATATGAAGATGACGTTTATCAGTTTAAAATCAGCGGCATCTATGAGTATGAAGGTGCACTTGCTGTCTTTATGCCACAGAAACAGTTGAATACTACCTTTGATCTTGGAAGTGATTATTTCAGCGGTTACCTGTCTGATACAGAAATTACAGATATTGACCAGCAGTATATTGCCTCTGTGATCAATCTGGAAAGTCTGACTAAGATTTCACGCCAGCTGACAGTTTCCATGGGAAGCATGATGTCACTGATCGATGGATTTGCGATCCTTATGTTTATGATTCTGATCTATCTGCTTTCCAAGATTATTATTGAAAAGAATGCACAACCCATCTCCATGGCAAAGATTCTGGGATATTCCAACCAGGAGATCAGCAGTCTTTACATTCTTTCCACATCCATTATGGTGGTGCTGTTCCTTCTGCTGAGTTTTCCGATTGAGCAGACTGTTATGGTTGCTCTGTTCAGAGGAATTATGCTTGAGAGTATTTCCGGGTGGATTCCTTTATACATTGATCCATTCCTGTATGTAAAGATGTTTCTGCTCGGCTTTGGCACTTATCTGATCGTAGCCGCACTGGAATATCGGAAGATCCGCAAAGTGCCGATGGATGAGGCATTAAAAAATATTGAGTAATACTTTTTGATGCGCTGAACACCGGAGCTTCTACATTAGCTTCTGCCGGAAATGAACTGAAAAATCAGACCAGTGAAGCACATTTTATTATCGAAACAGACAGTATCGAAAAATAAAGTACACTCTCTTATATAACACGGCAATTTACTTATTACAGGTGGTCTGTAACAGTAACCGTTGATATTGACAAAAAAGACAGATTTCTGAACCACACATAATTGTGTAATTCAGACTCTGTCTTTTTCGCTCTTATTATTCAAATTCAAACCTGGCAAAACATTCTTTCGCAAGTTCTTCATCGTCACCTGATACCTCAACTTTCATCGGCATTCCCAGTTTTACGGACATTAATCCAAGTAAAGATTTTCCGTCAATCCTGTAATTTCTGTTTGATACAGCGGTTACATCCACATCGGATTTTAATTTCTGGCATGTATCACAAAAACTCATAATCTGTCCTGAAGACATAAATTTAATTCTTCTTTCAACCATGTCTATACCTCCACAAAAATGGACACTTGTAAGACGCGCCATTGCCCCTTCAAGTGTCTTGAGTTAGTATATACGAATCTTGTATTTTTTGCAATACAATTTCAAAATCTTAACACAAGATTAACAACTCCGAAATATTTTATATTTAGAGCAATTCTCCTGTACTTTCGACTTCTTTCTTTGTGTTTGTGATTTTCAGACCAAATTTTTCGCTAAATTCAGCAACCTGTATACATTATTTTATTCAAGTTCCACAATTTTTTCTAATAACTCCCAAACTTGTATTTATTTGACAGTTTCTCTTTCACTGATTATAATAAACGGCAGATAAAATCGAATTTATGACCGTTTAGAGACGGCAGAATGGAGTGTTATCATGAAGCAATCTTTTCAAATGTCCGAGTCCATTCGTCTGGGAATCATTCTTGCCCTTTCGGGAGGATTTATGGATGCTTATTCTTACATTCAGCGCGGGGAAGTATTTGCAAACGCCCAGACGGGAAATATGCTGCTTTTTGGCGTAAATCTTTCAGAAGGTAATTATCAGGCCATGTTAAGCTATCTGTTCCCTGTACTGGCATTTGCAGCCGGCATCGCGCTTGCAGATATCGTCCGGGTACGTGAAGGAGCCAATCTGCTGCACTGGAGACAGATTGCCGTCCTTGCAGAAGCCCTGATCCTGATCGTTGTAAGTTTCATTCCTACAACCATGAACCTTCCGGCGAACGCTCTTACTTCTTTTGCCTGCGGAATTCAGGTAGAAAGTTTCCGTAAGATCCACGGCCGCGGAATCGCTACAACAATGTGTATCGGTAATCTGAGAAGCGGTACAGAAAATCTGCATCACTATGTTCATACAAAAGAACGAAAGTATCTGGATTCTTCGCTTCTTTATTATGGAATCATCGTAAGCTTCATTATTGGCGCGGTCATCGGAAATGCCATGGTACATATAATGCATCAACGTGCAATTCTCTGCTGCTCTGTACTTTTGATTGTTACTTTCTTTATTATGTTTATCGACAGAGACAAAAATATTGAGTAACTACTTTTTTATGATATGAGTGGCAAAAGACCTTTTGCCACTCATATCATCTGATAATTCATTAAAAAAGAGATCTTATTGATTACATCACTCAATAAGATCTCTTTTTTAATGCGGATGACAGGACTTGAACCTGCACGTCGGGGACACCAGAACCTAAATCTGGCGCGTCTGCCAATTCCGCCACATCCGCATAAATCACAATGAAGTATATCTAAAATTCATTCCTGCAATCTATCTGCTCTGCTTTGCAGTATATTTTGTAAAAAGCATTTTCCAGATACACTCAAGTAAAAAAATAGAACAAGCAATCGCTTGTTCCAGTGAGCGTGCGGGGATTCGAACCCCGGACAACTTGATTAAAAGTCAAGTGCTC
>OLNW01004210.1_pt1 | contig 10401 bp, 10 predicted proteins | sample 1672121 | NCBI WGS metagenome assembly OLNW01 (sample SAMEA3136648, study PRJEB25190) | human gut metagenome
GATGCGCATAAGAAAACCTCCCATTTCTCGTGTCCAAGAAATGGGAGGCAGTTCACGGCCGCCTCGCCCTTTCTTTGTGGTTGCCGGCTGCGCTGCCAGGCTACCGGTTTTCCAGGTAGCGCATAAGGATGGCGGCTGCTTCTGCTCGCGTGGCCTTGGTTGTCGGGGTTAACCAAGCGGTGCCGTCGGCATCGATCTTACCGGAGATGAGCTCCTTGTCGACTGCCCAGCTCATCGCATTGTAGGCCCACGTGTCGACCGATGAAGCGTCGGGGAAATTCTTCAGCTTCACGCCGTCGCTGTTGGGAACCTTGCCGTCGGCGATTTGCGCGTAGTTCGCCAGCATGATGGCAATTTCCTCGCGCTTGATCGGCGCGTCGGGCATGAAGGTGTTGTCGCCGTACCCGCTTGCCACGCCCGTTGCGCGCGCCCAGCGAATGGCGTTGCCGTAGAAGGCCTTGTAGTCGACGTCCTTGAACGCCTTAGTGCTCGTGCTAGCGTGTGGTTCGTTCTGGATGCGCCACAGCATGGTGATCAGCTGCCCGCGCGTAAGCTCGCCGTTCGGGTCGAACCTGCCGTCGTCGTAGCCCTTGATGATGTTGCGGGTGGAAACGTAGTCCACCGCTTCCAGGTACCAGGCGTTATCTTCCAAATCGGAGAACGACTTGTTGGGCTCAGGCGTCGGATCAGGGTCGGGGTCGGGAGTCGGCGTGGGCTCGGGGTCGTCCCCAATGTAGGCCAGGCATTCCGCAAGCTCGTTCTTGTAGCGATTCTGGTAGCTAGACACGTACTGGCTGTTTATGTAGGGCATCTCCGCCACGTGGTCCACGATGTAGTTGCACAGCGTGGTGACGAATTCGCGGTCGCTCATCGTGCCGTTCAGGGGAGCCCCGTCGTAGTGCGTGCCATAGAGGGTGCCGCCGACGAAGAACTGCATCCCGCCTGATCCGAACAGGTTGCAAATGCCGCTGATCAGGCCCTTCACGCAGTCGCGGCGATTGTCCATGTTGAAGTTGTGGCTTGAGTTGTTACAGAGATTGATCGCGAACTGCACATATTCCTGGTAGAACCAACCGTCTTGCAGGCGCGAGAACTCGTTCGGGTTGGCGTTGTACGCTGCAGCCCAGGAGTCGTTCAGCTTCTTGCCCGCGTCCGTAAACGTCTGCTTGTCTTTGTCGTAGAGCTTCCTGCTGATCTTGTTCCCCGAATCATTGAGCTTGTAGGAGCCGTCGGCGTTCTGCTCGTAGCGCAGGTCGAAGTCGGCATCCTTCAGCCATGCGAGCATGGAGTAGCGCTCGGGGCTGTAGTTGTAGCATGCGATGAGGAAATCCTGCAGTCCGTAGCGATTGTCGAACTGGTAGCAACCCATGGCGTGATAGTTGTCGCCCGCGGAAAGCGTGAGGTCGTAGTTCTTGCCGCTCTCGAATTCCGAGAAGTACATGAACTCGTCGGAGAACGCGTCGTGGGGCGAAACGGTGGCGTTAGGATCGGCGCTTTGCAGCGAGATGCCCTCGTTGTCTGCTGGGACAAATGCCTGCTTGTCGATGGGGATGCGGGCGGGCGCGGGGGACGGGGCGTCCTTGCTTGCGGCCGGGGTCGAGCTGGCGGCTTCGTCACAAAGGGAATTCGCCTGTTGCTTAGGGGAAGGCGAGGCGGTCGCGCTTTCTTCCCGCGCGAAGGCCACAGCGGGCATACACCCGGCAACAAGTGCGAGCGCGCACGCGATGGAGATGATTTTCGCCCGTAAGTCGGTCATGGGGTCCTCGTTTCGTTTTGGCTGTGTTCGTGGCTAACGTGACTGACCGTGTTTCCCCTGATTGTAACGTAGGCTCTCTTCGTGTGCGCTCTTATCGCCGTTATTTTTCGAAATAATGGGCAAAAACGCAAGCATTGCCATATATTGCGGATCGCCATATATGGCGAAGGGGGAATGTGAAGAAAAGACGACAGCTTTCCATGTGGGGGTTTCACCTGGAAAGCTGCTTTTGGGTATTCGCTTACGCGGTCGGCAGGGTTGCTGTGAAGGTGGTGCCTTCTTCGTCGCTGCTCTTTGCGGTTATCGTTCCGCCATGTTCTTCTGCGACTTCTTTCGCGATGGAAAGTCCCAGGCCGAAGCCGCCTGCGCCGCTTGTGCGTGCTTTGTCGGCGCGGTAGAAGCGGTCGAACACGTGCTGTAGGTCCTCCGCTGGGATGAGCGACCCCGTGTTGTGCACGACGAGGCATGCGTTGCCATTCTGCGCATGCAGCTTGACGCGCACTTTCCCGTTGTCGCCGGCATACTTGCACGCGTTGTCGAGAAGTGTCGTGACCAGGCGGCGCAGACGCTCGATCGATCCCTGCACGGCGATGCCCTCGTCTACGTTGCTTTCCAGCTCGATGGCGCGCTCGAAGGCCACCGACTCGAACTGCAAAAGCTCGCCTTCCACCAGGTTCGACAGATCGATGCGCTCCTTCGGCTTCGATTTCGCGATGTCGGTCTCCTCGGCGTCGAGGCGCGCCAGGAGAAGAAGGTCGGCCACAAGCCCCTGCATGCGCTCGCCTTCTGCCTGCGTGCTTTCCACCCACTGGTTTTGACTTGCGATGGTGCGCTCGGGGTGCGACATGAGAATCGACGTGTTCGCGAGGATGACGGTGAGCGGGGTCTTCAGCTCATGTGAGGCGTCGGCCACGAACTGCCGCTGCTGTTCCCACGCCCGCTTCACCGGGCGCAAGGCCCAGCGGGAGAAGAATACGCTGATCACGAAGAAGATGGCGAGTGCGACCACGCCGACGCCTGCAAGGGTGAGTGCGAGGGTCTGCCATCCGTTTGCGGAGCTGACATCGGCAAACGCGACGCGCGCGATGCCGGTGTCGGAGGTGCGCTTCTCGTAAAAAAGGCCCAGCTCGGAGAGCTCGCCTGAACCGTCGGGGGCATCCGCGAGCTGGGATATCGCTTTTTCGAGCACGTCGTCTATAATCGATGCGGAAGCCGCCGACCCTGCGAGCGCGTAGCTGCCGCTCTTCAGGATGCGATACACCGCCACAGGGACATGCGGGCCGCTTCCCGCAGGTCCGCCACCGATTTGCGGAGGGGTGCCATGCCGCGCGCCATCGTCTTTCCAGCCCCCGTCCGCCTGCTCGTCGGGGTCGCCCGCGTCTTGTTCCCGTGAGCCTTCCTGCCCCTGGGTGTCGCCGTCGGTCAGCGCGCGACTCTTCGACTCCGTGAACGCGATGGCGTTGCTCATCGCTTCGTGCACGGAAGCCACGCTTTGCTGGTAGTTGATGACGCAGATGGCGGAGAAAATCACGGCAAGCACCACGGCCACGGTGGCCATGTTGAGCGCGATGAACTTGATGCGGAGCTTTTTCAGCATGGGAGTCTTTTCGTGGAATGCGGCGCAGTCTTACGCGCTCGCGCGATTATCGGTTGCGGTGCCTTCCGCGGCGAAGCGATACCCAGCGCCGCGCAGTGTCTCGATGCGCGATGCCGAGCCGAGAAACTTCAGCTTTTTGCGCAGGAATGATACGTAGGCTTCTACGTTATTCTCGTCGGCGGCTGCCTCCAGGCCCCACACTTTCTCGATCAGCGTGGCCTTCGACACCGCAGCGCCCGCGTTCGCCATAAGGACGCGGGCGAGTGAGAACTCCTTGTAGCTGAGGTGAATCGACTGGTCGCCGCAGGTCAAGTCGTGGCTTTCCAGGTTCAACGAAACATCCCCCGACGTGATCGCCTCGAAGAGCACCTCGCCTTGGCGGCGCGTGAGTGCGCGCAGGTGCGCCATGAGCTCGGCTGGTGAAAACGGCTTGGTCATGTAATCGTCGGCGCCCGAGTCAAGCCCGCAGATCTTATCGGGCACGGCGTCTCGCGCGGTCAGGAGCAGCACGGGGGTGCTCACGCCGGCGCGCCGCAGGTTCGACACGACGGTGAAGCCGTCCATTTTCGGCAGCATCACGTCGAGGATGACGACGTCGTAGATGCCGCTTTCCGCATAATCGAGCCCCGACTGCCCGTCGTGCACGGCGTCGGTTTTGTAGCCGCTTTCCTCGAGGATGCGGCAAAGTGCCTGGGCAAGGCGTACATCATCTTCGACTACGAGAATCTGCACAGCGCTCCTCTTTCACGTTCGGTGCTTTCTTGATTGGAATACTAGCACGGTTTTGCTAAGGAAACGCCTCGACGCGGGTCCTTGCGGGCGCCTCGCCGAGACGCGAACGGCCGCCACCGCCTCCGCGCTGGGGATCGTGGATGGGGCGGTTGCGGCCGTGAGGCTATTGTCGGGGACGACCCTGAAAACAACCTGAAAGAAACTGCCCGATTTTTAGGTTTGAGCGTTTCTTTCAGGGTTCTTTCAGGGGTGCTCCGTAGCATTCGGGGTGTCGGCAGGCGGGGCCATCCTCTTCCCCCTCCTCCCTTTCCTGTATCGATGATCGGCTCCGCGCCGCCGACGACACGACCGCCAAAGGGACGGCTTTCCGTCCCTCTTCAAAAGGAGGTATTTTCTATGACGAGCTATCAAGAGGTTTTCGAGCGCAAGGAAGTCAAGTACCGCCTCGATGCAGCTCAGCGCCATGCGATGCTTACGGCACTCGAAGGGCGCATGGCCGTCGACGATTACGGGACGACGAGCATTGTCAGCCGCTATTTCGACACGCCCGACCGGGCGCTTATCGAGCGATCGCTGGACAAGCCCCTCTATAAGGAGAAGCTCCGTGTGCGCAGCTACGGCATTCCCGGCGAGGACGACCAGGTGTTCGTCGAGCTCAAGAAGAAATACCAGGGCATCGTGTACAAGCGTCGTGTCGGCTGCTCGTATGCGGCGGCGCGGGCGTATATGGGCGGCATGCCCTATGAGCAGGCGTGTCGCGAGTTCCCGCTGCCCGACCCGATTCTCGCCGAGGCATCGCTTTCGCCGCGGAGCTTGCAGATTGCGCGTGAAATAGACGCCTTCAAGGAGCGCTATACCCCGCTGCGTGCGTCGATGGTGACGATTTGCGACCGCACGGCGTATGCACCTCTCGCGATTGGCGGGGAAGGCGAGGCGGCGGATGTTCCCTCGACGCTGCGCATCACCTTCGACGAGAACGTGGCATATCGCGACCTGTTCGAGGAAGCGCTCATCGTGCGGGCTTCGCATAGACGCCCGCCCGTCGGGTTCGGCATGCCGCGCCCGCTTCTGCCTGCTGACGAGGCGATTATGGAAGTGAAGTGCGCCGGTCCCTTCCCGCTGTGGCTTGTCGACGCGCTCGGCGGTTGCGAGGCGTACCCCTCGTCGTTTTCCAAATACGGTGCGGCCTATCAGGCGAGCATGCGCAAGGCGTCGTAGGAGGGCGCTGCGGGGAAGGCGCCGCAGAGAAAGGCGACGGTTGAGGAAGGCGGCGTGGCCATTTTCCGATCTTCGCCCTGCTCTGCCTCGATAGTTCCTCCTGAAGAAAGGATTTTCCATGTCGGATCTTATGTTCTCGTCGGTGTTCGGAACCGCCGACTCGCTTGTCTCGTCGGTTTCGGCGTCGAGCTTTCTTTTGTGTTCCGTCGTGTCTATCGTCCTCGGTCTCGTGATTGCCGGGGTCTACATGTTCCGCCATCGGTACTCGAAGAACTTCGTGGTTACGCTGGCGCTTCTGCCACTCATCGTGCAGATGGTGATTACCCTGGTCAACGGCAACCTTGGCGCGGGTATCGCCGTTATGGGCGTGTTTAACCTGGTGCGTTTCCGATCCATTCCCGGCAGCGCAAAGGACATTGGCAGCGTGTTTCTGGCGATGGCGGTGGGCCTTGCTACGGGCATGGGCTTTCTCGGCCTGGCGGTGCTGTTCACCGCAATCATCGCGGTCGCGAACGTGGTGTATGTGCTCTCGCCCCTCGGTCGTCCGCGCGAAGCGGAGAAGACGCTCAAGATCGTCGTCCCCGAGGATCTGGAATTCGACGGCATCTTCGACGACGTGCTCGATCGTTTCGCCGCCGAGCACGAGCTCACCGAAGTGACCACATCGAACATGGGGAGCCTCTACACGCTGGAGTACACGCTGCGCCTTCGTGAGCCCGGCATGGAGAAACGCCTGATCGACGAGGTGCGCTGCCTTAATGGGAACTTGAAGGTGACGCTTGGGAAATGCGAGCTCAAGCCGCAGGGGGTGTTGTAGAGATGGGAAAGCGTACGGCAGAGAAGGCGGACAGCGAGAAGGGGCTCTCCGGCAACGCCCAGTCGCTCAAACAGTCCTCGCTTCGCTGCGGAACTCGCTTTGTGGGCGCCGCCGAAGGCGCCTGGTCGGGTCGCATGAGACGTCTTGCCGCACTTTGCATCGCCGCTGTGCTCGTTTTCTCGCTTTCGGGGTTGGGCGGCTGCGCGGGCGAGCAGTCTTCTTCCGCGGCGTCAAGTGAAGCTGCTGCAGCGGTTGACTCGGAGTCTTCCGCCTTTGAAGACGTTGCCGCAGCTTTCGACGTTTCGGCTCTTGATCTGGACTATTCAAAGCGCGACTTGGATGCAAGCTACGATGAGGCGTCCGCCACGCGCATCGCGCTTTCGGGGTCGTCCGCAAGTGTTGACGGCTCGGGTGCCGCAGTCGATGGTTCGACGGTGACCATCTCATCAGAAGGAACCTACATTATTTCAGGTGAGCTTTCGTCGGGACAGATTGTCGTCGACGCGTCCGATGACGCGAAGGTCCAGCTGGTACTTGCGGGGGCGACTATCCACAACGAGAACGGTCCCGCAATCTATGCGAAGAGCGCCGATAAATGCTTCGTGACCTTGGCCGATGGCACGCAAAACTCGCTTTCCGACGGCACCGGCTACACGCTTGAAGATGACTCCGATGAGCCGTACGCGACGCTCTTTTGCCGCTGCGACCTCACCATCAACGGCACGGGGGCTCTCAACGTGACGGCGAATTATCGCCACGGCATCTGCTCGAAGGACGACTTGGCCGTCACGAGCGGCACCCTGAACGTGGCGGCGGTGGAGGACTGCCTGCGCGGCTGCGATTGCGTGAAGATTGCTGGCGGCTCGTTCAGCCTGGTGGCGGGAGGTGACGGCATCAAGTCGAACAAGGATACCGAGGCGACGCAGGGCTTCGTGAGCATTACGGGCGGCGCCTTCTCAATCAATGTGGGTGACGACGCGGTGCAGGCGAAAACCTATATCGGCATCACGGGAGGAACGTTCAGCGTGACCTCGGCCGACGATGCGTTCCATTCCGACTTGCAGATGGCGATTGCGGGCGGTGACTTCATGGTGAGCGCAGGCGACGATGCCTTCCATGCGGAAACCGAGCTCACGGTCGACGGCGGCACCATCAACGTGGTCAGCTGCTGCGAAGGCCTTGAGGCGGAAAAGGTATACGTGAATGGCGGCGATACTTCCATCGTGGCGTCCGATGACGCAGTGAACTCAAGCGCTGCCAACCTCTCGGATAGCTCGGATGAAAGCGAGGACGCTAACGATAACGGCGCTCCTGGCGAGCGCGGTATTACTGTCAATGGAGAAACGCCAGGCAAAGGTGGGCCCGCAGCGGGTGGAGGTCCTGCGGATGGCGGTAATTTCCCGGGTGGTGACCAGGGCGGATCGAATGGCCGGGTTTCGCAAGGCGGCGCCCAGGGGAAGGGCGGGAAACAGCCCCAAAACAGCGCCCCGCAAAGCGAGTCAACCCAAGGTGATATGCCGCAGGGCGACCAAGGCGGCAATCAGGGCGGTGCCCCTGACGCAGGTTCTTCCGACTGCCTCATTCAGGTCAACGGCGGAACGCTCGTGCTCGACTCGGTGGGCGATGCCATCGACAGCAACGGCAGCGTGGAAATCACGGGCGGCGTGGTACTCGTCAATGGCCCGTCGAGCGATGGCGATGGCGCGTTTGACTACGATAGCGAGGCGACCGTTTCGGGCGGTACGGTGCTCATGATCGGCTCGTCGCGCATGGCACAGAGTTTCTCGAGTGGCACTCAGCCGTTTCTCTACACCGCGAACGTGAGCGGCAGTGCAGGCGATACGGTCGCGATCGTGGACGCAAACGGCAGCGTGATTGCGTCGATAACAGCCACCAAGCAATTCGGCATGGTGCTGGCAAGCAGCCCGAAGTTTACCGAAGGCGGGGAATATAACCTGGTGATAGGCGGAGTGCTGACGAACGCGGATGCGCATGGCTATACCGATTCCGGGACCGTCTCGGGCGGTAGCTCGACTTCTGCAACCGCGAGCACCACGCCTTCGTCGAGCGTAGGAGGCATGGGGTCGGGGCCTGGCGCAGTCGGCGTCGCGAGATAACCATTCCATTGCCGCCCCCTTCCCGAATTTCCGGCAGGTTGGGACGCTCGTGGGGTCGGTCGATCTCTGCTTCGCAGCGCGCTACCCATGCTTTCCGCGATATGCTGGACCCGGCATCCCGCCGTGAAGATACGCGGCGAGACGGTTAGGCCCTCTAGTTGTCGTAGTCGTCAAATATGAGCAACTTGAGGGCTTCTTTTATGCCGTCGTGCAGGGCGGCCGTGAGAGTCTTATTCAAGGACGATGCGTGCCAAACGGACGGTTTCCTCACCTGTACCATGGTGGGGACATGCAATCACTACGGGCTGAGTATAGTGAACCCAGCAAAGGGCGCGGCGAAGAGGTGGCGAGTCATTTAGGCGCTCCCCGCGCGCGGTAATCTCAGCGCGCGGGTCCCGGGGCCAACGCCTTCCGCAGGTGTCTCTCCGAGTGTGCGGGACAACCCCGACTTCGCCGTTTTTCTAGGGAGGGTTTGCGATGCCGGAACCGAAGAAGCGCGCCGTGAAGCGCACTGATGCGCAGCGCGCGGCGGAAAACAAGTACAAGAAGGCGAAGCAGAAGAAAATCCAGTGCAATTTCTTTCCGCCCGATTACGATTTGTACGAATTCGCGAGGAATCGGGAGGAAAGCATGTCGTCATACCTGAAGCGCCTCATTCGCGAGGACAAGGAAAGAAGTGAGAACGGCTCGCAATGAAGCTGGTGCTCGATTTCCTGATTTTCGTCTCGGAGCTCGTGATGCTCGTGTGCGCCATCGCGCTCGTCGTGGTTGCGGTCAGGTTTGTCTTCTCTCGCCAAAGAGGCCGTCCCGGCGCGCTTTCCTAAGGTGGCGAAATTCGTGGAGAAGAATTATCGGTACTGGTTGATCGCGATATTCGTCGTCATCAACCAATCGAGCTTGGAGGAAAAACCAATCAAAAAGGACGAGAGGGTCGTGGAATAGTCCATCCTGGTTGATTGAGGCCGAAAGACGTCTCATCAGGTTGATTTTCATTGCGGCAACTATGAGGAGGGGTTTTCCCAAGACTCCGCATTTACCATCTTCTTGTGTTCTTGCGCTTGTCGCAACGTATCGGCGCAGGGGCGATAAGGGTTTGATCGTGAGTGAAAGGAGAGAGAGATGATTGAAGGTCGCTGGGAGGAGAATCGAGACAGGGTTATGAACGTTGACGTTCGTGCGCCTCGCGAGTTCAGCCATGTTTGCACTCAAATTGAGCGAGAGCAAGGCCGGATCGATTGGCGCGTTCGCTGCTCCGAAAACATGAAACGCATGAAGAAGCACGAGTTCACTCCAGTCAGCGAAATCCACTAGTACCGACATGTGCCGCCGCTTGAAGAAGAACGCTCTAAATATAAAGTAAGGTTTTGATACTGGGCAGGACCTGGCAAAGCGGGGATTAGGGGTTGCCCCGCCTCGTCCTTTTGCCCTCTCGACTATCAGAACACATTGATGCCTCTGCGGGAACCCACCTGGGTTCTCGCAGAGGTTAAAGGGAGAAAATCAAGCACTTGGCTAATGGAGGAATAGAGGAGCTATGGATGACAAACCTATGGGGGTTCCATCTACCCCGAAATACGCTTGGACAATTCTCGCGATTGTATTTTTCCTAAGTATCGTATTGCCCATGCAGTGGTTCAGCTGCCCGCCTTTGAGCGCGAACATTTTTGAAACGTACGGACTCGAGGGCGCCGCTCGCGCCGATTTCGGCTTGCTGATGAGCTACGTGGCGATTACCGCGCTGATCGCAGCGGTCGTTGCCGGTCCTTTGGCGAACAGGCTAGGGCATAAGATCGTTCTCATTGTTGCAGGCATCTGCCTTATCGCCGGCTGCGCCATCGCTGCGCTTTCGGGCGCCAATTTTGGCATCTTGCTGGCTAGCCGCATTATTACCGGTGTCGGTGTAGGCTTGTGCGCGGTGTCCGCATCTTCGGTCATCGCTATGTGGTTTCCCGGCAAGACGCGCGCTACCGCTATGGCGATTTGGTCTACCTGGGTGCCGGTGGGCATGCTTATCGTGTTCAACGGCGCGCCGATAGTGGTCAACGCGTTCGGCATCCATGTTTTATGGTGGATTATCTGCGCTCTTGCTATTATCGCCACCCTGCTCGTCGCCGTGTTTTTCCGCGCACCCCGCGAGGATGAGGCCGAGATTTCCGTGCAGACC
>OLNW01004214.1_pt1 | contig 10395 bp, 6 predicted proteins | sample 1672121 | NCBI WGS metagenome assembly OLNW01 (sample SAMEA3136648, study PRJEB25190) | human gut metagenome
CCCTGTGGGCAGCGAATCCGAGCCGAACAACCGCACCATCTTCAAGCGTCTGGAAGAGCAGACCAATGTGCACATCGACTGGACCGCCATCCAGTCCGACCAGTGGAGCGATAAGATCACCCTGAATATGTCCAACCCCAACACCCTGACGGATTTTGTTTTTACCGCTGATTTTTCCGACAGCAATCTGCTGCGCTACGCAGATCAGGGTGTCATCCTCAATCTGGAAGACTACATTGACAACAATATGCCGAATCTCCAGAAGGTCTTTGAGCAGTACCCGGAGTACCGCACCATGTGCACCGACAGCGAGGGCCACATCTGGGCACTGCCCTGGATCGAGCAGCTCGGCGCAGAAAAGACCGCCATCCAGACCATTGGCAACATGAGCTTCATCAATACCAAGTGGCTGAACTTCCTCGGTCTGTCGATGCCCACCACAGTGGACGAGTTTGAACAGGTGCTGATGGCATTCCGTGATAACGCCGCTTCTATCAAGGCAGAGTATGGCATTGACGGCGACATCATCCCCATGTCCTGCATCGTCAACAACGGCGATCAGGACCCCAGCATCCTCATCAATGGCTTTGGCGAAGGCTACGGCGATGCTGACAAGGACCGCCATATCGCCGTTACCAACGACCGGAAAGTCATCTGTGCCGCCACCCAGCAGGGCTACCGCGATGGTCTGGACTGGCTGCACAAGCTGTATGCCGAGAAGCTCATTGACCCGGAGTGCTTCACGCAGGAGTGGTCCACCTATGTTTCCAAGGGCAAGGCTGGCCGCTATGGTGTCTGCTTCAGCTGGGATATTGCCAACATTGACAACCTGACCGACTGGGAGCCGCTGCCTGCCCTGACCGCCGATACCCGCAATATCACTCCGCAGAACGGTTCTTTCACCAGCGGCTTTGGCCGCGGCAAGTGCGTTGTCACCGCAAAGGCGACTAATCCTGCACTGGTTTGTGCATGGCTGGATCAGATGTACGCGCCCCTCCAGTCTCCGCAGAACAACTGGGGTACTTACGGCGATGAGGAAGGCTTTAACATTTTTGAACTGTCCACTAACGATAAGGGCGAGCCTATGCTGAAGCACGCTCCTCTGGGCGATGCTTCTCCCGTGGAAGTCCGTGAGGCGCAGTGTGTCGGCGGGCCTCTGGCGGTTCTGGATGATTACTATGGTGTATACGTTACCTGCCCGGACGATGCACAGTACCGTCTGGACTGGATCAAGGATATCTACACCCCGGATATGAACAACGATTATGTCTATCCCAATGTCTTTATGAGCAATGAGGACACCGAGCAGGTCTCGAACCTGCAGGCAGATCTGCAGACCTACATGAATACGCAGAAGGCTGACTGGATCATGAACGGCACTACGGATGCAGAGTGGAACGAATATCTGAGCAAGCTGGAAGACTACGGCCTGTCCGACTATCTGGGCATTATGCAGAAATATCTGGATGCTTACTACGCATAAGAATTCTTTCCTTTGGAGGATTCCATGAACGATTTAACTTTACAAAAAGCCCGTGCCTACGAGGCCGAGCACGGCGCAGCAATCTCCCCGGCGGAACGCCCTGCTTACCACATGACCCCCTATGTGGGCTGGCTGAACGACCCCAACGGCTTCTCTTATTATAAAGGGAAGTATCACCAGTTCTATCAGTATAACCCCTACGATGTGCGGTGGGCGCCCATGCACTGGGGGCACGCGGTCAGCACCGACCTGCTGCACTGGGAGTATCTGCCCTGCGCACTTGCCCCGGATTCCCCCGCAGACAACGGCCCCGGCTGCTTCTCCGGTTCTGCCACCGAGATGGATGACGGCAAGCAGCTGCTGATGTACACCAGCGTGATTGCAGAAAAGCAGCCCAATGGGGAGATGCGGGACATCCAGACCCAGAGCATTGCCATCGGTGACGGTCTCGACTACGAAAAGCCCGCCTGCAACCCGGTGCTGACCCAGAAAGACCTGCCGGAAGGCTTCAGTAAGTTCGACTTCCGGGACCCCAAGATCTGGCGGGAGGCCGACGGCACCTACTCCGCCGTCACCGTCTGCCTTGCCGAGGACGGCAGCGGCGCAGCGGCACTGTTCCAGAGCAAGGACGGCTTCGACTGGCACTTTGTCACGGTGCTGGAACGCTGCAACAATCAGTACGGCAAAATGTGGGAGTGCCCGGACTTCTTCCCGCTGGATGGCAAGCAGGTCCTGATGCTGGGGCCCATGGAGATGCTGCCCAAGGGCGAGTTCCACAATGGTCACAACGTGATTGCCTTCATCGGTAGCTACGACAAAGCCACCCACACCTTCACCAAGGAAAACGTGCAGCTGATGGACGGCGGCATCGACTTCTACGCCACCCAGACCACCCTTGCCCCGGATGGCCGCCGCATCATGACCGCATGGCTGCAGACCTGGTCGGACACCGAGGATAAGCCCAAGGGCTGCAAGTGGTTCGGGCAGACCATCTGCCCGCGCGAACTGCACATCAAGGACGGGCGCATTGTTCAGACCCCCGTGCGTGAACTGGATGCAGTTCACGGCAAGCGCACCTTCCACGAAAATGTGACGGTGCAAGGCGAAACTTCTCTGGAAGGCATCCAGGGTCGTGTGGCGGACCTGACCGTCACGGTGCAGCCCGGCGAATACCGCTCCTTCACCCTGAAGCTGGCCGCCGATGCAGACCATCACACCAGCCTGACCTACGACCCCTACACCTCCGAGCTGACGCTGGATCGCAGCCATGCCGGTTCCCGTGCCGACATCGTACACCGCCGCAGCTGCAAGGTCCGCAGCCAGAATGGTGCGCTGAAGCTCCGTATCCTGCTGGACAAAAACAGCGTGGAGGTCTTTGTCAACGACGGTGAACAGACCATGACCGCATGGATCTACACCCCCCAGTCTGCCGATGGCATCACCTTTGCTGCCGATGGCAAAGCAACTGTTACGGTGGAACAGTTTGAACTGAATCTGTAACCTGATATTCCCTTCATTTCTCCTTCATAAAAGCACAGCCCCGCTTTGGATCCTTCTTCACCAAAGCGGGGCTGTGTTTGTTATTTGCAGTCAGTTTTTACGGTTCGATCACATTGAAAGTCTTCTCGAACTTGGAGGCGTACGCCAGCAGGCGCTTCAGAACGGTGGCATCGCCGCTGATCTGTACCTGCCCGGCCTGCTGACCTGTCATCAAGGCAAAGAGCTGCAGACGCTTGCAGGTGACGGAAGCCTGCGCATCCGGATGGTTCTCGCCGGGGTAAGACAGCAGGATGCCATTCTTACGGGTTACATAGAACTGTTCCTTCACATCTGTCACCGTCAGATTCAGAGTCAGATCATCGTTCTGGGCGGCATTGGCGTCGGTCATGATAGCGATGTAATCCAGCAGCATGGCGATGGTCATCTCGCCCATTGTCGCGGTCAGTCCATTGGCTGAGCGCGCCAGTTTGGACAGGTTGCCCTTGCGCAGCTCGGCGGCACCCATCAGATAGGCATTGCGCCACGCGCCGGACTCTGCCTGATAGCCAAGCTGTTCCAGTGCATCTGCACACAGATTGCGTGCTTTCTGATTGGATGGGTCGGCGTAGACCAGTTCTTTGGTGATCTGCGCTACCCATTGATACTCGCCCTTTTCGTAGTCTTTTTTCGCTTTGCAGAGCACCAGCTCTGTGCTGCCCAGATATTCCACCAGCTTCCTGGCGGTATCGCTGGGCGGGAGCGGGTTCAGGTTGACCGGGTTGGCATCGTACCAGCCCAGATATTTCTGGTAAACGGCCTTGGAATTGTGCGCCAGTGTGCCGTAATACGGCCGGGTGTACCAGACCTTTTCCAGTTTTTTGGGCAGGGTCAGCATCGCCGAGATCTCATTCGAGGTATACCCCTGGTTCATGTAATGCAGGGTCTGGTCGTGGATGAACTTATAGATGGCGGCTGTGTTCAGCAGATACTCATGGATCTCCTCGCCCCAATGCGGCCAGTTGTGGCTCTGGAACACCACATCGGTCTTATCGCAGAAGCGCTGGTCGGCCTCGATGATATACTTTGCCCACTCGTTGGCATCGCGCACCTCTGCGCCGCGCAGGGTGTAGAGGTTGTGCAGGGTGCCGGTGCAGTTTTCCGCCATCCAGAGGGCGCGGTATTTCGGAAAATAGGCGTTCATCTCGGCGGGGGCTTCGGTGCCGGGGGTCAGCTGGAACTCGATCTCCAGCCCGTCGATGGTCAGTTTCGGGAGATCTTCCCCGATCTCGTAGGTAGGAGCGATGAGGGACACCGTACCGGTGGACTGTCCCATGCCGATGCCCACGCTCAGCGCGCCCTTTTCGCCCTTGTCAAGCACCGTGCCGTATTGGAACTGTGCGCGCCGCGCCATGGCGATGCCCGCGTAGACATTCTCGCTGATGGCGTGCTTCAGAAAGCCCGCCGGCGCAAGCACAGGGACCTTGCCGGAAGCCAGCTGGTCTTGGAGCGAAAGGCTCGCATCTGCTGCCTGTGCGCGGTCGATGATACCCTCTACGCCGCCGAAGTGATCCACATGAGAGTGGCTGTACAGTACGGCCTTGATCTCCAGCGGGCCGAAGCGGTTTTCCATCAGTTCCTTGGCGGCTTTCATGTTTTCCCTGCACATCAGCACGTCAAACACGATCCAGCCATGGTCGGTGCGGATAAAGGTCGTGTTGGCCATATCGAAGCCGCGCACCTGATAGATGCCGTCGCACACTTCAAACAAACCGGCCTTGGCGTTGAGTTGGGTATTCCGCCACAGGCTGGGGTTGACCGTATCCGGCGCATCGCAATCCAGATCGCCATAGCTTTGCAGATCCCACGCCGTTGTTCCGTCATCGTTGTAAATGACCCTGCCTTCCTGATCGTCCAGCAGGCCGCGCGTTGCATTGTCAAATTCCTGCCGGTCGGAAAAATCCAGTTTGCTGTACCACCCCGCATTTTTTTCTGCGGTACAGCTCGTCGCATCCTGCGTCGTCCCCGGCTTTGAAGGGTCGCTGAAGAAATCAGCGATAAAGTTCAGGCTATTATTTTCGGCTTCGCTTCCGGCTGCATGTGCAGACAAGGATACTCCGCACGCCAGCATTGTAGCAGCCGAAGCGGAAATAAAATTCCGACGGGTCATTTTCATAGTAGGTTCCTCCTTATTACGGATCAGTTTGTGCGGACGACCGGCGGCTGCCAGTCTGTCAGTGCGGCGGCATCCGGTTTATAGATACGAAGGAAGAGGTGGAAATCTCCCTCTCCTACCGGCAGCCAGTTGGTCGTGTCCGCCGGTGCCTCTTTGGAAAGGGTGATATCGATCGAGCCGTCCGGATTACGGTGCAGACCGGAGCGGTCGTTGACGCAGTAGCGGTCAATGGGGTTTTCAATGAGGAAATCGTTCTCCCCGTAGGCGGTCACCGACCAGAAGCCCTTTTCCAGTGTGGGAGGATCTGCCTCGATATGCAGCGTATAGGTCTTTTTGCCGGTCAGGACTGTGCCGGTGCTGTCCACATCTGTTTTAGGGTAGATGGCAACATCGGTGGTGTTGGCACCCAGACCCCGCAGCGCCACCATGGTACGGTAGGTATATGCTGTGCCAAAGTTGCCGATGGGGTCGCCGAAATAGATCCACTGACCCATCTGGCGTGTATAGCACTCCGATTCGCTTTGCAGCTTTTTCTTCAGCTGGAGCAGCATCAGCTTCCAGCGCAGCCCGCTGAACAGACCCAGCGCCTTGTCATCGAACTTCTCACCGGGGCCGACATGCAGTGCTGCAAGCTCCCGGAGTACCGGCGCATCTGCCGCAGCGGGCGGGTTGGTTTCCATCAGCTGGTTAGCGGTATCAAAGAATTCCTTTGCGTCCATAGCAAGAACGTGCTTTACCGGCACAAAGTCATTGGCAGGGTCATAGCTGCCTGCGGGGGCGGTCCATCCACCCGCCTGATAGGCGGAAAGCGGCATCAGCTGCATCTTATCCTGAATAGCCCGGACGTTGGGCAGTTCCTCCTGTCCGGAAAGCACGATGCGGGCAATGGTCCAGACCATCGTGGTAGGCACATCAATGCGCTGCACCCCTTCCGGCAGTTCGCCCTGCCAGTCTGCACGGGTAATGGCATAAAGCCCCGGCGTTTCCAGCACAGCGGCGGTGTTTGTCCACGCATCCAGCACCTGTACATTAAAAAAGCGGTCGGTCTGCGGCACGCCGTAGATCATTGGTTCTGCGCCGACATCCAGAAACGCCTGCGTATAGATGGTATCCACATTCGGCGTAACCACCACACGGGTCGTTGCATCTGCCAGCTTTTCCGCATGGATGAACTGGTTGATGGGGGCCTTGTTGCTTGTAGCTGTGCGGGTGTTTGTGGAAGCCGTCCGCGTAGCATCCATGATCACCAGCGGAAAGGCGTACAGATACGCCTGCTCCAGAAGGTTCTGTGCAGCCAGCGTCTGCTGTGCTGCGGCGGCTTTCTCTACGGGCAAAAGTGTAGCTGCGCAGACCACCGCAGCCGCAGTGGAAATGTTCAGAAATTCCCGGCGTGTCAGTTTCATGACGTGAAACCTCCTGTTATGCTTTTTGCTTTATGCGTATGCGCTTTATGGTGAAAACCATTCGGTGTTCTGCGTTCATCATACGAAAAGAATGCTGAAAAGTCAATAGTTTCTATGCGAGACACGCAAAAACGTGAGTTTTAACAAAAAATGCCTCGGATTATTGTTGAAAGCTCCATTGAGCTGCGTTTTTTACGAATCCTCCTTGTCGGCCGCACGGCAGTATGTTATACTAAAGTCATCAACTGACAAAGGAGCACTGCAATGAGCGACCTGAATAGATGGATGCAAAAACACGATCTCTGCCCGGAAAACATTTTATATCTTTACCGCAGCGACCGGAAAACGGTCCTTCACCGCATGGACGGCGTGGAAGCTGCGCTGTATGCGCCGATGCACGGCGTCCTGTCTGTTCTGCCGGAAGATCAGTTCCTGAACATCAGCAAGGGAATCGCAGTGAACCGCAGCCAGATCGTAAACATCGGCAACGATGGTGTTTATACCATGTCGGACGGCCGCACGTTTCAGGGACGCAAGCGCGGCCTGAGCAGCCACCGCCGCCTGCGCATGGAGATCGGGCTGTCCGACACGAAGCCTCGCCCCATGAGCATGAGCCTGCTGGAAAAATGCAGCCTGCTGGACGATATGCCGCTGGCGTTCTGTGTCATCGAACTGGTCTTCAATGAGGACGGACGCGGCGTGGATTTCATCCTCCGCTATTGCAATGCGGAAATGGCCAATATCGAAGGTGTGCCGGTGGAGGAAATGCTGAATCGCTCGTTTTACAAGGTGTTCCCCAATGGGGACAAAAAGTGGCTGGTGTCCTATGCAGATGTGGCGCTGAACGGTACGAAGCATACCCTCCACGATTACAGCCCGGAGGTGGACAAATACCTGACCATCCACTGCTATCAGCCCGAACCGGGGTATTGTGCCTGTGTACTGCAGGCAAACGAGCCTTGAAGCAAAAGGCGGTGTGGCCCATACAACGGGTCATGCCGCCTTTTGCTTTTGTTTTGTACCGCGCACGATGAGGCCAATGGGGGAAAGGTTGGCGATGCCGGGATGCAGGGCAGAATACGCTGTTAGCTGGGGCAAGGAATTTCTATCCACGCCCTCCGTGAGGAGGGCGACCAAGCGGCTGGAAGGCTTGACCTCCATCCAGAAAATTTCTATCCACGCCCTCCGCGAGGAGGGCGACCTCCAGTACCCAAAGCTGGACGACCCGGAGCTGATATTTCTATCCACGCCCTCCGTGAGGAGGGCGACACTGCGCACCGCCCGCCGTCCAGTTGTCCTTGTCATTTCTATCCATGCCCTCCGCGAGGAGGGCGACCCGCGCTTGCAACGCTGCTGCTTCAGGATGGAGCCATTTCTATCCACGCCCTCCGCGAGGAGGGCGACGATCCCACAACAAAGGAACTGGGCCTCCCTCAGCTATTTCTATCCACGCCCTCCGCGAGGAGGGCGACGTTGCCTTTGAATCCATGAGGCCGTTCCTTGATGAATTTCTATCCACGCCCTCCGCGAGGAGGGCGACGGGACGGCAGGAGAGACGCCGCCCACGATTACGCGATTTCTATCCACGCCCTCCGCGAGGAGGGCGACCCGCTGGATCTGGCGCTTCATTTCGGCCTCGTCTATTTCTATCCACGCCCTCCGCGAGGAGGGCGACCGCCGTGCAGTTGAAGTAATGCGCAAAGCCTTCCAATTTCTATCCACGCCCTCCGCGAGGAGGGCGACACCCGACGCGCCATAGGACGCGGCAGGCCGTCTGATTTCTATCCACGCCCTCCGCGAGGAGGGCGACCATCAACGATGGGCCCCAAGAGCAACGCGGGGGAGATTTCTATCCACGCCCTCCGCGAGGAGGGCGACTGCCATCGCCAAGTCCTACGTCAAAGGCACAATGATTTCTATCCACGCCCTCCGCGAGGAGGGCGACGGACTGCGGCTGGGCTGGCCCGGCCTTCGTCAAGAATTTCTATCCACGCCCTCCGCGAGGAGGGCGACGCCCGGTACAATACGTCCGATGCGTCGTCCATGCATTTCTATCCACGCCCTCCGCGAGGAGGGCGACCCATCGTGTCTGCCGTGTCCGAAAACCGCTTGAAATTTCTATCCACGCCCTCCGCGAGGAGGGCGACCCTGACCCATCCCCACCACTGGCGGCAGGTGGCAATTTCTATCCACGCCCTCCGCGAGGAGGGCGACTAGGTCTGAATGAACGTGTTGTCGTCCCAGCTCATATTTCTATCCACGCCCTCCGCGAGGAGGGCGACATTTCCATCGGCTGTCTCTCCATCGCAATGAGGTATTTCTATCCACGCCCTCCGCGAGGAGGGCGACTGCCCAGGCGGGTGCATTCCGAATAGTTCCGCTCATTTCTATCCACGCCCTCCGCGAGGAGGGCGACCTTCTTCAAGCCTGGGAAACGCAATAAGGTTAGAAATTTCTATCCACGCCCTCCGCGAGGAGGGCGACCTTTGCGTTCACCATTTTCATAATTTCGTCCTCCTATTTCTATCCACGCCCTCCGTGAGGAGGGCGACGTGCGAGGTTTGCTGCGGCCGTCGTTGCACAGGAGTATTTCTATCCACGCCCTCCGCGAGGAGGGCGACTTGGAGTGGGCCATGGCGTAGGCCATCACATCGACATTTCTATCCACGCCCTCCGTGAGGAGGGCGACGCGGGGGTGTTCAGCCAGATCGTAGACCTCGGCGTATTTCTATCCACGCCCTCCGTGAGGAGGGCGACCCGCCCAGCGTTCCGCACTTCGGAATCGAATGGTACATTTCTATCCACGCCCTCCGTGAGGAGGGCGACCCCTGGCGCTTGATCTCGGCGCGCAGATCGTCGAAATTTCTATCCACGCCCTCCGTGAGGAGGGCGACGGCGTACAGCTTCATCTGCGGATTTTCAACAGGAATTTCTATCCACGCCCTCCGCGAGGAGGGCGACCTGCAAGGCTCTGGCTTATGCAGCCAAGCTGGACAAATTTCTATCCACGCCCTCCGCGAGGAGGGCGACAACCGCATTATGAGTATGCTGGAATCCCCCCGATTATTTCTATCCACGCCCTCCGCGAGGAGGGCGACGTCAGCTTATCAGGCTTCAGCGGGCAGCTCAACAATTTCTATCCACGCCCTCCGCGAGGAGGGCGACGCGGTCCAAAAGCAAAAAATCGTCGTCCTCCAAATTTCTATCCACGCCCTCCGCGAGGAGGGCGACACGATCAGAACACAGAACTGGGACGTGGACAACATCATTTCTATCCACGCCCTCCGTGAGGAGGGCGACACCCCCTGCCCACTGGGCAGGGGGTCTATTGCTATTTCTATCTACGCCCTCCGTGAGGAGGGCGACGAGAACAGCCGATTTTGCAAGGCGTGGCCTACAAATTTCTATCTACGCCCTCCGTGAGGAGGGCGACCGTTTCATCCCCATTTGCACCTTCTTTTGTGCGTATTTCTATCCACGCCCTCCGCAAGGAGGGCGACTTGCTGGTAACTTGCCAGCAGGTCCGAAATATCATATTTCTACCCACGCCCTCCGCGAGGAGGGCGACGCTTGACCCGAACAAGGCAACGCACACCACGGAATTTCTACCCACGCCCTCCGCGAGGAGGGCGACGCAACGCCACGGACGTCACGATCCAGATGCCGAACATTTCTACCCACGCCCTCCGCGAGGAGGGCGACCTCCACGTCATCTGGCTGTGCCTCCGGGAGTTCAAATTTCTACCCACGCCCTCCGCGAGGAGGGCGACGCTGCGACGGTGTCTATTACCATGCCGAAGGCACATTTCTACCCACGCCCTCCGCGAGGAGGGCGACCTCCACGTCATCTGGCTGTG
>OLNW01004234.1_pt1 | contig 10359 bp, 22 predicted proteins | sample 1672121 | NCBI WGS metagenome assembly OLNW01 (sample SAMEA3136648, study PRJEB25190) | human gut metagenome
GTGCCTTCAAGGTACTTCCAGAACTCCGCTTCTGTTTCCCCGTCCGAAGTTCTCCTTCCTGCCATAAGATAACAACAATCATTTCCCCAGTACACGAACGGGGCTTCCGGACTTATTGCACACGGTCCGATCGGCTCCGTCTCTCCGTTTTCATAGTCAATAGATTTCAGGTCGATCAGATCCAGAAATATTTCTGACACCGCGCAAACGTTCCGGCCTTCCTCTGCCTGTAAGATCCGGATCAATGTCTTCCCCTGCTGCTGCATGATGTTCGTTACTCTATAATCTATCGTGCAACGTTTGAAGGCTTCCGGAAGATTGAAGATCTCTTTCTGTTCAATTTCGTACTGGTTCCCGAAGTCTTTTTCTGCTTTGAATACTTCACCGACTGCCGGAAGTTCGCCGCATAATTCAATAACGGCTGCTTTGGCTTCTTTCGGGAACATTCCCGCATTGAACCATAAAAACCACCAACCAGAAGAAAGGTAATAGCCTTCTTCCTCTTCGTCTGTTTCCGGCGTATGCCCCACCGTAAGGCCTGCGCCTGTGTATGCTGATTTCAACATTCTTTTCAGTACCGTTTTTTTGAAGAACATTATTTCTTCCCCCTCTCTTTGTTTGCTTTGAAGAACTGACACTTTTCACACGGCGCCCTGCTCTATTGTAATAACCCTGTGGTGGAAACACGGCGCCCAGTCCACGGCCACGCCTTCGCAATATCCGCACATTTTGAAAGCGTGTTCGCAATTCACCAGATCGAACCCTTCCCCGCGTGCCAGATAATGCCGGATCACTTCGCGGGCCTGTTCTGCTCCGTATGCTACCGCCGTTTTATAACCCTGCTCCCGAAGAAGCGCCATAAATTCTTCTTGTGCTTTTGTAGTCTTCCCTTTCTCGAATTTCATTTCGATATACAGACCATAAAAGCCACGGCGCGGAACCGGCAAAGACAGATCCGGAACGCCCGTTTTCATTCCTGCTGCTTTCAATACCGGCCCATTTGTCCGGATCCCTTCGTTCGGTATGTGGTGAAGAAGTCGTAATTCCGGAACATATTCTTCGTTTGCTCTGGCCCAGTTTATAAGGCCGATCTGTTCCGTTGTCTCGGAACGTTTCATGTTTGCAAGGTTCATTTTTCCTTTTCTCCCTTCGTTTCAATTCCGCACCATGCGGGCGTATATGTAAAAGGCCGCCGTAACTCCGTTGTATTTCACTTCGGCGTCAAGGAATTTATAACCCGGATAAGCCTTTTCCATTTCTGCTTTTAGTGTTTCGTAATCGTGGGCCATGCGCTCAACGGTCCTTTTTTTGAACTTTGAATAACTTCTGGTAGGTTCTTTCGGTTTTACAAGGTTCTTTGAACCTCTCCATTTTCTCTTCCCCTTCCTGTTGTTCATCATGTATGTAGCAACACCCGAAAGAAGAAAGTCTTTGTCTGGCTTTATGCGGCGGGTGTTGGATCTTTCCCCTTTTGTCCACAATCCTTCTAATTCGTCCCGGTTTATCCCCTGCCCTGTCATGATAATGTGGACGTGTGGGTGTTCTGCTCCGTCTACCACTGGAATAATTAAATACTTGATATTCTCCCGGCCTGCCTTTTTCTGCCTGTAATTTATCTTGCGAATAAAGTTTGCTATATCTCGATCGGCCGCTGCTTCGTCTGCCGGAATGTGTTCTTTGTCCCATGTGAACGTACACCATAGATCGTTTTCACCGAAATTTATATTTGCAAGGCGTATAAAATAGCGCCTTGAATTTTTGTCATTCAGATTTTTTTGTGAAGGCTTGCTTTCTCTGCCCTTCTTTGTGTGTGGAACGTCCGCTTTGTGACAGAATGACGGGTAGATCTGCGCTTCCAGTAATTCCGATCCGCTTTGAAGGTTCTTCGCCTTTGTGGTGGTGGTCCTGTAAAGGCTTTCCACTTTCCCTTCTTTCAGTAGCCGTTCCAGTTCCCATTCTTTTAATTTCTCTTGCTGCTCTTTCCACTGTTCTTCATAATCTGGAACCTGCAGCGGGTGTTCCTTCTCAAAATTCTTTCTTGCTTTTTTCTGTATGTCGCGATCCAGTTCCACCGGGAACGCTTCTTCATAGTCGTAATTATCGAATGTCTTTCTTTTCATGTTCCCCCGCCTTTCCCTTCTCTCCTTCCTCTACGGATCCAGATCTTAAAATATAAAAATATACTTCGTCGATTTGCTAATACCCATTACAAGGACGGCAAAGGAAAATACTTTATATATAAGAAGAAAGTCTGTTCGACTGCTGCCGTTTTCTTCCTGCTGCTGAATTGCCCGGCCGCTTCTATTTTGCGTCCGGGCTTTCATTTAATAGAACATTTGTTCTTTATTTTGCTATTGCCTTTCATGGCTTTTCTTCGTGCTTTACTGTCAGGCCTGTTTCGCCGTCGCTAATATGCACCGCTTCCGGAAGAAGAACAACTTCCTTCGTTCCTTTGGAATACATCATTTCAAAACACGGCGCCGTCTTGTTTCCCTCTGGCGTGAAACACGCTTCGATCCGGATCTCAAAATCTCCCGGAAGCCCTTCTGTAATTTCTCTAAATTGTGCAAGTGTAACCATGGTCTTTTCTCCTTATTTATAGTCTTCAATTATCCTTTCTTGTGTTTCCAAGAATTTCATGTAGTCTTCTAATGTGATTTGTAGAGGATCGTCACCCACCCACCAACGCATGACGCTTTCTCCGTCTTTCCAGTAATAGCCGTTTTCATAATCAAACGTCGGCTTTCCTTCTTTTTCTAAGGCCTTAACCATTCGATCAAAAGCGCGAACATATGCTTGTCTATACTTTGGGTATTTTGCAAATTCTCTTTTTTGTTGCTTTCCCCCTGCAAGCGGACAGCCGATACAACCTATTCTTTTTTTCGCCTTCACAGTATTCCGGGTTACTCATACAGCCGTAATAGTGCAGAAATTCCCACACTTCCTCGTCTGTCCAGTCGATTATCGGATTTATTAACGTTGACGTTGTTCTGTAACACCCCTCTACTACCCGTCTTTCTTTGTCGTTGTCCGTATTTAAAATTATTCCACCCCTTTTTGTTATTTCAAATTCCGCTTCGGCTTCCGTAGCAATTTTTTTCGTTTCCGCGGGGCGTCCTATTATTGTTACAAGTCCTTGATTATTCTTTCTGTTGTCCGATTCTGCCCAGCGAACGCCTGTTATTTTCCTTCTTCCTTTGCCGCCTTTTTCTTTCAGTTCTGCGCAACAATATCTCGCCAGTCTTGTTGGTGGAAACTTTTTTTTGTACTATCAATTCCCACATTGTTTTTTCCGGATAGTGTATAAAACCTCTATCGCCGTATTTTGCTATTACCTCTTTTATGTACCTTACCGTCGTTGGTGTATCTACTGTTGTATGGTTGTTATGTACTTCAAAATTAACATTTGCCAATTCTGCAAGTATGCGTATTGTGTCGCTGTCCTTGCCGCCTGAATAGCACAAGTAATACGGTTCGTCGTCTTTATTGAAGGACTTTAATCTTTGTATGGCTTTTCCTTCCTTTTCCTTTAATGTCTCCATTGACTTTTCCCGCCTTTTTGGTATAATGATTTTAGGTTAGATTTCCAATGAACGGACTTGAAAAGGCCCCCGCCTTTCAAGCCCGTTTTTTTGTTACTCATTTTCAAGTCTTTCACGTTCCCCCGCGCTGATATAGTGAAGAACCCGTAAGATCTGGCCGCGCTGTTCTCTGGTAATCTCTCCGACTGCTGCCGCCTGATCCGCGGTTCCTGCATAATATCCGGTGTGATATTCCAATTCCTGCAGCGTCCCGCAATTTGTCAGGGTGAATATTGCCAGAAGGATTTCGCTTGTTCTCTTTCTCTGTCTTCTGGCCTTGCTATTTCTTCTTGCGATCCTGATCGCTCTTTTAATTCTTTTCCACATGGTTAGATCTCCTTTTCTCAAATTCTGCCTTGTCGATCGGGTTTGCGTATGGGTTAAAACCGAACATTCCGGCCGCGTGTCTGTACGGAACCGGGTTCACTGCCTTGTCGTCTATGTAAATGTCGGCGTTTATCTTTCTGCAGTCGTTCTTGTATAGGTCGATCAGTTCCGGAAGGTTCGCGTTTACTGTGTCGAATGTCAGGCCGTGGGCCTTGCACCACTCCACCGCTTCTTCCAGAAGGTCGCCTTCTCTGTTTGTCCATAAGATCAGGCGGGCGCCTGCTGCCTGCTGTTCTTTCAGGTGTTCGATCAGGATCTTGTTTTCCTCTCCAATCTCCGGCCACGCCTGCTTGCAAAGTGTCCCGTCAAAATCTACGGCTATTACCTGATTTCCGTTAATGTCCATTAACTCGCCTTCCTTTCCTGCTGCCGGTCTGCCATTAAAGACAAGTTAAGCGGCTTCATATTTCGGATCGCGTCGTTTAGCTGCGTTTCATTCGTGATCCCCATTTCTGCCAGTGCTGCTTCGATCGCTTTTCTCTGGTTCATAATTCGCCCCGCCTTTCTGTCTCTGATAAGCATTGATCCACGGCCCGAAGGTCTATACTGCTAATAATGCTTTTTCTGGCCATGGCTGCGGTTTGTATCGCTTCCACGGCCAGATCAAGGGCTGTTTTATAAATGCCTGTTAATTCTTCGTGCAGCGCTTCCGGATCGTGGTTTTCTTTCACGCCGATCCAGAAATTATTCATTAAAATATCAAGGTTTCCCGCTTCTTCCTTTGCTTCCTCTGCTTCTTCCAGAATTACCGCGAAGGCTTCATGTATGGAATTAAAAAGCGGGAACTTCTGGTTTGCTGCTTCCAGTTCCTTGTCGATAAGTCCGTAAAGGTCGCGTTTTACAACGTCGCTCATGGTTAGATCTCCTTTCTGTCTCTTAAACAATGCCGTGATAGTTATTTTCGGCGCAAATGCGGTTGAAGTCGTCCAGAAGGTCGTCACGGTACCGGCTTACTTCTAAGGCCTGATAACCTGCGTCGTAAAGGCTGTTTTTTATCGCCTGCCATTTTGCGCCTATGTATGTTTCCAGATAATCATTAAAATAAACCGTGTTCGGCTCGAATACGGTAAGGCCCGTTTTGGGATCTGTGGCCCTGCGTCTACGCTTCTTCTTTGCCGGTTCCTCTGCTGCCGGCGTGTTCTGTCTCTTCATGCTCTTTTTTCCTTTCCGAAAATAACCACCATAGACGGGAACGGCGCCGCGTCCTTGCAGCCGCCGAATTTCAGACGGCCTTTAATGAAGCGAATTTCCGCTTTGTGGTATATGTAATCATGAAAAAACCTTGTGTCAGTGCGCGCCGGAATAAGTGCAACGACAACCGTTCCGGGCTTCTTCGCTTCTTCGTAGCACTTCCGGATCCATTCGCCCGTTGATGTTCGGCCGTATGGTGGATTGCAGAAGACGCGACGCCCCCCCCAATCCTTCAAAAGTCCGTTTTCCTCTTTTGTGAAATATTCCTTACACTTCGCGTTTTCTGCGTCTGCACAAGGATCCAGATCGAAGTGAAATTCTTCGTCCAGTTTGTCGAAAAAGTCCTGTGGTGTCGCCCAGTCTTCCTTTGTGCTACTGAATAGGGCTTTGCTTAATTGTGCCATGGTTAGATCTCCCTTCATTGTTACCACTGGCCTTCTAATGCTGCGCATTTCCCGGCCAGAAAATAGTTATAATCTTTGCAATGCTCCGGGCCTTTACATTCCTTCTTCTTTCCTTCGTAAAATTCCCGGCATAGTTCGCAAAATTCACATTCGCTTTCTTTTCTCATTTTCTAAATACCGCCGATATTCATGATCGTTAAAATCACAAATACAACCGCCGCGGCCGCAACCGCAAACAATAAAATAAATAATATGATCCAGTCTGCAATGTTCATTTTTCGCCTTTCAAATACAGATCTTGTAATACAGTTTCATTTCCAGATCTGAAAACTTATAGTCCGGCGCCTGTTCCGGTTCGATCGGGGCCATAAGGCCGCGCGCCTTCCAGTCCTTCGCCCGGATCTCCGGATCTATTCTGAAAGATACCATTTCCGCTTCCAGAATGTCCGGTGAAAGGTCCGCGGCGCCTTCATGAACTAAGGCGCCCTTGTAACCTGCGAAAAGGACTTCTTCGCCCTTTACAATCTTGATCCGGTCCGGGTTCGTTATCTTTTCCAGAAAATCTTTTACCGTAATCATGCGGCCACCGGATAGATCCAGATCTTGAAGATATACTTTCCGGCGTTCTCTGTATCTGCTGCCGGCTGAATGAATTTCACTTCGCGATCCAGTAATTCTTCGTGATCTCTTATTTTTACGGATCTATCTTTGAAGGCCGGTTCTGTTTCGCCTTCTTCGATAATGTGCAAAACCTGCGCCGGTCCTACTAAGGTTAAAAACTCTTTCAAAGGCAAGTTCATTTTTCCTTTCATGCTGTGTTCTCCCTTCCTGCTAATTTCTCGAAGTTGCTATTCCAAGTTCTAACGCGATCCGGAACATTCCTTCGGCCTGTTCGCGCGGAACTCCATTTTTCACGCTGCTTTCGATAATCTCCGAAATTGCAAACGCCAACATTTGCGCGATCAGATCGCTATCTCCTATCACCTGCACCAGTGGCGGCCGGTTCTCGTCAATGCTTATTACATGGAACCCGGCCTTTTCTTTTAATCTGAACGCCTGTCCTTCTTTCAGGCGGGCTTTGAACTCTTCTTCGGATCCCGCTTCTTTCAGGTCGTCAATGGAAGGCGCCTTCTGTCCTTCTTTCTTCATGCTCTGCCCCCCCCCGAAGCCGAAACGGCCTTCAATGAAGGTTCTAAATGCGTCATAATTGTTGTTACTCATGGTTTGATCTCCTTTTCTTATAAAAATTCTTCTACAATCTGCCTTGCGAAGTCTTCCGCTTCCTCTTCGTCGTATGCTTCGTCGTTGCAATATTGAAGCCAGTGTTTCCATTCATGGGCCACGGTTTCGATCATGCTTTCTTCGCCGCCCGGTAAATCGTCGGCAATATAGATCTTTTCTTCTGTCGGAACAAATACACCGAAGCCCATTGATCCGTCTGGCCCTTCTATGCTGTCGTAGCCTTCTAAGAACTCCACTTCCACTTCTCCGGATCCTTCCGGCGGTGGGTAATGCTTCCGCAAGTAATCTACAACGCCATATTTTCTTTTCATTTGCCGTTTTCCTTTCAAAATAACGTCAACTGCTGCGCCGTCTTCTCTGTCTTCTGGTTGCACCATATAACTTCCCGGCGTTGCTGCGCGTTCTGCGCGTAATCTATCCGTTCTTCCCGGTACCAGTCTTTCAGGCGTTCTTCGTATAGTGGCGAAGAATAACCGCTGATAATCGCCGGGCCTTTATGCTGCAGCAATGCTTCCAGTAACGCTTCGTGATCTTCGTCTGTCATTTCGTGCCGATACTGTTTCCGGCATCTGGTAGAAAGAACGTAAGGTGGATCACAATAGATCAGAACGTTTTCAAAATTGAACTTCCGGATCACTTCTACCGCCGGGCGGTTCTCTATCTGTACGCCCCGCAGGCGCTCCGCTGCTTCCATTATCTTTTCCGGTATCTTGCACCAGTCCGCGGCCGCGTAGGCCTTTTCTCTTCCCTGAATGTCCAGTTTCCACCCTACTTTCTCGCCCTGTGTCCTGAACCCGTGGCCCATGTTTAGGCGCGTGTAAAACAGAACTGCTTTTTCAAGGTCGTTTTCTGGTTCTTTCTGGTATGCCATTTCGTAGACTTCCCGCGAATATGGTGTGAAGTATATTTCGCGGGCCAGACGTTCCGGATCGTTCCGGATCTGCCTGAAAAGGTTTACCACTTCGCCGTCAAGATCGTTTATTGTCTCAATGTCTGATCGTGGTTTATTGAAGAAAACGCCGCCGGAACCGAAGAACGGTTCTAAATAACTGTGATGTTCTGGAAAGTGTGAAATTATCCAGTCCGCGGATCCCCACTTGCTACCCGGATATTTCATAAGCGCTTTCACTGTTTATTCTGGTTCGCAAGGTGTACGCCGAAGGCCACAAGGCCAACCGTTGCGGCGACTGCTCCCGCGATAAAACAAATAATTCCTACCGCTACCATGTTTCGTTCTCCTTTCTACCCTCTGCAGGTGGCTTCCTCTGCCGCTTCCAGAATACTTTCCGCGGTTACTTCCGGCGGTTCCTTTTCCGTGTTTTCCTGTTCCTGTTCCGCGGCTTCCTGCTCCTGTTCTGTGGCTTCCTGCTCCTGTTCTGCTTCGTCCTCTGCCGGTCCGAACTTTGCTTCGATCTGCTCTATTACTCCCTGCAGTCCCTTTTCAAATTCTTCTGTGTCGAAAGTAACGGTTACAACCGTTCCCGGTTCCTTTGGCGCCGTCTCTTTCTTTCCGGTCATTGTTTCCCTGATAAACCGGTGTGGAACGTCACAATTTACGGCGTTCATAAGTGTTTCATACTGCGCCGCCTGCTTTACCAGTGCGAAGAACTCCGAAAACTTCACTTCGGTTCTGTCCTCTCTTCCGAATACGTCTGCTAAACTCATTTTGTTAGATCTCCTTTCTTTGGTTGAAATTGTATCTATAAAACAGGCGCGGCGCCTTGCGTCGTCCTCTTTTATAATTAAGGTGTCTTATTACCTGCCGGATCCTGCCGACTTCTTCCGCGGTCAGGCCGTCGCCGGTAATCTCGAAAATAACTTTTCTTTCCGGTCGTTCTTTCATGGCTTCACTATTCCTTTCATAATTTCCAGAACGCGGGTAAAAGAACAATTCCGGAAACGCGGATCGTTGTTATATTCCGATCCTGCCGTTATGTAGTCATAATGTGGGATCGTAATGTCGGCATGAAGGCCGGCGTTCTTCGGATCGTAGGGCGAACCGTTCCGGAACTCTACCCGGTGGCCGTTCGCTTCTATTGTCAAGGTTCTCTTGTTGGCCTTCGCTCCCGGTACGTCATGCAGCGCCGCCGCGAACGTGTTGAAGTCGTCTTCTGAATACTTGCGAAGGCTTCTAAAAATAATAATCTTCGTTGTAAATGCTCCTTTCTTCTGTTCCCCTGCTGCCTTCGTGGTAATATGAAGGTGAAAGGGGGGGTGTAATTTTGAAAAAAGATCCTGAACTTTACGAAGTCTTTGACTATTTCAGGAAAGTTTTAATTGACGAACTCGACAACGCCGATATTGAAACCGCGGAAGGTCAAACAATCAAAACGGCCGTTGTAACCGCTGCTGAAAAGGTTTGTTCTCAATTAAAACCGATCGAATAGTCGGGCGCCCCGCGGTTTTCACTGCTGCGGGGTTCTCCTGAATGGTTCTTCCCTTTTTTCAATCTCCTTTTTTATTCTTGCGTCTATCATTTCCGGAAGGTAAAGAACTTCGCGGAAAGTCAGCCCTTTTTCTTCTGCTGCCTGCAGCGCTATGTTTGCCACTTCCTCGACGATCTTTGAAGTTTCTTTAAATGTTCGCAATGGTCCGCGCTCCTTTCTACCCTCTGCCGCTTGTTGTCTCATCAACGGGCGGCGTTACTTTGTGGCCGTGCCAGTCTAACGCGTATTCGTTCGGCTGACACGGTGTAGCGCCTACCCAGCGTGAAAGCTGCTTTCCCATTCTGTCTAAAATGTCCTGTACTTCCGAATATGTTCTTCCGGTGCTAATCTCTTTTAACTTCTGGTAAGCCAGAAGATCTTTTTTGTTTTCTCTTTCTCTTGCAATTTTCAGAAATGCGTCTGTTTCTTTGTCCACCGGTTCACGCTCCTTTCATTTTTGCTATAATCGGCCATTTTATAAGGGTGATATTTTCGGGCGTGTTCTTGTTAATCGGCTTTCACGCGATCCGACGGCTGTTTTTTGTCGGGAACTTCCAAACCTTATTTACTTTCGCCTTAAAAGTAAAAAACCTGTTATCCTTCATGGAACTTTTTTAAGCGTTCGTGTTCTCCACCGCTGTTCTGTTTTCACCTTAAAAACTGAACCGAAAACCTGTTGACCTACTCCGAAAATATAACCTTTATAAAATGGCCGATCTGTTGACCCGTATTATCTCAAAACTCCACATTGTGCTTTGATTGCACTGTATCCGTCTTTTGTCTGACCGCGTTTCATTTCCCTGTAAATAGTCGCCACATGAACCCCGGTCGCTTCTGCAATCCGCTGCGGCGTCTGCTTCTTTTTTGCCATATTTTCTATAATTTGGCGTTTTTCAAAAGTTAAACTTGTATACGGCTTTTTGCTCATGCTCTCACCTCTCCTTCTTTATGCGTAAAAAAATAATGCGGAAGGGTTGCTATACCCCGCCGCATTATCGGAATTTTTCTATTTTTTTGTAAAAAAATAAATGCGGCAAAAGGTTTTTCAACCTCTTTTCGCATTTATTTTAAAACCCTACGTTTGTATTTAAAAAAAATTATCTTTTCCACTGCGAAATGCTCTGCCTT
>OLNW01004237.1_pt1 | contig 10353 bp, 11 predicted proteins | sample 1672121 | NCBI WGS metagenome assembly OLNW01 (sample SAMEA3136648, study PRJEB25190) | human gut metagenome
AAAGACAAGAAGAAAGAGACCGAGAAGACCACCGAGACTGAAACGAAGCCGACTACTCCTACGACACCTACGAGTACACCTTCTGTAAAGACTGGTGATGAGACGCCAATTGCTATGTGGGGCACAATTATGCTGCTAGCTATGCTGACAATCACTACAATTCTACGAAAAAGACGGACAGACAAGTAACACCAAGACCTGACAGTTTAATAGCTGTCAGGCCTTTTCCAGTTTAGAAGATTTTTACCCCGCGGCGAATGCCGACCAGGAGCAGTGAGACTTAGTGTTATAAGTAAGAGGAGGAATAATGATGAAGAGATTGAATGTGACATGCACTTGTTTAGCGGTATACAATAGTTCTATTAAAGTCCCAGACGACATGTTATTGGAGGAAGCAATTGAATACGCTAAAGAGCATATTCATGAGATTCCAACTGGGAAATTAGAGTATATTTCAGATTCAGACGAGATCGATGATGAGAATTGCGATTTCGAGGCCTAAGCTTGACCAGTTATGTGCCAGTTGATATAATCAGATGCATAAGATGGACACGCACTGGGAGGTGACAACGATGAAAAAAATTACCTGTGGGAATTGATGAGTTTAGAAAATTGCGCGAAAAAGATTATTATTATTATTATACTGATAAAACATTATTAGTAAAAGAGTTAATGAAACGTGAATATGAAGTAACACTATTTACCAGGCCTAGAAGATTTGGAAAGACCTTGAACATGACAATGCTTAAGTCTTTCTTTGAGATTGGAACAGATCCACAGTTATTTGAGGGTTTAGCTATTGCAGCAGACAAAGAATTTTGTGACAAGAATCTCGGAAAATATCCTGTTATCTTTTTAAGTTTAAAGAATGTAGAAGGAAAAACTTTTGAAATGGCTATGTCGAGTTTCAAAGGTTGTATAAGCGCATTAGCAGAACAATTTGAGCTTATTTTATATGACAATGATTTTTCACAAATGATAATAACAGATCTTAATAAGATTGCAGTGAATTCTGTCTTTAATTATATGCTGTTGAATAATGGGTTATCATTAACTGATCATTATTGGATTTGCAAAATTGATGATGTTGCAGTTAATTGGAAAGAAATAAATCTTTATACGAATCCATTCAAAGCTTCTTATTCATTAGATTTGGATAAAAGCGAAAATATTGCTGGTAAAACTAATTTTACGCCAAGTTCATCGCTGGCTGGTGATTTAAAAAAGAAATGGATTATAGATCAAAATGGTATACGAAGACTTGTAAAAGGTAATCATAGTAATGTTTCATGCCGTCCAAGTTTATGTGAAAAGTTAGCATCAAAGATCCATACAATGCAGATCAAAAGCCATGTTGACTACAATTTAATTCGGATATCATCGGGTGATAGGGAGATAACGGGCTGTGAATGTGCATGTTTTGTGGATGAGAACACTGAATTTATTCCAGCAATCAGTGTTATAGAAAATGAACAAAAACCAAATAATATGTCAATATATGAGTTCTATTTGGCCAAATGTTTAGAGAACGGTTTAGACCTTCGGCAAGATCTTGAATACCAGATCATGACAGATTTCATTATCTCGAATACTGATAGGCATATGAATAATTTTGGTATAATTCGTGATTCGAAAACGTTAAAGTGGCTCAAAATGGCACCTATTTTTGATAATGGAAATTCTATGTTTTATGACTCAATGAGCATTCCAAGCGGAAATGAACTTCTGAAGATAAGAGTAAATTCATTTGCAAACAAAGAGACAAAGCTTTTATCATACGTTCAAAATCGAGGTTTAGTTGACACTAGCAAGCTTCCATCTGTGGATTGGGTATACAATCTTTTACAAAAAGATGAGCTGATAAAAGAGGAGACGAATGAACGTTTAGTGAGAGCATACCTGCAGAAAATAAAGTACCTAGAAGATTTCCAGAATGGTGCCGATTTAGCATCTTATAACTATGTAAAATCAATGAATTTATTCACATGAGCCTATTACTATTATAAATCTCCCTATACGGAAGAAAAGGAGGTTTATAATATGAAAGTTATTCGAGAAATGCACCTTGAGGATATCGATGGAAATGAAAGAACTATGGAACTTGTAAACACATTGATTGCCAATGGCAGATGTGAAGAATTCGACCGTATCATCGACGAGTGCTATCCCGGTGGCATGACAGAAGAGCAGATTTTCTGCTTTCTGAATGATAATGCTGAAGCTATCAAGGACTGGGCAGGGTTAGACACTCGCTCAAACGATGTAAAGAATCGAGAAGAACTGCAGCAGCTATTTAATGAGAAATTAGAAGAGTACTTTATTTCTGACGCTGAGCAGATTATAAAAGACCTGCAATTTGAAGAATTGCGTGAGATAAAAGAGTTACTTGATTGTAAGTAAAATAAAGAGGATGGCCTTGTAATGTGGGCGCCCTCTTTTTGCGTTTAGTGGTATTGGTAATATGAAGATCCAATTACTACACTTGACATTAGAAATAAAATAATACATAATTTAAGTAAAAGTGAGGTGCTGTAAGTTGAAAAAAGTGATATATAAGTGCAATATCGACAATGAACCAGCTACACTTGTACAGAGTTTAGATGATTCTATTGAAATAATCTATAAAGATAAAATATTGCAAAAAATTAGCAGTAAAACATTGCGCAAAATAAATAATGCCTTTAGTTTAGATGAAATTGTGCATTTCGTAGTTAATAATGAAATTTATCTGGATAAGCAGAAAAAGGAGTTTGCAACCATGATAGCTAAAATAAAATAGGTTGGTGATTAAATGTTATATTTTTTAAGACATGAAAATGAAATAGTTGCTATGTTGAATATAGTTGATGATGCGATAATTTCTGTGGAACTCAGTGATAAAAATTCTAAATATTTCCCAATTGGGGTAAAGAACGAGGCACATTTAAAGAAATGGATAAAAAGCAGGAGCGTACCAGTTACTAGAATTGGGATAACGAATGATCTTTATAATCTTTCAATAGATTCTGTTTTTCAATTTATGCTGTTAAATAACGGATTATCACTTACGGATCATTACTGGATTCAGCAAGCAGATGATCCTTCTGATTGGGACAGTGTAAATCTTTATACAAATTCATTTAAAGCATCATATTCTCTTGATTTAGATAAAAGTGAAACCATCGCGAATAAAACAAATTTTACACCAAGTTCATCATTAGCTGGAGATTTAAAAAAGAAATGGATCATAGATCAAAATGGTATTCGCAGACTAGTTAAGGGTAATTATAACCACACTTATAGGCAAAGTTTATGTGAGGTTCTTGCTTCCAAAATACACACGATGCAGAATAAACCTCATGTAGATTATAAGCTTATTAAAATTTCCTCAGATGGTGAGGAGATACTCGGATGTGAGTGCCGGTGTTTTGTTGACAAAGACACAGAATTTATACCAGCAATTGATATCTTGCTCAATGAAAAAATCCCACAGGAAACATCAAGCTACGAGTATTATATAAATAAATGCGCTGAGCATGGGTTAAATGTTCGTAAAGATCTCGAATATCAGATCATGACCGATTTTATCATTTCAAACACAGATAGGCATCTGAATAATTTTGGTGTAATTCGTGATGCACATTCCTTGAAATGGCTGAGGACAGCTCCAATTTTTGACAGTGGAAATTCAATGTTTTATAAGGCACAATATATTCCGCTAGATGATGAATTACTGAAAATAAAAGTAACTTCATTCGCAAACAAAGAAACAAAACTTTTATCGTATGTACAGGATCGAGGTTTAGTTGACACATCAAAATTACCATCTGATAGCTGGGTATACAATTTATTGCAGAATGATGCAGTTACAGTAAGTGAGAGCGTTCGTGCAGAAACAAGCGAACGATTAGTTAAAGCTTATCTGAAAAAAATCAAATATATTGAGGATTTTCAGAATGGTGCTAATCTTTGGGATTACAAATACGTTAAATCCATGAAATTATTCTAAGTAAAATAAAGAGGATGGCCTTGTAATGAGGGCGTCCTCTTTTTGCGTTTAGGAGGTATTGGTGATATGAAAATCCAATTAGTGCATTTAGAGATTGTAAAAGATCAAGATGCTAATCTTGGTATGGTTAGAAGTCCAGATGATGTATTTATGGCAGCAAAATTAATGATAGGCAAAAGAGCTAATGAGAATATGCTTATTTTGTGTTTAGACACTAAAAGCAATATAATAGGTGCAACTATAGCAGCAACAGGATCAGTTGATTGTGTTATTGTCAGATTGCGTGAAATCTTTAAGTATGCTATAGTATGTAATGCAGCATCTATTGTAGTGGCACACAATCACCCATCTGGATTTTTAGCTCCAAGTGATGACGATATAAATATCACACGACAGATCATAGCAGCCGGACAGTTGCTCGGAATAAATGTGTTCGATCACATCATTGTGACAGGTGACAATTATCTCAGTTTAGCTGATACAACAGATTTATTTAGGAATAGGAGTAGATGTAAATGAAACCACTGATAGCATATAAGGTTACCACTTCAGTCAAAGGCAATATTGTATGGAAAAGTGAGTATGGCACGCTAATTATAGCAGGAAAGAATTGCGGCTGTTCAGCTAAGGGCGAATGAGAAGATCTTGATTTCTAGGTTGAGGAGTGTTTAGGTTATAAAGAGGTTCAGAATGGGCATAGTGAGAGTTTAGTCAAAATTGTGTAAACAATGAGAAAATTTAATTGTGTATAATATGATGTAAAATAAAAAATGCAATTATGAAAAATAACATAAATTCAATGAATATTAGATTAGTGTATAGAACATTTTATGACCTCGCCAGAATCTGGAGAGACGGTAAGGACGTTGCAGTGGAAGAGCTGTAAAGAGAATTAAATTTTGGATTTTTAAAAGCATGCATCAAGTTATTATTGGTGCATGCTTTTTTGCTTCCAGGGTTCTCAGCCATATATAAGTGTGCTATAATCATAGCCAGGAGGTGTGAGTTATGAAGAAAAATAAAAAGAAGTTATTTGCTCAATGGGAGCTTCCTTAACGACAATTATTTCTAATCTTCTGTTCAACACAATAAGCTATCATGACTATGCAGAAAGTTTTTATCATGCTTTCCTGGCCGGCTTAATGTCAAAAGACCGGTATAAAATAGAATCAAATTACGAGAATGGATTAGGCCGATCGGATATTCTAATCAAAGACTCAAAACGCAGAAAAGCTGCCGTTTTAGAAATTAAACAGACTAGAAATCGCGGGGCTCTCGAGACTCTGTGTGATGAAGCCCTGAAACAGATAAAAAGTGAACGCTATTCTGATAAAATAAAAAATGATGGATACAGAGTATACTGAACCAAATTATACTTTCGAGGTGACAACTATGATCATTGATAAAACATCGAACCTGGAACTTTACAAATCCCTGATCCCACATCTGGATGTGATCCTTAATTTTGCCCGGAAGGCTGCAGAAAAGCCGGTGGGAACCTATCCTTATCCCGGCGGCAGGATTATGATTCAGGAGGGGGAGACGAGAGCGCTGGAAGGCGCAGAATTTGAATCTCATAAAAATTTTCTTGACCTTCAGTGGATTCTGGAAGGCAAGGAGATGATGGAGTATGCCAACATTCACGACCTTACGGAAACCGTTCCCTACAATGCAGAAAAAGACATCCAGTTCTGGCAGGGAAAGGGCAGTCTCATGGAGGTTCCTGCCGGTACTTTCTATCTGGTTTATCCGGAAGACGGCCACAAACCCTGCTGTCATACGGAGAAAAAGAATACTTATCGGAAAATGGTTGTCAAGATCCCTGTATGAGTTTTTTCAAAAAAATGGAAATTGCCTTGAAAAAAATCCTCCGATATAGTATGATAAATATTATGTTAACTTTACATTTTTAAGAAGAATCTGTTATCGTTTATGGAGGAATTTCATGCATATACCGAATAAGAAGATCCTTTCTTTTTTACTTGCGTGTTCCCTGTTTTCTGCTGTGCCTTTGGGAAATTATTCCCGCGCTGCAGAGACGACGGAAACGGCAAAGGATCAGTCCCTGGACACCACCTCAGCCTATCAGAATCTCATAAACACCATGAAATCAGCGACTAACAGCAGCCTGATTCTGCTTATGCGTTCCGCACCAAATCAGGAAGGCTCTTTTATAGAGACTTCTCAGGGAGCCATGTTTCAACTGACATCCGGAGATTATCTGAAGAACGGTTGGGCTAAAATCAAGAATCAAATTTATTATTTTGATAAGAATGGTTATCGGAAAACCGGCTGGCTTGCCTGGCAGAAAAAATGGTATTATCTGAAGAAAGACGGCACATTGGCTTCGAACCTCTGGGTTACAAATGGCTCTCAGAGGTGGTATGTTCAGGAAGATGGTACCCGTGCAACCGGTTTTGTGAAATATAAGAAATATACTTATTATTTCAATTCTTTCGGTTCTATGGTCAAAGGTCTTCGAGTAATCAATGGAAAAATTTACTTTTTCCGTGAAAACGGAACCATGGCAACGGGCTGGAAGTGTCTTTCAAAAAAGGTCTATTATTTCACACAGGACGGTTCTGCAGCTACCGGATGGACGGAAATCAATGGAAGCTGGTATTACTTTTTCGTTAATGGAGTGAGAGTCGCCAATCGTTCGATTGACGGAAACTATCTTGGCCCGAATGGAAAACGGGTGGCAGAGAAGCAAATAGAATCCCGCCATAAAATTTTTTGCGGAGATTCACGCACAATGCAGCTGAAAAAAGCAGTTGGCTCTTCTGAAACCAGTTATGTCTATAAATATGGCCGAGGATATAACTGGTTTGTAAACGAAGGAATCCTCGAGTTAAAAAAGCTTTTGCTGGTCTACCCCCAGTCTGATGTGATTTTAAATTTTGGAGTAAATGATGTGGGGAATATTTCCAAATACATTCAGATTTACCAGGAATTGATAAATACTTACCCGAAGGCTCATTTCTATGTAATGGCCGTTAATCCGGTGGACGATGTCAAATACCCGAGTCTTGTCCAGCGAAACAAGACCACAAAACTGGTAACTATTTTTAACAGTCTTCTCAAATCGGCTTTCCCGGACTGTTACATTGATACCTACAGTTACTTGGAGTCTTCCGGTTATGAGACTCTGGACGGTTGCCATTATACGACGGCCACCTGCCTGAAGATTTATCATTATACTTTAAGTGAAATTCAAAAAAAGAGCGGCAATTCCTGATACAGACAGCTTTTCAAAAAAAGAATTTTGAAAAGCTGTTTTTTTCGTGAGAAAAAATGGTATAATGCAAACAGCATTTTAATTTTAACAGGAGAAAAGGAGTATTTCATTATGGGAGATCTTTATTTAGCCAGCGACAAACGTTATGAAAAAATGGTATACAACCGGGTTGGAAAAAGCGGTCTCAAATTTCCGGCAGTTTCTCTTGGTTTCTGGCACAATTTTGGAAGCAAGGACAACTATGACAACATGAAAGCCATGTGCAGGAAGGCTTTCGATCTCGGTATCACCCAGTTTGACCTGGCCAACAATTACGGCCCTGTCTACGGCAGCGCAGAGGAAAATGCAGGCCGGATTCTGAGCGAAGATTTCCGCCCTTACCGTGATGAACTTATTGTCACTTCAAAAGCCGGATACGATATGTGGCCCGGTCCTTACGGTGACTGGGGCAGCAAAAAATATCTGACTGCCAGCATCGATCAGAGTCTTAAACGACTTCAACTGGATTATGTGGATATTTTCTATCATCACCGCATGGATCCGGAAACTCCTCTGGAGGAGACCATGGAAGCGCTGGCCTCCATCGTTCACAGCGGTAAAGCCTTGTATGCCGGTATTTCCAATTACAACGAAGAGTACACGAGAAAGGCATCCGCCATCATGAAGGAGCTTCATTGCCCGCTCATCGTTAATCAGCGCCGGTATTCTATTTTTGACCGAACCATCGAGGAGGATGGTGTCAAAAATTGCTGTAAGGAGATCGGCATGGGAATCATCGCCTTCAGCCCGCTGGCTCAGGGACTTCTCACCGACAAATATCTCCATGGAATCCCGGAAGACAGCCGTATCGCAAGGGATCATCGTTTCCTGAAGGCCTCAGCCCTGACACCGGAACGCCTGCACCAGATCGATGAACTCAACAAACTGGCGGCTGAGAGAGGCCAGACCCTGGCACAGATGGCCCTTTCCTGGATTCTGAAGGACGATGAAGTAGCTTCTGTTCTCATCGGTGCGTCCCGACCGGAACAGATCGAAGAAAATATCTCCATCGTGGAGCATCTTGATTTTACGGAAGAAGAGCTTAAGAAGATCGACGAGATCAGCAGAGAACAGGCATAAAAGGGGGAGTTTTTATGAAAGAACATACCTATCCTTTAAAAATGGACCATATCGCTGCCGGCGTGTGCTATTATCCGGAGCACTGGGGAGAAACCTACTGGAAAAAAGATCTCCAGCTCATGAAAGAGCTTGGCCTGGAAACTGCCCGAGTGGGAGAGTTTGCCTGGAATTTCTTTGAGCCCCGGGAGGGTGTTTATGATTTTGCTCTCTTTGACCGTTTCCTGGATGAGGCAAAGGAAGCAGGAGTCAAGATTATTTTCTGTACCCCCACCTGTACGCCTCCGGCCTGGCTTTCCAGACGTTACCCGGAAACGCTGAACACCACCATAGAGGGCAATCCCTACCGCCACGGCATGCGACAGCACCACAATATGACAAGTCCGGTCTACCTGGAAAAATGCGACCGGCTTATCGAAGCCATGGCTTCCCATTTTGGCAGTCATCCGGCCATCATCGGCTGGCAGCTGGACAACGAGATCAACTGCGAGATTTCTACCTATTATTCTCCGGCAGATCACGCGGCATTCCGGGAATATCTCCAGCAGAAATACCGGTCAATTGAGGAATACAATCAGGTGATTGGAGGAGATTTCTGGAACCAGTCCTGCCTTTCCTTCGATGACACGGCTCTTCCCGGTCTCACGATCTGCAATTCCAGCAATCCTCATGTGGTACTGGAGAGCAAGGATTTTGTCTCACATATTGCCATTCAGTATATGAAGCGTCAGGCCGATATCATCCGGAAATACATCGACGACAAGATTTTTATTACAACCAACGGCATTTTCCCTCATCTGGATTACCAGAAGCTCATTGAGACAGGAATCCTGGATTTTATCACTTACGACAGCTATCCGAATTTTGGCTTTGCTATCGGCACCGATCCCAGAAAAGAAGGAGCTTTTAACGATCGAAATACCTCCTTTAATCTGGCTCGGGTACGGAGTATTTCTCCCTGCTTTGGTATTATGGAACAGCAGTCCGGAGGCGGCGGCTGGAATACCAGATTGCTGCAGCCGGCTCCAAAACCGGGACAGTTAAGGCTCTGGTCCTTCCAGTCCATCGCTCACGGCGCTGATTTCGTCCATTATTTCCGTTTCCGTACCAGCGATGTAGGCACAGAAATTTACTGGACCGGCCTTTTTGATCAGGACAGCCGGGAAAATCGCCGGGTGAAAGAGGCCCGGGAGACGATTCAGGATTTTGCGAAGATCCGTGACGTGGCCGGTAAGCCCTGCCTCAGCCGTGTGGCGATTCTCCAGGATTACAGGAACAACTGGGATGCAGAAAATGATATCTTCCTGAAACCGTTAAATGATCTGAGCCTGGATGCCTGGTTTAAGACTCTTCAGAGAAATCATATTCCCTTTGATTTTGTGGATTTCCGTCCCGAGAGCACGATGGAAAATCTGGCCCCCTATGATCTGCTCATTGCGCCCCATGACGCCGTACTGACAGAAAAACAGGCTGCCCTTCTGGAGCAGACCGTTTCCGAAGGAAAAACGCTGATCCTCGGCGCCAGAACAGGCTGCAAGGATGAACATGGCCACATCGTCCGCCAGACCGCACCAGGGCTTCTCAGAAAGCTTGCAGGCTGCTATGTGGAAGAATATACGGTATTGGGACCGGACGATGTAAATGCCGGTTCTATGGAGTGGAAGGAGGATCATAGCATCACAGCCGTTCATTCCCTTCACGAGATCCTGATTCCTGAGGAGGCGGAAACTCTGGCTTCCTACACCGGAACCTGGTACAAAAAAGCCGCCGCTCTAGTGAGCCATTCTTATGGAAAAGGTACGGTTTATTACCTGGGAAGCGCATTCTCCGGGGATACCGCAGAAAAACTTCTCTTAAAAATGCCGGCCGTCTTTGAAGACGCCTGGTGGCTGAATCTTCCGCCGGAGGTGGAACTGACGATCCGGGGAGCAGGAGAGGAGAAGTTCTATTTTCTTCTCAATTATAAACCGGTTCCCATGCCGGCCTCTCTGACAGAGAGTGCTGTGGATCT
>OLNW01004241.1_pt1 | contig 10347 bp, 9 predicted proteins | sample 1672121 | NCBI WGS metagenome assembly OLNW01 (sample SAMEA3136648, study PRJEB25190) | human gut metagenome
CAGTTCTGTCATCGCCCTCAGTCCTGCCGGGGTAGCTGCCCAGCCAAGGCCGAGCACATTTGCGATAAAATTCATGGCAATATGTTCCTCTGCTTTGTGCCCTCGCGGAAGTCGCGGAAAAAGAAAATGGATCAGCGGTCTCATTTTCTCTGCTGCTTTCTCAATCACACCTGCCTGAGATGCGACTTCCATAATCCCGCACCAAAATGCCATAACTCCAATCATCGTAATACACAGAGTCACCGCATCCTGAGATGACTCCAAAGCCGCATTCGTCATTTCCGGCATCTTTCCATTGAACGCTCCAAATAGAATTCCTGTCAGGATCATTCCAACCCACAGATAATTCAGCATTTATTCTATCTCCCACATAAATTCTTCTACAACAGAAAACGGTGCCGGTCCCACATGCAGCACTGCCTCATGAAATTCCTTCTGTAATGCATCTTCTCCTTTGGTTTTAAACCATTCTTTCTTAAGCTCCATAAATTCCACATACCCGATATAGTACTTCAGATAATTTGCCGGTGAACCCAGGATCAGATTATAAATCTCATTTACAGTATCCGCATCTGTGATTCCATAATTAGCAAAAAATCTTACTGTGTCCATCTGGCTCCATCCTTCCCAGTGGATTCCCATATCAGCCAGCGCATATAATGCTAAAATCACAGAACTGTTTTTCTGCAGAATGGTTGCCTGCACTTTTGGAAATTGTGTCAGATAATAGCTGCACATCTCTGCGTATGTCGCCCATCCTTCTACATACCCTCCAAAATGAAATACATTTCTCACCGGATCAGGATCTGTACTTTCAAAAAACACAGTCTGATACAAATGCCCCGGATATCCTTCATGGGCCAATGTCGTAAATAGAGTCAAATCATCAGGCATCTGTGCCTGATTAATATAGATTACATTTTCATCCACCCGGTCAATTGCAGGAATCATGTAAAATGCCGGGCTTAGATGTTCCTGCATCTCTTCCGGAACATACTTTACTTCCAGACTGACCGATGGAAGCTCCGGGAAAGAAGTCAGAATCCCTTTCTTTAAATGATTTAAAATTCCTTCTGCCGTTCCCTGTGTTACTTCTGCAGCAGCTGCAAGTACCTCCTCAGCTTTTTGTTGAATTTCTGCCACTGTTTCCTTTCCTTGTTCTTCTACATTCTCTGACTGATCTGAATTTTCTGTCTCATTAATTTTATTCTGTGAAGATTTCTTATTCTCCTGTCGCTTCCCTGAACTTGTATCCTCCTGTGAACTCTGTTCATCCGAATCTGTTTTGTTCTGCAAATTTTGATTATCCGTATTTTTCTCTGTTTTTCCTGTCGCCTCACCCGTATCAGTTCCAAGCACTTTCTCCATCGCTGTAATATCTTCTGAAATCTGATTTCTGATGAGTTCCTGCAAGTCTTTCACACTTCTGTCTGTACACGCAGACTGCTTCACCAGCAATTCATAATATTCTTTTCCTTCCGGCAGATAACACAGTCCTTTATCATTTTTCCCCGCTCCTTTCAAAGACTGTATCGCCTCTGTCAGTCTCTCATAAGATAGATAAATCACCTCTTCCATCATCCGGGCATTTTCCTGTATGTAATCACTTTTTTCTTTATCCGTCAGGCCTGTAATTCCGTCCAGACGCTCTGTAAAAGTAGAATAAAGATAGTTACTGTTTCCCATCTCCTGAAATGCCTGACACTGTTCCAGAACCACATCTGCCATCTCATCTGACATAAATAATCCCTGATCTGATTTTTCCTTTTCAAATGCAATCACCTGATCAAAATACTCACTGGTTGATTCCATTAATTTCAGATAAGTCTGCACATCTTTTTTATCATAAAACTCATATTCAGACAACACCACCGGGAGCTGTGTCTGGATTCCACTGACAGTTCCTAACGGTTCATCATAGTAAATGTAATCTGCTGCCTCCTTTACAGATCTGAGATATGCATTCATCACATTGTAAGTAATTTTATTTTCTACATCCAGTTTGTCATAATTAAATTCCAGCAATGCCTGCTGCATATTTTCCGCAGAGGCCTTCAACTGTACCTGGTCTGTCTGAATTTCTCCGTAACGGATCGGAGCCTCTTCTATTCCATACTCCTGTGGATCTGCCAATGTATAATGAAGGTTCACAATGTCAGAAGTAACTTGATTTTTGAAAACTTCCATTGTGTACGTTTCAAATCGCTCGTCTTCACTCTGTTTTTTACTCCCGGCATTTTTTTCCGAAGTTTTTCCAGAGCTGTCCTCCTGCTGCCAGTTCCCCTGCCCGGTCTTTTGAAGTCCTATATTTCCTGCACATCCACTGATCCACAAACTTGAAGCAAGTAAAAGTAAAATGACCTTTTTTCTAAGCACTTATATGACTCCAATATCTGCCTGATTATTTCATCTTATGAATGTCATATTTACTGTATTCATATGATCTTCTATTCTTCTGTTATCTATATAAGAATATTTCAAACAATCATGCCACTTCCATTCATTTCATATATTGTATTAAACATCTGCTTCTCTCCGGAGTACCTATGAATATTTTCCTTTATATCTCTGATTTTATCGTTCCATTTCTGATTCTTTCTATCGTTGTATACGGTCTGTTATCTGGGATCAATGTATATGAAGCTTTTATTAAAGGCGCAAAAAGTGGCTTTTTTACTGTCATCCGTCTGCTCCCCACCTTAGTCGGTCTGATGGCTGCCGTTGGCATACTCCGTGTCTCCGGCTTTCTTGATCTATTCAGCCAACTGATTGGATTTTTCACGCGTCCATTAGGATTTCCGGCAGAATTAGTTCCTCTTTCTATTGTAAAAATGTTCTCCTCCTCTGCCGCCACAGGTCTGCTACTTGATATTTACAAAATTTACGGTCCAGATTCCCAACTGGGTCTGATTGCATCTCTCTCCATGTGCTGTACCGAAACGATTTTTTACACTATGAGCGTTTACTTTCTCACAGCACATATTCATAAATCCCGCTATACACTTCCCGGAGCTTTGCTTGCAACTTTAGCAGGATTAATAGCAAGTGTTATGCTTGCTTCTTTTTAAATACCGTAAACTTCTTCTCCTGTTTTTTATTTTTTATAAGTGTATTATCTCGCAATCTACAAAACAGTTGCAACATTTCATTACATGAATCTAAAATTTACATGAATTCCTATATTTCTTTCAACAAATATCACAAATTATGTTAAAATTAATTTATCGAACTAACCGTTTCAAAACCCTTTAAATATGAAATACTTTGAAACAACACATGAATTTCTCTGCACTTGCAGATACTATGAACTAACGGAGGCATGATTTTATGGCCAGCATTACATTTGAACATTTAAAAAAAATTTATCCAAATGGATTTGTTTCTGTAGACGATATAAATTTGAAAATTGAAGACGGAGAATTTGTTGTATTCCATGGACCAAGTGGATGTGGAAAATCAACCATTCTGCGAATGATCGGCGGACTGGAGGATATCACTTCCGGAAATATTTATTTGGGAGATGAGCTTCTCAATGATGTCCTGCCACGCGACAGAAAGCTTGCTATGGCTTTCCAAAACTATACATTATACAAATATCTGAATGTATATGAAAATATGGCACTCGGACTTCGCCTGCGCGATATGCCACGCAGTGTCATTGATTCTCGTGTAAAGACTGCTGCTGCTTTTCTTGACATACCAAATATTCTTCTGAAAAAACTGAAATCCGTCTCTCCTGCAGATAAGCAGCGTATTGCTCTTGGACGAGCCATTGTATGCCATCCGAAGATCCTTCTCGTAGATGAAGACTTTGCACGTCAGAATGATCATCGCCGAAAAGAAATGTTGGAAGATATTCTTCGCATCAACAAAGAACTGGGAATCACCGTTCTGTATGTTACAAATAATCCGGAAGAAGCACTTTCCTTAAATAAGCGAATTATTTTCATGCGGGACGGTAAAATCGAAGAAGACCGCCCGGCTGAAGTTGAAGTTCCTGTAAATTAATCAGAGTGTGTAATTAAGTTTTTTAATCATTTCAAAACAAAAGATGCAGCTCACGAGAATTATTCATGAGCTGCATCTTCTGTTTTTTTCTTTTCAAGATAATTATATATTTCTCGCTTCTGTACGCCTCTGTCCTTTGCAGTACGTTTCATCGCTTCTTTTCGATCCAGTCCCTGGGAAAGATAATGTTCCATATGATCTTCAATGCTCATATCTTCCCATCGTTCTTTCTCTTCCTGACGGATTGCTTCTCTGCTGAGTCCTTCAATTACAAGCACACATTCCCCTTTCGGGTCATTTGCATCATAATATGCTGCTGCTTCAGGAAGTGTGGATCTGAACGCTGTCTCATGGCGCTTCGTCAGCTCTCTGCAGACAGTCACTTTACGATCTCCCAGACGTTCCGCAAGCATCTTTAACGTCTTCACCAGACGATGCGGAGCCTCATACATGACGATTGTTCTTGTCTCAGTCTCCATTTCTTTAAGAACTTCTTCCCGCTCTTTTTTATCGGACGGAAGAAATGCCTCAAATGCAAATCTTCTTGTTCCCAGTCCTGACATCGTCAGTGCTGTGATACAGGCTGCTGCCCCCGGAACCGATGTCACACGGATGTCTGCTTCATAACACATCTTCACAAGTTCTTCTCCCGGATCGGAGATTCCCGGAGTACCCGCATCCGTGATCAGTGCAATATTCTGACCTTCCAGCAATTTGTCTACCAGTTTTCTTCCTTTATCAAACTTATTATACTCATGATAACTGGTCATCGGAGTCTGTATTTCAAAATGATTCAGCAGCTTAATACTGTTTCTTGTATCCTCTGCTGCGATGAGATCTGCTTCCTGCAATGTGCGGATCGCACGAAATGTCATATCCTCTAAATTTCCGATTGGTGTTGCCACCAGATATAATGTTCCTGCCATTATCCATTCTCCATCAATAATTTTCCATCTTTCGAATACATGATCAGCGGCGGCTCTACCGTAATTCTCGGTTTTGCCCCACGCATACCTTCCACAAGAACCATCGTTGGTTCTTTATCAATATATGGATGCACAAACTGAATCCTCTTTGGCTCAATCTTATACTGGCTCATCTTCATCAGTATCTCCGTCAGACGGAACGGTCTGTGAATCATATAGAATCTGCCCTTATCCTGTAAAAGTCTCATGCTTTCACGAAGAATATCATCCAACGTACACAATACTTCATGTCTCGCGATTGCTTTTCTGTCATCCGGATTCTTCAAGCCATGGTCTGCAAGCATATAGGGTGGATTTGTTGTGATCACATCAAAAAAGGCTGGTTTAAAACGTTCCGCAGCCTCTTTGATATCTCCCGTCACAATCTCCACTCTGCCTTCCAGATGATTATGCAGCACACTTCTCCGTGCCATCTCTGCTGTATCTTCCTGAATCTCAAGTCCTGTGAAATGCTTTCCTTTTGTCTTACCTGCGAGAAGAACCGGAATGATTCCATTTCCGGTTCCCATGTCTAACACAGTTTCACCTGCTTTTACTTTTGCAAAATCTGATAAAAGGACTGCGTCTACTCCAAAACAGAACTTCTCCGGATCCTGTATCAGTTCCAGACCTCCAAGTTGCAGATCATCCAGTCTTTCCCCCGGCTTTAATTCAACAGTACAACCTGTCTCTTCCATTCCGGAAACGGCCACCTGACTGTTGTCTGTCGTCTGCGAACTGTCTGTTCTAAGATCACTTGTCATCTAATTTCGAAGCTCCCTCTTTTTTCTCCAGTGCAGCAAGTTTTTTCTGCTCTTCTTTTGTTACTTTCTGTTTCTTTCTGCGAGGACGGAATTTCAAATCATCCGCTTTATATTCACGGATCTCCTTCTCGTCATTCTCCAGATTTACAACTACTTTTACCAGTCTTCTCAGTACACTTAAAGACTGTACAACACCAGTCAGTCCATCATTTGTTGTAACTGTATCTCCAACAGACGGAAGCTGGCTGTTTAATACTTCATAAGTCTCTTCTTCGTTCGTCAGACAGCACATCAGTCTTCCACATACTCCTGAAATCTTAGTCGGATTCAGGGAAAGATTCTGCTCTTTCGCCATCTTGATCGAAACTGCTGCGAACTCTGTCAGATAAGTGCTGCAGCAAAGTGGACGTCCGCAGATTCCGATTCCGCCGCGGATCTTTGTCTCATCCCTTACTCCGATCTGTCGTAATTCAATTCTGGTTCTGAACACAGCCGCCAGATCTTTTACGAGTTCACGGAAATCAATTCTTCCATCTGCTGTAAAATAAAACAGTACTTTATTATTATCGAACGTATACTCTGCATCGATCAGTTTCATATCCAGACCATGCTTGCGTATCTTCTCCTGACAGATCTTAAATGCCTCTTTTTCTTTCTGTTTGTTCTTCTCTACGGTCTCTTTATCCTGTTCTGTGGCGATACGGATCACCGATTTTAACGGCTGTACCACAGACTCGTCTTTCACCTCTTTCGGTTCACCTACAACCCGGCCGTATTCCACGCCACGGGCAGTCTCTACGATTACATAATCACCCTGATGGATCTGGAATTTTCCCGGAGAAAAGAAATAAATCTTTCCTGCAGTCCGGAACCTGACTCCTATTACTTTTGTCATCTTATCTAGTTCTCCTTTATTGTTAACAAGAGCAGTTCCATTGTCAGCTCAAAATTAACATTTGCTTTCAGTCTCGCTTTCGCCTTCTCGATCGCGTCCAGAATATTCTCAATTCCTTCGTAGGAGCTCTTGCTTGCTCTCTGTTTGATATATCTGAGCTGATCAGAAAATACAACCCGGTCAACATTCTTTGTTGCCTTGTAAATCAGAACGTCTCTGTACCAGATGGCGATCATATCAAGATAGTCATTGATCTCCATCTTGTATGTCATGCATTTCTTAATCGCATCCATCAGTTCTGAAACATTCATCTCATCAATATTACGCAGTAAATGAACTACTTCTTCTTTGATCTCATTGAAATATTCTGAAGTAGCCAGCATAATTGCTTTTCCCATATTTCCCTGAGCAAAAGCAACACATACATCTGCTTTATAGTCCGGAATCTCCATTTGTTCCATGAGATATTTCTTTACAAGCTGATCTCTGATGTTACGAAGCTTCATCATAACACATCTGGAACGAATAGTTGGAAGCAGTGTCTCGGCATTCTCTGTAAGAAGCATGATCACAGCATACTCTGGTGGCTCCTCGATCGTCTTGAGCAGTGCATTCTGTGCCTGTACGCTCATCAGATCTGCCTCTGGGATAATATAAATCTTATACCTACTGCTGTAAGGCTTAATCACGATATCATTATTTACCTGAGTACGAATATCATCTACACTGATCGTATTCGGCTTCTCGTGGATCACACGGATAATATCCGGCTGATTTCCGCTCTTTGCCTGCTTACAGGACTGGCATTTTCCACACGCTTCGCCGTTCTCTGCACGATCCTGGCACTGCAGACTCATAGCAAAAAGATTCGCCAGAAGCTTCTTCCCCGATCCTCTCTCACCATTCAAAATATAGGCGTGAGAGACTGCATCTGCCTGAACTGCACTCTCAATATATTTGATTATATTTTTATGCCCTACTACATCTTTAAAACTACTCATATCTGTCACCTGCCACGTATCTTATTCATATTTATACAGGATTCTCTTTTTGTATAACCTGTATATTACTCTGTTTCTTTATAAGTATATCATCATTTTCTTACGAAAATGTGAACTTCTGTTTAAGTATAACACATTCTTTCTTTAAGTCATACCCTTTGTATCTGAAAAATCATGCTTGCAATCTGCGTGCGTTACTGTTCACAGGTAACCTGCAAACAGTAACCAAACTCTCTCACAAATTTGGTATACTTCTTGCAAAAGACATTTTTCAAAAATGCGTTATCCAATAATTCTTCGAATCTCCTGCAGTAATTCATCCAGGCATTCATTCATATCTGCATTGATAAATCGTTTCTGAATTTCTGCTCTCTGCAGATTCTTTTCTGAGAAATCATCGGAATCTGCCAGGAAACGTCTGCACAGTTCTGCATATTTAGGTGCTTTCTGCATCCGCTCACGCTCCAGCGCACGGGACAGGCGCAGCCCATCCTCCACTTCAATATAAAGTGGTACAATCACATCTTCTCCAAAATATCTTTTCATCTCTGTATAAGACTCTAAAGTTCCGATGATCAGATAATTATATTTTTCTAATTCAATCTGTCCGTCATCAGCTGTAAAATAAGTCCAAATTCCACATTTCGTATCATAGGAACGGAATTCTATGATTTTCTCTTCTTCTGCCATCTCCTCAAATACATCCGATGTTACAAAGAAATATTCCACTCCATCCTGTTCATCTTCTCTCATCGGACGGGTTGTATACGGAACGATCGTATGAAGCTCCGGCATCCATTCCATAATCTTCTTATAAAGTGTATCTTTTCCTGATGAACTTTTTCCCATTAAACAAAATATTTTTCCCATGGCTTCTCCTTTTGTCTTGGTTGTAATTTCTTAGTTTTTATAATTTGAATTAAAAACTTTTTTTCGAACAACTCTGAATTCTTGAACCGACTTCTACCATAATTTTCCCTTCTTCACGAATTCCTTCAATCGAAAAACCTGCTTTTTCATATTCCATAATCTGTTCCACAGTTTCTTCTGAAATCCATTCTCCCGGTACCAGAATCGGGATTCCCGGTGGATATAAGTAGACATATTCCAGTGTAACACAGCCCGCCGATTCTTCTAGGGCTACTGACTTACCTGAATGTTTCATTGCTTCATAACAGATATATTTTCTTTTCTGATGCAGCAATCTGTATTTCGATTTATCTTTCTTTTCTTTAGGTACAACTCCTTTTTCGTTCTCATACAACTGTTTTATCTCACTTGACTGATCTGATTTATCCTGTGATTTTGTTTCTACTCTGTCTGCGCTCTGCAGTTCATTATCAATCTCCTGCAAGGCGCTCACCAGTCGTTCCATCCCGTCTTCAGTATCTCCCGGTGCTGTCATTGCAATCACATAAGAGCCTGCTGCCATCTCCATCTGTAAATGATATTTTTCAAAAAGAATCTCTGAGAGTTTTCTTCCACTTTTGCAAGCTGTATTTTTTACGGATATTACAAGTTTGGATTTATCATACATTCTTGTCTCCAGCAGTTTCAGTTTTTTCAATTCCAAAAGCTGTTTTCTCACTGCATCCAGCTTCTCGATATATGGTTGAAAAATTTCTTCTCTTTTTTCTTCCAGAATGTGCACACATTCATCAATCGATGCCATCAATACATACGATGGACTGCTGGATTGCAGCATATGCAGATACATTCTCACCCGTTCACAGTCAAACAGCCACTTTCCATCTGTTTGATTCATATGGAGCAAAGCAGTTTGTGTCAAAGACGGCAAAGTTTTATGTAAACTGTGTATTACAAGATCGGCTCCTTTTACATTAGAATTCTCCGGGAAATATGTATGGAAACCAAAATGGGCTCCGTGCGCTTCGTCTACAATCAATGGCAGATTATATTCATGAACTGCTTCTGCAATCGCTTCAACATCTGAAACCACACCATCATAAGTAGGTGATGTAATTACAACAGCCTGAATCTTTCTGTCCTGGTCACTCGCAAGGATTTCTTTTAATTCTTCTACTTTAATTTCTCCGTTCAGATCCTGTTCTGTGTCAAACTGCGGATAAATATAAACCGGCTCGAGCTCATTCATATAAATCGCATTATAAACAGATTTATGACAATTGCGGACAGTCAGGATCTTCCCTCCTCGCTCTGTACAGCCCATTACAGCACTTAACAGCCCTACCGTACTTCCATTCACCAGATAATGTGTCTCATCTGCATGAAAAACCTTTGCTGCATAATTCTGTAATTCTTTTAAAATCCCTTCTGCATGATGCAGATCATCAAAACCTTCTATCTCTGTTATGTCAATCTCATATGGAAGTTCTGCCCCTGTAACATTCTTATTACGTTTATGTCCCGGCATGTGAAATCCATAGTAATCTGATTCACTGTAATTTTTTAATCGTTCATATAAATGTTCCATCATCTGGTACATATCCTTCAATTCTTTTAATTCTTTTTAACGAAACTCTTAAATCTGCATTCTATGTAAATGAGTCCAGTATTTACGAAATGCTGTAACAACGTATTCCGCTTTTTTATTAGATTTAATTGTAACACAGGATATTCTTGCAATAAATAGACAAGAAGAAAAAAAGCATGAACTCAATTGAATTCATGCTTTTTGCAGTGAGCGTGCGGGGATTCGAACCCCGGACAACTTGATTAAAAGTCAAGTGCTC
>OLNW01004249.1_pt1 | contig 10329 bp, 8 predicted proteins | sample 1672121 | NCBI WGS metagenome assembly OLNW01 (sample SAMEA3136648, study PRJEB25190) | human gut metagenome
ATCTAACTCAGCATTGGTACTGTCACCGATTTGCGCATTGGTCACAAATGGCAGTACTTTATCCACCCTTTCTTCATTCCAGTCAACTGCCATAATTTCATGTCCTAACTGGTTAAGCTGCATAGCAACATGCCTTCCAAATCTTCCAATCCCGATAATCAATACATTTTTCATAATATTTTTTCTCCTTCTCATCCAACTGTAATTTTTTCCAGAGGAAGCTTTGCATTTCCCTTATTTCTTCCGGAAAATACTGCATAAATCAGGGTCAGGCCACCTACACGTCCCAGATACATCAGTATGATCAGCACAACCTGTGAAAATATATGAAGTCCCGGTGTAATTCCCAGTGTCAGGCCTACCGTACCAACAGCCGAGGCAGCTTCAAACAGGCAATCTAAAAGAGGAATTCCCTCGTATACGCTGATTGCAATCCCTCCACAAAAGAACAGGGAAAAATAAAGCATGGCTATTGTCGCCGCATTTTTTATCACATGATATTCCAATCTTCGACCAAAAGCCCCTGCATTTTCCTGGCTTCGAAATGTTGCAATAGCATTTAAAATAAGTACCGTAAAAGTTGTTGTTTTCATGCCACCTGCTGTAGAGCCCGGTGACCCACCGATCAGCATTAACAGTATCATAACCGCTTTTGATGCCTCGCTCATCTCTGAAAAGTTTATGGTATTAAATCCGGCAGTCCTTGTCGTTACGGATTGAAACACAGCTGCCAACAGCCGCTTCCCTATTGACAGACTTTTCAGATCACAGGTAAAGAAAAAAACTGTCGGAAACAAAATCAGACAGGTGGTAGTTATGAGGATAATCTTACTTTGCATGCGGTAACGTTTAAAATTCAGTTTGTTCGTATAAATATCATCCCAGGTAAGGAAACCAATTCCCCCTATAATGATCAACAGAATAATTACCATATTTATCAGGACATTTTCAGAATACCCTGTCAGAGATGGGAAAGCATGAACTGCTGTTCCCAGTATATCAAATCCGGCATTGCAAAAAGCCGAAACAGAGTGAAAAACTGACAGCCAGATTCCCTTTCCCCCATAATCCGGTAAAAAAACCGGCAACAATAGCAATGCCCCTGCAGCTTCAATCAAAAATGTCCCTTTTAAAATAAACCTTGTCAGTCTGACGATTCCTCCAACTTTAGGTGCTGAAATCGCATCCTGCATGGTGCTTCTTTGCATAAGGGATATTCTTTTCCCGGAGAGAAGAGAAACAGATGCCGCCACAGTTACTACGCCAAGTCCGCCAATTTGTATAAGTACAAGAATAATTGTCTGTCCTGCCAGGGACCAGTAACTCCCGGTGTCCTTCACCACAAGCCCTGTCACACATACCGCGGAAGTAGCTGTAAAAAGAGCCTCATGAAATGGAGTCGGCACCCCCTTCAAAGAGGAAAACGGAAGCATCAGCAAAACAGTTCCCAAAAGGATCACACCTGCAAATCCCAAAATAATTAACTGAAAAGATGTCAGATGTTTTTTCTTATATAATTTTTCTGGCATAAATGATCAGAACTCCTTATTAATGATACTAAGATTCTAATAATGCTATTTTATTATATATAACTATCTTCAAAGATGGCATAAGGTTCTCTAATTTCGTATTAAGATTGTATAAAGATTTTATCTGTTTCTGTGTTCACAACAGCTCTTTCATAACTTTTAACAAATTTTTACACAAACTTTTCATTAGTATGCATTCGCATTTTACAATTTATTTATATACTGGAGACAAATAAAAAAGGATCTACAGTACATACAAAATCGGAGAAAAACCTCTCCGTTATATTATTATCATAAAAAGTGAGGAATTACAATGTATAAATCATTATGGAATCTAATTCATAACCATGTAAAAGAGGCACATGTCACACCTGTTTTTCTTGTAGCATCCACTGTAGGCTGGACCATAATTGGCCTTCTTCCGGAATGCATCGGCTATCTGATGGCAGGGAATGCCGCTTTTATAACAAAGCTTACTATTTTATTCTGTGCAACTGGATACGCTGCTGTAATACCAGGATTCCTGGGCGGGATTTTTTTCCTGTACAGAGTTTCCTTACACCGGGTGTCACATCCAAAGTCATCATCAGTAAAAATTCCACAGCAAAGAAAATCCTGCCAATATTAGAATGTTCTCCCACTGACATTCCCGGATATACCTTGCAAAATTTTTACAAACTATTATTGAGAAGATTTTTTCAATTCAAGAATGCCTTTGTCTTTATGGGCTTCTTCTTTTTGGACAAAAGCAGAATCACAACAAAAGTAAGCATTTCTGATGCTAGGAATGACAGCCACACACCATTCATTCCCATAAGCACAGAAAGCACAACTGCACAGATTACAATCGCAACTGCCCCTCTCATAAGAGATCCGATGATTGCAGGGCGGGCATTTCCGGTTGCGGAAAAATAAGCCACCAGCATAATATTGACACCTGCAAAAAGAAATCCAAGGAAATACAGTTGCAGTCCGGAATGTGCATATTCCAGGAGCAGAGGATTGTTTTCACTGTTAAATACAGCCACAAAAACATCTGTAAATCCCCACACAAGAGCAACCATTGCAACTTCTACAACCACGACACTGTTCAGACCCCAGCGAAGAAGTTTTTTTACATAATCACTCTGTCCCTTTCCATAGCACTCACTGATCAGTGGCTGAACTCCCTGTGCCATACCATTAAAGATACACATTCCTACAATCGACATATTTGCAACAATTCCATAGGCAGCAACACCAATACTTCCTGTAATACCAAGGATAAGATAGTTAAATACCAGTGCAATAACCGCTGAAGAAATCTCCCCTACAAACGCTGATACCCCCAGCTGACAGCAGGAAATCAGATGCTTCGGAGAAAGTTTCTTCCATCTGAAACCAATTTGGCACTTTTTTCCCAGATAATGGGTAGCACATACAGACATTGTCACAAGAGGGCATAAAGCAGTTGCCAGTGCCGCACCGGAAAAACCAAGTCCTACCGGAAAAATAAAAACATAGTCAAACACAATATTAAAAATACTTCCGGAGATTGACCCTGCCATTGCCACCGAAGGGGCATTGTCATTTCTTGCAAAAGCAGTCACTGTATAATTACACATAAAAAAGGGTGCACCCATAAGAATGATTCTGATATAGGTTTTTCCCAGTGCTACCAGACCTGCATCTGCTCCCAGAAGTGCCAGTACCTTTCCCGGAACAAAAACTCCCAGCAAAACAAAAGGAATGCTGCACAATATGCTCCATCCAACAGACTGTAGGAAGTAGCAATCCACATTTTCTCCTTTTGCCCTGTTGATACCGTATCTTGTGGCGGATCCGATTCCGATCATGGAACCAATGGCATAAATAACTCCGTAAACCGGCAGGATCAGATTCAGAACTGCCAGCCCATCAGCCCCTGCATAAACAGAGATAAAAAAAGTGTCTGCCAGAACATATACAGATATTCCTATCATTCCGGCCACACTTTGAAATACATATTTTGAAAATCTTTTTAACATTTTTTTACTTCATCTCCTCATCATCTCCTGCATTATAATAAAAAAATCCCCAAAACACAACGTTTTGGGGAAACTTAATAAATCTTGTAGGTTTCGGGGTTCCAATTTCACCTTTTGGGCTTTTTTCCTTATTTCATATTATTTTTTACTATAGATTATTTTGTTTTGATTTTTCTGACTGTTGACCAGGAGGAATAATAAGTTTTTGTTGATTTTTTGAAAACACGCACTCTTACGTAGTAATATGTTTTACTCTTTAATCCGGTAATACGAAGTGAAGTAGATGAAACATTTGCAGTTTTTGCATTGGAAAAATCAGATTTCAGGGAATACTGAAGCTGATATCCCGTTGCATTTTTCTTAGGCTGCTGACGAATCTGTAGACGGATTCCCTTACTTAATGCAGTGGCACTATCTATATAGGTTTTTTTCGGATTAATGACATAACATGCGTTCAGAACTCCACTGTATCTTCCCTTAAGTGTGACTTTTATGTCGTGTCTTCCTGCTGATACGGTATTCTCACTGTAGGTTACCGTATAGGACTTCGGACTCAGTGCCTTTCCGTTGGAGGCAATCACAGTCACTCCAGGTTTCTGGGATTTTCCATTATAAACAAAAGAACGTGCTGTCAGCCGAACGGTCTTAGGCATGTAGATTATTGTGGTATCTGTCCTGCCGCAACTGGAGCATTTTCTGACAATGCTTCCCTGCCTGCCAGGAGTGGCCAGCACTCTTTTGGTTGTTTTATAAGAATGAACATGTCCTGTAACCTTAATTGAATAAGTTCCCAGATCTCCGGAATGTCCATCATTGGTGATTCTGTAATAGTAAATTCCTTTATTTAATTTTATCTTGTACTCTCTGGACCCGGTAGTTGTGTATTTTGCAACCTGTTTTCCGCTTTCATCATACAAAATCTGGGTAAAGTTCTTTTTATCTGCTTTATTAGTTATAAAAACATATTCTTTCTCAAAAGGAACTTCTATTTTATAATAATCATTGGTATTATTTATGGCAAGATGTCCTCGAATCACCTTTTCAAAATCAATATCATCAGCATAAAACAGTTCATCGTTGGAATTCTCCGGAAAACTGAGATTCGCTGTTTTTGAAAAACTGGTTTTCAGCGTAAAAGTTCCACCTGTTGTATCATTGTCTGTACTGATTCTAATCGTATAATTTCCTTTTGCAAGTTCAAAGTTATAATCAAAAGAACCATTCTGTGTATAAGGACTTACATTAAATGATGTAATTTCCTTTCCTGTATCAGCTGACAGAATACTGCATTTGAAATTTTCGGATTCTCTGGTGCCTTTCAGAGCAAGACATCCACCTGTTTCCAGAGTCATGGTATAGCAGAGAGGGGAGGAAACTGACGGAACTGTTTTGCCTGAAACTTCACCACCGTCTGCATCAAGACTTACTTTCGTATCTGATTCGCCTGCTGCATCTGCCTCTTCATCTGTAAAATCCAGTCCTGATACATCTGTCTCTGCTGAAGTTTCATCACTCTGAACAACTATTTCATCTTCCTGGTCTTCTGAATGCTCCTCTTCACTTATCTCTGGAAATACCTCTTCACTTGTCTCTGCAGGTAATTCTGTATCTTCTGTTTCAACAGTATCTGCAACTACATCATCGGCAAAATCTGCTGCATATGCAGAAGGAACTGTAGTCATAGTCAATGCCACTGTCAGCAACAATACCAGTACTTTTCCTTTTTTCATAAAACAAACTCCTCTTTCTTTGGTATATCATCTCTATTATACTACATAAATCCATATTATCGAAAAGATTTTTTCAAAAACAGTAAAATTTACTGTCTGAACATGAAGTGAAGATTATCAAAAAAATCCCCGAAAGTCAATGCCTTTCGGGGAATCTGTCTGGTTTATTTTGTTTTGACTCTTGTTGCTGATGACCAGGAGGAATAATATGTTTTCTTTCCAGATTTTTTATATACGCGGACTCTCACATAATAATTTGTTTTGCCTTTTAAGCCTTTGATCTGCGGTGCTGTACCGGAAACATTTGTTGTTTTTGCATTGGAAAAATCAGTTCTTGTAGAATACTGCACCTGATATCCTGTTGCATTTCTTCTGGACTGTGCCTTTATGTTTACCTGGAAGCCTTTTTTAAAACCTTTGACACTCTGAATGGATGTGGCTTTTGGATTGATCACATAGTATCTGCCCATTGTTCCACTGTATCTGCCCTTCAGAGTAATCTTTACTTTATGTCTGCCGGCAGATACGGTGTCTTTTTCGTAGCTTACTGTATAAGAAGAACTGCTCAGCGCTTTACCGTTTGTTGCGATCACAGTTACAGATGGTTTCTTGGATTTTCCATTGTAAGTGTAGGAACGGGTAGACAGCTGTACTGTTTTCGGACGGTAAACAGTTTCGGAAATGGTCTTGCCACAGCCGGAGCATTTCTTTGTAATGCTTCCATTGTTGTAAGGTGTTGCTTTGTAGGAATAGCTGGTTTTGTAGGAATGAGTATGACCTACCACTTTGAACCAGTAATCTCCTACATCTTTTGTATATCCATCAGTTGTAAAATGATAATAGTAAGTTCCTTTTGTCAGTTCCATTTTCTGTTCACGAGAACCATACGTTGTAATTCTTTCAAGCTGTTGACGCTCAACATCATACAAATACTGTGTAGAATTATTTCCGGCAGTATTTTTGGTGATAAAGTTATATTCTCCTGTAGCAGGAATCTGGATCTTGTAATAATCACTGGTATTATTCGTTGCCAGATGTCCCTTGATCACCTTTCCTGCAGATATGGAACTTGCACTTTCAAAATCATCATTGGAATTTTCTGCAAAGGTAAGTCCTGCATTGGCTCTGAATTTGGTCTTCATCACATAGGTTTCCGTAGAAGATTCACTTGTACCATTATCAATTTTGATAAAATAAGATCCCTTTGCCAGCTCAAAGGTTGCATCATAAAGGCAGTCTCCTTCCCAGCTTCTTTTATCAAAAGTGCCAATCTCCTTATCTGTAACAGCATCCATTAACGTACCATAAAAATTTACGTTTCCTGTTTTTGAACCTTTCAGTGTCAGGGTTCCGCCAGTTGTCAGGTCGATCCTGTAATAATCTGGTGCCAGCTGTCTCTTAATGGTACCGGTAACCTCTGCATTATTCGCCGGAATTACGGTAGCTCTGATCACACCTACTGCATCGGTATCTTCCTCTGTGATGGCATCGCTGAAATCTGCAATCTGTGTATCTGCCATCTGAAACTCTTCTGCTTCTGAGGACACCTGGTTTTCTTCATATTCTCCAGATGAATCTTCTGTGATCACTTCCGGATCAGTTTCTTCCAGGTTTGTGCTTACCTCGTCTGTAGATTCTGTCTCTGTTTCTGCGTTGTTCTCAGCAGTAACTGCCATTGTTTCTGCTGTATCATCGGCAAAGTCTGCCGCAAATACAGGTAACGCTGTGGTCGCACACATTGTTGCTGTTAATAATAATGCAAGTACCTTTTCTTTCTTCATGTTTTTGCTCTCCTTTGTTTGTTATTTTTCATTATACTATATAGACAAAGCATTTTCGAAAAAAGTTTTATGATTTTTGATTTTTTTTATTTTTTATATCAGTTCTCCATTTTCTCTTGACATTTTCCTGAAAAGCGTTTATTATACTTAACATATTAACTTAGTATGTTTATAGGGTGATTAATTTATTCCACCGCAAATTTAGATAAGGAGTGACCAGTTATGAATATCTTATGCTTTGGTGATTCAAATACTTATGGTTATAAGCCAGACGGTACAGGCAGATTTGATGAAAATACACGATGGACTCAAATTCTTCAGAAAAAACTGGGCTCCGGTTATCGTATCATTGAAGAGGGACTTTGCGGAAGGACAACAGTTTTTGAAGATCCTCTCCGTGATGGAAGAAAAGGCACGGCACTTCTGCCCACATTGCTGGAAACACATGCCCAGGTAGATGTAATCACTCTGATGCTGGGAACCAATGACTGCAAAACGGTATTTGGCGCATCGGCAGACGTGATCGGAAAGGGAATCAGCCGTCTTCTGGATCAGATTCAGGAATATGCACCAAAAGCTGAAGTTCTTCTGATATCACCGATTTATCTTGGGAAAAAGGTGTGGCAGGAGGAATATGACCAGGAGTTTTCCAGAGAATCGGTAACTGTTTCCAGAAATCTCCAGCCTGTTTATGAAAAAATAGCCAGGGACCGGCAAATTGAATTTCTTCCGGCCGCCGATCATGTCAAGTGCTGTGAGGCAGATCAGGAACATCTTAATGCGGAAGGACATAAAAAATTTGCAGAAGTAGTGTACAGGAAATTACAGAAACTGCTGTAGAAAACCAAATATACTGTCTCCTTGTGTCAATGTGAATAATATGATACTATTATAAAGTATTAAATTGAAGGAGAACAGGTATATGAAGAAAACTTTATTTACATATATTACAGCTTTTTTATGTTCTGTTATAGGTGGAAGTTTTTTGCTGGCCGCTGCTTACGCGTTGCCGCAAAGATCCATAGACAAACATGTGGAAGAATCTGTGGCCGTTTTGACAGAAGAAGGGAATTATCCGGTGGAGACTCCTGGAATTTTGGGAACAATGAGGGATAATTATACCGATGCAATAATGTTGAATATGGCATCCTATGACAGTAAGTATCCGCTGCTTCAGAAGGCCTTCGGAAATTATAAAAAAAGAAATTCTGATAAATATGCTGTAACCTGGCTGGAACACAGGAACGATAAAGATGCTAAATCGGTATCTTATGCAAGGTACTGGCATGGATATCTTGTCCCACTTAAACTTCTTCTGGAAGTTTTTAATTATCAGCAAATAAGGAGTCTGATTATTTTTACGGATCTTTTGCTGATAGTCTGGATTTGTCTTCTTATGCAGAAAAAAGGCAGGAACAGATATATCTTTCCATTTCTGATCACGCTGATGTTTTTTCCTTTAAATATAGTGGGAAAATCTCTCCAGTTTTCCACAGTTTTTATTCCGGTACTGCTGGAAATTCTGGTCATGCTGAAATATGAAAAAAATTTTCATGCTCAATATGGACTGCTGTTTTTGTTTTCCGGGATCGTAACTGCATATCTGGATCTTTTAACATATCCGTTGGTAAGCGTAGGATTTTTGCTATGTTTTGCAATCATATCAGACGAAAATTCCAGATGTTTTGGGAAATGGAAGAATATGGTGGGCTATACGTTATCATGGGGAATCGGTTATGGAGGAATGTGGGCCTCGAAGTGGCTGATTTCAAGTCTGATCCTTCGTGAAAATGTACTTAAAAATGCAGTAGATACCGCTGCTTTTCGTGTATCTACCAGTAACGGTAATGATACATGGACACATATGGATGTCTGGAAAGTAAATATTTCCAATTCTCCCAAAATAATACTGGTTCTGGTATTGATTTTTGTAGTTTATCTGTTGATCCGGTGTGTTCAGAAAAAAACTGATAAAATAAATTTTATCAGTAACAGTGTCTTTATAATTATAGCATGTATGCCATTTGTGTGGTATTTTATAATGAGTAACCATTCATATATCCATTCCTTTTTTACACATCGGGAGCTGGCCGTCAGTTGTCTGGCGATTTTGTTTTATTTTACATCCTTTTGCGGAAAAAGAGCTCCTGAGAGATCCTGAATAAGAAAAAAGATGCTGTCTGGCAGGAATACCTCTGTCACACAGCATCTTTTTTTGTATAAGTGTTTAGTTCTGCATGGAAACAGATCTACTTAAAATCCCCGGAACGATTAATACTGCTGGCCGCCCTGGGAACCGCTGGACATCTGACGTTCCTGCGCTTCAATCATTTTTTTGACCATATATCCACCAACAGATCCATTCTGCTTGGAGGTCAGGTTTCCGTTGTATCCATCTGTAAGCGGAACGCCCAGCTCGTTTGCTACCTCGTATTTAAAACGGTCAAGTGCGCCTTTTGCTTCCGGTACAACTGCTTTGTTAGAAGAAGTATTACTTGGCATAATTCATTTCCTCCTTGGTTGTGTTTGGTTTGATGTTACAGTGCTAGTATATGAAATAACAAAAATAATACACTGGCAGTTAAAGGAAAAATAAAAATCGAATGTATGGTTGTTTTTGCTGAAACGGAAGGTTATAATACTTTTTACAGTGCATATAATATCTGTCAGAGGAAATAAAGGGGGACACTTTGAAAAAGAAACGATATCCCACATACAGGAAAAAGAGAAAAAGAAAAAGACAACCTGTAAAAAATATGATAACCGCAGTTGTACTTTGTATTACAATTGCTCTGTGTAATGGATGGGTTCCGCCACACACTCTGGAAGATGCAAAAAAACAGGGTGAACTGTTTGGCACTGTTTTTCTTACATATATAGAAGAAAACGCAAAAAATTTCTCAGAAAACATATCCGAAACGATTTCTGATACAGTCCGTGAAACACTGAACCAGAAAGGGAAACAGACAGAAGAACAGGAGAAGGGAATTTCTTCGGGAAATATTCCGGAATACAGCGGCAGTCCTTATATAGAAGTTAATGGAAATATTCCGGATTTTTCTACCGAAAAAAAGAACGGACCGGCTTATGAATTTTACAGTGAGCTGGATTCCCTTGGTCGATGTGGATATGCGGAGTCCAAAATCACTCCGGAACTGATGCCGACAGAAGAACGTGGTGCGATCGGAATGATTAAACCGACCGGATGGCATACCGTAAAATATGACAATATAGATGGAAAATATCTTTATAATCGCTGCCATCTTCTGGGGTATCAGCTTAC
>OLNW01004250.1_pt1 | contig 10326 bp, 8 predicted proteins | sample 1672121 | NCBI WGS metagenome assembly OLNW01 (sample SAMEA3136648, study PRJEB25190) | human gut metagenome
CATCTGCCGCACCTCGCTCGCCGTATCGGCACTTAGAATTATGCGGTATTGCCTATTCTTTATTACTTATTCTTTTTTTCGCGCCCAACTCCTAACGGTCTCTCTGCCTAATTTTCTTTCGTCAAACTTGCTATTTTCCGTTTTCTCCAAACTTTCACACACTTGTTTGTAAATAATCATGAATTTATCACAAATGTATTGACGATGGGGCAGGTTTGGCGTATGATACAGATATTGAAACAAATATTCCGGTAAACATGAAATTTGAGAAATAATAGTTCGAAATCGTCTTCGTGTGGCAGCCAGCCGCGGAGTATTTGTTGCCGGGTAACCGGGGCGCAAGGCAGTATTGGCCTTGGTTTACCCATTTTTGTGGAACACGCCGCTTTCGCTTGCAACCCTGATAGCGGCATTATAAAAAGGAAAACCATATTAAGGAGGATACCCCATGAAAAAGTCAGTCAGCCGTACCTTGGCCATGGCTTTGGCCACCTGCATGGCAGCAGGCACTTTGGCCGCCTGTGGAAGCAGCGGTTCTTCCGCGGTCGCTTCCAGCGCAGCTGAGTCTACCGCAGATTCCACTGCCGCTTCCACCGAATCCGGCACCCCGGATTACTCCAATGAGGACCCCATCAACATCCGAATTTATCTATCGGATAATGCTACCCTTCCTTATAAAGAAGACTGGCTCACCTTTACCGAAGTGCAGAAGCGCTGCAACGTCAACCTGGACGTTGAGGCCATTCCCATTGCGGACTACTCTACCAAGGTTTCTCTGGCACTGAATACCGGCGAGAACGTTCCCGATGTCATCCTGTACCAGTCCACCACCGGTGAGAATGCTTCTTTGGCTCTGAACGGCGCTCTGGTTCCCATCAGCGACTACAGCGACTGGACCCCCAACTTCAACGCCCGCGTTGAGGAAATGGGCCTGCAGGACGATGTGGATATGCTGAACCTGCAGGACGGCAAGCGCTACTATATGCCGTCTTTGACCGATAAGCCGTTCTACGACGGCGGCCTGATCCTGCGTGAGGATTATCTGGAATCCAAGGGTCTGGAAGCCCCCAAGACCTTTGATGACCTGTACGAGATCCTGAAGGCTTACAAAGCTGATTATCCCGATTCTTACCCGCTCACCATTCTGGCTGGTCCCCGCGTTCTGTTCCGTATGACGATGCCTTCCTTCGGCATCAGCGTGGGCAAAAACAGCGCCGATGGCTCTTACGTTCTGAGCTATGATTACGACAACAAGGATTTCTTTGCTGGCGCAATTGATGATAAGTGCAAAGAATACTTCGCATTCCTGAGCAAGCTCTACTCCGAAGGCCTGCTTGACCCCGAAATGGCTGACCCCATTGATGGTGATAAGTGGAGCCAGAAGTTGGCTACCGGTTCTTCCATGGCCACCTACGCTTACTATGACCAGATCGGCGGCGTGGAAGCTGCCAGCGAGATCGACGGCTTTAAACTGCAGATGTATGCACCGCTGGAAGGCCCCGCAGGTGCCCACCACCAGCCCAAGTCCCGCACCGGTTCCGGCATCATGTTCCCCAAAAAGACTGCTGAACGCGATGATTTCGAGCGCATTGTCCGCACCATCGATGAAATGTTCTACTCTGAGGAGAATGCAAAACTGTGGTGCCTGGGTGTTGAAGGCGAGACCTACACCATGGACGGCGACAAGATCGTTTACTCTGACGACATTGTGAACAGTGCTGACGGCATTTATAAGAGCATGCAGCTCAAGTACGGCTGCGGTTCCGACGTTACCCAGATGGTCTGGATCAACGAGCGTGAAATGTCCAAATACGACGAGAACTATGCCGAAATCAACACCGAAGTTGCTGCAATGGATGATGCTATCCAGCCCGTACCTCCCACTCCGCAGTTTGACGACCTGACCGCTGAGGATGCCGCCAGCCTGCGCACCCCGCTGGGCGATACCTTTGAAGTTTGGGCAGATGCTTTCATCACCGGCAAGAAGAGCACCGACACCGATTGGGATGCTTACGTTGCTGAAATGAAGAACCTGAGCATTGACCAGTACCTGCAGATGTACAACGACAACAATAAGTAAAATATTGACCAGTTGATCCTCAGCAGGGGGCATATCCGTGGAGGATATACCCCCTGCTTTTATTTTTAAGGGCAGGCGCTGTTCGCGCCGCCCCCAACCAAAGGAGCGCAATCCATGGGTAAGGCAAAAGCAAAGCTTACGCCGGCCGAAAAGGCCCAGCGGCGTTCGCATACCATCAAGCACCTGAAGCAGTACAGCGCATTATATGCCATGATGATCCTGCCGCTGCTGTATTTCATCATCTTCAAATACGTTCCCATGTTCGGCAACATTCTGGCATTCCGGCGCTACCGCCCCGGTCAGGGTATGTTTGGCACCGAATGGACCCTGCGCTACTTTGAGCGGTTCCTGAAAGACCCCGCTTTCTGGCGCGCATTCCGCAACACGTTAGTGGTTTCGCTGGAAAACCTGGTTATCAACTTCCCGCTGCCCATTATCTTCGCAATCCTGCTGAACGAAGTGCGCAATAAGCACCTGAAAAAAGTTGTGCAGACTATCTCCTACATGCCGCGCTTTATCTCCACGGTGGTCGTTATCGCCATCATGAACGAGATTCTTTCTCCCAGCTCCGGCCTGCTGAACAACCTTCTGCACAACGTCTTCGGCATGACCCCCATCTACTTCATGAACGAGCCAGGCTGGTTCCGCCCGCTGTACATCCTGTCGGAATCCTGGCAGTACACCGGCTGGACCGCCATCATCTATCTGGCCGCTATCACCGGCATCAGTAGCGATCTGTATGAAGCCGCTGAGATGGATGGCGCTACCCGCCTGCAGCAGATCTTCCACGTGACCATCCCCTCCATCATGCCTACCATCATGGTCATGCTGATCATGAACGTTGGCCGTATGCTGAGCATTGGCTATGAAAAGGTCCTGTTGATGTACACTCCGTCTAACTCCGGCGTCAGCGATATCATTGATACGCTGGTTTACCGCACCGGTCTGCAGAACCAGAACTACTCTTACGCAACGGCCATTGGCCTGTTTGGCGGCATCATTGGTCTGATTCTGGTTTCAGGCTCCAACGCAATCAGCAAAAAGCTGACGGACGAAAGCCTGTATTAAGTGAGGCAAAAAGATGAGCAAGTATTATAAAACAAAAGAAAACGTCGTTTTTGACACCATTGTCAACCTGGTTATGATCTTTACCCTGCTTGTCTGCTTTTTGCCGTTTGTGTATATGGCAGCGCTGTCCTTCTCCAGTTCCAAGGCCATCATCAACAACCAGGTCCTGTTCTGGCCAGTCGGCTTTAACCTGGATGCTTACAAGCAGATCTTCACCTACCCCAACTTTTTCCAGGCATATGGCAATACCTTTATTTATACCATCGGCGGTACTACCATCGCTATGTTGATGACGATCATGTTCGCCTATCCCCTGTCCAAAGACAACCTGATGGGCCACAAGTTTTTCATGAAGATCGTTGTTATCTCGATGTTTTTTGCCGGCGGCATGATCCCCAACTACCTGCTGGTATCCTCTTTGCACCTGACCGGCACCCGCTGGGCTATGCTGCTGCCCTTCTGCATCAGCCAGTTCAACCTGATCATCATGATCAACTCTTTCAAATCTCTCCCGCACGAGCTGGAGGAAGCTGCTCTTATTGACGGCCTGGGCTATTGGGGCATTTTGCGCCGCATCATTGTGCCGCTTTCCACCGCTGCCATTGCAACGGTCGGCCTGTATTATGCGGTGTTCTTCTGGAACGACTGGTTCAATTCTTTGATCTACCTCAATAAGGAGCAGTACCCCGTTATGCTGTTCCTGCGCAACATTGTCAACGGCACTGCCATGGTTGGCGATGGTGCAGGCTCTGCGGATAAATCCTCCCTGGGTATTGCCATCAAGTCTGCCGTTATCATTGTTTCCACCCTGCCCATCATCATCCTGTATCCCTTCCTGCAAAAATACTTCGTCAAGGGCCTTACTGTCGGCGGCGTCAAGGGTTAATGCCCGCCGCACAGCAGGCAGGGCTCTACACCTGCCAAATGCGAGGAATTGTTTATGGTAAAACTGGATCATATTTCAACCGAGCAGCGGAACCCGGCAACCAGCCATATTGATGAGGTTTCAACGCTTGAGATCGTCCGCCTGATGAACCAGGAGGACAAAAAAGTAGCCGAAGCGGTGGAAGTGGTTCTGCCGCAGATCGCTGCAGCTGTGGATGTGATTTACGCCGCGCTGCAAAAAGGCGGACGGCTGATTTATTGCGGATGTGGTACTTCCGGCCGTCTTGGCGTGCTGGATGCAGCCGAATGCCTGCCTACATTCAGCGCCGGGCGCGATATGGTGGATGCCGTTATTGCGGGCGGCCAGCGCGCCATGCTGATCCCGGTGGAGGGCGCCGAGGACAACCGCGACCTTGGCAAAGAGGACTTGGAAAAGCTGAATTTCAGCCAGAAGGATGTTCTGTGCGGTATTGCCGCCAGCGGCCGCACCCCCTATGTGCTGGGTGCGATGGAGTATGCCCACAGCCTTGGCGCAGCGGTCATCAGTGTAACCTGCTGCCCCGGCAGTGAGGTAGACACCCGGGCTGACATTGGCATTTCCCCCATGCCGGGGCCGGAAGTTATTACCGGTTCCACCCGCCTGAAAAGCGGCACTGCCCAAAAAATGGTGCTGAACATGCTTTCCACCGCCACCATGATCAAGCTGGGCAAAGTGTATGGCAACCTGATGGTTGATGTGCGCGCCAGCAACGAAAAGCTGGTGGAGCGCTGTGTACGCATTGTGCGCACCGCCACCGGTGCCGACAGTGTTGCCGCCCGCAACGCCCTGGAGCAGTGCGGTTACAGCGCCAAAACCGCTATCCTGATGATTCTCTGTAAAATTGACGCCCCCATCGCGGAAGCAAGACTGGAAAAAACACATGGGAGAATTGCGGAAGCGCTGAACAACCTATAATTCAGAATTAACAATTAGGAATGAATAATTAAAAAAGAATAAAGAATAATGTTGGTGGACCGCGGCGCACTTGCGCCGCTCAGGAAATATTAGGTTTGCTGCTATTTGAAGCTGAGTGATGAACCATATAACATCCTGTAGGGCACGATGCCCTCATCGCGCCGGCGTTCACGGTACGACAGTCAAAAATTGTAATACACCTATACTCCACCACAAATTCCTAATTTCTCATTGCTCATTTCTAATTCATATGAACTCCTACCTCCTAATTCCTAACTAACACTGGTGCTTACCATGAAAATTTTTGCTCAAAAACTTCTGGTGGGCCGTACATTCCTAGCCAATCAGACCGTGACGGTCGAAGACGGCCAGATCACTGCCATTGGTGGCGGGGGTCCGGCCGATTTTTCTGTCTGGGCCTTAACACCCGGACTGGTTGACCTGCACTGCCACGGCGGCCAGGGCTTTGACCCGGAGCTGAATGAACGCCCCCTGCCCGAGTTCCTGACCATCCTGCTGTGCCACGGCGTAACGGATGTGCTGCTCACCCTTGGGGCGGAGCCGCTGCCCACCATGCGCCGGGCGCTGGCGGTGGTACAAACCGCCATGCAGCAGCAGGCCGCAGGCAAACTGCCCGGCGCGCATATTTTGGGTGTTCATCTGGAAGGACCCTTTTTGAGTCCCGAACGTCCCGGTGCCATGCCACCCGCCGCGCTGCTGCCGCCAACCCTCGCCGCGTACCAGACGCTGGTACAGGGGTATGAATCCGTCATCCGGCAGGTGACCCTTGCCCCGGAGCTTCCCGGCGCGCTGGAACTTGGCGCAGCTCTGGCGGCGCGAGGTATCCGGGTGCAGGCCGGGCACACCGATGCTGATTACGAGACCGCCCAGCGTGCTTTTTCTGCTGGATTTACAGGTCTGTGCCATACCTTCAACGCCTGCCGCCCCCTACGCCACCGCGACCCCGGTGTGGTGGCCGCCGCTCTGCTGGATCCTAGCGTGACCACCGAGTGCATCTGCGATCTGGTTCACCTGCACCCCGCCGCTTTGCAGCTTGTCTACCATATGAAAGGCCCTGAAGCGATGATTGCCGTATCCGACAGTGTGGCTACCCATGGTCTGCCCGATGGACGCTACACCATGGCCGGGCAAGATTATATTGTGCAAAACGGTGTAAGCCGCTGCGCAAACGGCACCCTGGACGGTGGCGGTGTTTATCTGGACGGTGCAGTGCGCAATTTGCAGAGCATTGGGATCCCCGCACAGGACGCCTGCCTGATGGCATCTACCACCCCCGCCGCCCTGCTCGGCCTGCCCCGCACCATCCACCCCGGCCACCCCGCCGTGCTGGTGGGATGGAGCGAAGGATGGCAGGTGGAGAGGGTATGGCGAGATAGTTAGGAGTTAGGAATTGCTTGTGAGGATGAGATTCGTCATCGGCTAACGGGGACGCTATACCGCAATTTGCAGAATGGTGCAAGGCTTTGTCTTACGGTAGGGCGGGGGTACCCGACCCCACCGAGACAGTGCCCTATTCCACGTTATAACGATGTTGTGACATCTATCCCGCGAATTCAGAACGTTTTGTGGGCCAAGGTACGTTTTAATAAACAACGAACCTGATATCTCCTGAGCGGCGCAGCGCGCCGCGGTCCACCAACATTATTCTTTATTATTTATTCATTATTCTTTTTTCTCTTCGCTCCGCTCACCCTCAAATTTCTCATTACTAATTTCTAATTCTCCACAACGCTCCATCGAGGTTCAACCATGTTTCTTTCCGGTATTGATATTGGCGGTACAAGCATTAAGTTCGGCATTTTTGATGAACAGCTGAACCTTTTGCAGCAGTGGAGCCGCCCCACACCCAAAGAACCTGCCGAAGCCGCCACGCTGATTGCGGCGCAGTTGGAACCGTATCACGTTGCGGCTATTGGGGCCGGTGCGCCCGGCACGCTGAACGCTGCGCGCGAAACCATTACGGCGGATAATCTGGCATGGGTAGATGTGCCCCTTGCTGCGTTGCTGCGCCGGGCGTCCGGTCTACCCGCGGTGGTCATTAACGATGGCCACGCGGCAATGTTGGCCGAAATGCGTTCCGGTGCACTGCAAAATGTACAGACGGGTATTCTGCTCACCCTGGGTACCGGCATTGGCGGGGGCATTGTCATCAATGGGCAGTGCTGGCGCAGCCCCACCGGGCTGGCCCCGGAACTGGGGCATATCATCACCCACAGCGACGGTCTGCCCTGCCCCTGCGGCCAGTGCGGCTGCTTTGAACAGTACGCTTCGGCCACCGCGTTGATCCGCATGGCCGGCGGCGAGTCACCCGCCGACCTGATTGCCCGCGCCCGCAGCGGCAATGCTGCGGCACAGGCCGTGTTTGCCCAGTATGTGCACGAGCTTTGCACCGGCATTGTTTCCCTCAACTCCATTTTTGCGCCGGAGGTCGTAGCCCTGGGCGGCGGCATCAGCGAGGCAGGCGATTTTCTGCTGGATGCCTGCCACACCACTTTGGCCCGCCTGCACGCCAACCCCCAGCCCACCCTCCGCCTTGCCGCCCACCGCAACACCGCAGGAATCATTGGCGGGGCGATTGCAAGTTTGAAGTTAGGAGTTACGATGCATTAAGGCCTGATACAAAATAATTAGGAATGAGTAATGAGAAATTAGTAATTTGAGCTGTGGTAAGGGAAGTACATATTTCTTGATTACCTCGTGGCAAGCCCCGGCGCGATGAGGTCATCGCGCCCTACAAAAGATTTAATAGCCAATCGCACTTTTTAACAACCGGCAAACCTAATATCTCCTGAGCGGCGCTTTGCGCCGCGGTCCACCACAATTATTCATTATTCTCTATTCTTTATTCTTTTCAGATTTAGACTTTTTCCTACCGCCAATTCCTAATCTCTCATTGCTAATTTCTAATTCACATCAACTCCGAACTTCTCCCTCCTAACTCCTACCTGTTTTCGAGGTGCCCTATGCCTACCACGATTGATAATCTCCTTTCCCGCATGACATTGAAAGAAAAGATCGGCCAGATGATCCTGGCCAGTATCGAGGTATCCCGCATGGATGCGGGCACGCGGGAATTTTTACGCAAAAATCATATCGGCAACGTTATTTTGTTTGGCAAAAACTGTGCCGGGCGGGCCGCGCTGGCGCAGTTGAACGCTGAGATCCAGCACACCGTCATGGCGGAAAACGGTCTGCCTGCTCTTATCGCCATCGACCAGGAGGGCGGCTGTGTTACCCGCCTGCGCAGCGAAGCCACGGTTTTTCCCAGCGCCATGGTCATTGCCCGCACGGGCGATCCCGCCAACGCCTACAAAGTTGGGCGTATGATGGGCGGTGAGCTGCGGGCACTGGGTATTAATCTGGACTGTGCGCCGGTGCTGGATACTCTTTCCGGCCCTGCGGAACGCCGTTATTATGGGCAAACTGTGCAATCCATCGCGGATTATGGCTGCGCCATGGCCCGCGGCCTGCGGGATGCCGGGGTGCTGGCCTGCGGCAAACATTTCCCCGGCCATGAGCAGACCGGTGCCGATACACACTTCGGCTTTGTGGTGGACAATACCCCGCGTGACACATTGATGAATAGCTGCTTAACGCCCTTCTGCCGCGCGATGTCAGAGGACCTTGCCAGCGTGATGGTATCGCATGTCTGCTTCCCCGCGTTGGATGACACCGATACGCCCTGCTCCATGTCCGCGCCCGTCATCCAGGGCGTGCTGCGTGGGCAACTGGGGTACCAGGGGCTTGTCATCAGTGACGGCTTGCAGATGCACGCCATTCTGGACCAGTACGGCGCACCACAGGGCTGTGTGCAGGCGGCACTGGCCGGGTGCGACCTGCTGATTATTGGCAACGGCGGCGATAACGCCGACCCCACCGGTAAAGATGTACAGACCCCCTGCATCCGTGCCCTGTGCGATGCTGTGGCCGATGGAACCCTGCCGATGGCGCGGGTGGATGAATCGGTGCGGCGGATCTTGGCATGCAAGCTGGCGCTGGGCTGGACTATGCCCGCCCGCGATGCCGCCAGCCAGGATTGGAGCAATCATGCTGCCCTTGCGGATGCGTTGGCCGAAACCGGCGTGACGGTACAAGACCCCCACGGCCTGCTGCCGCTGCCCGCAGGGACGTTATTTATTGCGCGGGCGTCCGGTACCGGTACTGGCGTGACGGAGGGTGATCGCATTACGGAAAGCTTTGCTCCACTGGCTGCACGGCGTTTGGGCGGCCAGTGCGCTGTCTACCACACGGTGGAAGAACTGCCGGAGCTGGCGGATGTCTGCGCCGCGGCGCCCGCGGTGGTATTCGCCTTTGGCACCCGTGAGGAAGCCGCCGCTGCCGCCCAGGCCGCCGAAGCGCTGGCTGCGCACAACCCGCGCTTCTGTGCTGTCTGCTTGGCCGAGCCGGACGCTTTGCAGCACTATCCCTTTGCTGCCAGTACCGTGAGCGCCTGGGACCGCACCGAGCCCGCCATGCGTGCCATCTGCCGCGCGCTGGCAAACTCACAAATTTGAAGGAGGGGCAAACCATGGCATTTTTCCGCTGTGACGTCATGTCGGAATCTCTCGGCATGGCAACATCGGTGCTTGTTACCATGCCGGATACCGGAGATTTGGCCGCCGCGCCAGTGGTGTACCTGCTGCATGGCCTGACTGATAACTGCACCGGCTGGCTGCGCTATACCCAGGCCGAACACCTGGCCCGCACCCACGGGGCTATTCTGATCGTTCCTGAAGTGCAGCGCAGCTTTTATACCGATATGGCCTGCGGCCCCAAGTATTTCACCTACATTAATCAGGAATTGCCAACGCTCTGCCGCCGGTTTTTCGGCATTCAGCCCGTACCGGAGCGCACTTATATTATGGGGCTTTCGATGGGCGGATACGGTGCTATGAAATGCGCTTTTACTGCGCCGCAGCAGTACGCCGGGTGCGCCGGTTTTTCCTCGGTGGCGGAAATCCAGGCCGAACTGCCCCAGCTCTGCCGCTGGCATGAAGATCAGGCAATTTTCCCGCACGGCATTGTGCCGCCACAGGATGATCTGTTTGACTTGGTGGAGAAATTCCGCGACGGAACGTGCCCCATGCCCCGCCTGTTTTTGGCCTGCGGCCAGCAGGACAGTCTGTACCCCGCCAACCTACGCCTGCGCGATACCTTGCAGGCGATGAATTGGCCACTGACTTGGTACGAAGCCCCCGGCGACCACAACTGGTTTTTCTGGAACGATGCGCTGGGAAGAGCGATGAAAGAACTTTTGGAAAATTAGGGCAACACCGCACAATTCCCGCCTTGCGGCTTAAGCACCGCTCCGGCAGCT
>OLNW01004251.1_pt1 | contig 10326 bp, 7 predicted proteins | sample 1672121 | NCBI WGS metagenome assembly OLNW01 (sample SAMEA3136648, study PRJEB25190) | human gut metagenome
CAAGAGAGCACGTCACATCGCTCTTATGCCATACGTACAGGACTAATATTGAATGGATAAAATCGTCAATGCATTGCATTGGCGATTTTTTATACATAGAGAAATAATGTGTGGATAAATATAACTATATTCAAAATATACAACTATATCTATTGACAAATTTAAAAATATTTAGCAAAATAAAGATGGAAGTTTAAAGTTAGAAAATTGGCTGCACATAGGGCTTGCATTTTTGTTTGGATGATCCGGTATCTGTTATAGTACTAATAGAAAAATATCCGGACTTCAAAAAATATATGAGCAAGTTTACGATGTCCGCCGGAATATTGAAGAGGTGATGCAGATGTTCTCGAAGGAATTGCTGGAAATGGATAGGAATACAGTGAAGTTAATGATTGATGATATGCAGAAAGAACTGGAAGAAAAGGAAAAAGAACTGAGAGAAAAGAAAAAAGAACTGGGAGAATTAGACAAGGAGTTAAGGCAGCAGAATGAGCAAATAAGGCAGCGGAATGAGCAAATAAGGCAGCAGAGTGGGCAATTAAATCAAAAAGAAGAACAAATAAAAAGACTGCGAGAAGAAATCAAGAACTTAAAACGGAAATGAAATTTTAGATAATGAACACCCCTCTCTTTAGGTGTATTATGGAACCTAAGGGAGGGATATTTGTCATTATAGGGATGATTTTTATTTTTATTTTATCTATATTACAAAAGGTACATTTAGAAAAATTGATGAAGTAGTACATTTAAATTAGAGAATTTTGGGTTGCTATTTCATAAAATAGCGAGTATACTATATAAAATATGTGCAAAATGCACAAGAACCATGTGCGGATGCGATAATATAAAGGGATGAAAAGATGAAAATTTTATTAGTAGATGATGAACGCGAAGAAAGAGAGGGGATTTCTTGGCTTATAAAAAAATATAAATATCCATTAGAAATCATGCAAGCGGCAAATGGAAAAGAGGCATTGCAGTATATTAAAAAGTACAAAATAGATATTTTGTTTACGGATGTAAAGATGCCTATTATGAATGGGTTAGAATTGGCGAAAGAAGTGTATAAGAGATGGCCGGAGATAAAAATTATAATTTATAGCGCATATGGGGAATTTGATTATGCAAAACAGGCATTGGAAGCAAATGCCGTAAGTTATTTGTTAAAACCTATAGAGATTGATGAATTTCAAAAGTTAATGAGTTCTGTTATACAAACAATTAATGATGATAACAAAAAAGATGAGCAAAATCAAAATGCCGAAATTCAGAATCGCAAGAATTTATTTTATAAGATATTTAATAGGGCATATATTGCAGATGATGACAGAGAAAAAGTAAACCAGATACTTTTTGAACCAAATAAGGCAGGATGCAAATTGTTGGATGTGGAGTTTGCAGAAAATTTTTATGAAGAATATGAAGAGCTATTTACTCATTTTTTGAAAATGTATATGGGAAAAAATGTGTTATATTTCAATATGTATCCTAATGAAGCGTATTTATTGGTACGAGATAAAAAATATTTAGTTGGAGATAAGATAGAAGAGCAATCAAAAAAGTTTTTAATGGATCTGCATAAAGAAACGCAAAGCGAAGCGGTAATGATTATTAGTGATCTGATAGAAAATGATGCGAAATTAGAAGAGCAATTGGTTGAAATTCATAAAATACAAAGAGAGATATTTGGCTACGATAATCAAATTATTATGGTGAAATCCTATTTTAACGAAACAGAATATTATGCCTCGGATGTAGAAAGCGCCGGTAAAAAATTGGAGCAAGCATTTACGTCTATGGATTTAGAATTAATTAGAAAACAAAACGAATTGTTAAAGAAAACGATATTGTCATTAGACAAAGTTAGTAAATTATATTTGCAAAATATATTATATTCTATTATTAAATCTTTGTATGATAAATCTCCGAAAATAGAAATGGAAGAGGTTTTGGCTTCGTCGGAAGGAATGTTTCGGGCAAAAGATGCAAGAACAATGCTGGAGATTTACGGAGAGTCTATGGACAAGATGTTAGATTCTTTGGCGTTAGAAAAGCAAGATGATTCAAGGATTATTCATAAAATTAAAAATTTGGTAGAAAAAGATTATGCGAAAGATATTAGTTTGAATTATGTGGCAGAAAATGTGAATTTAACACCAGCATATATTAGTTATATTTTTAAAAAAGAAACTGGACAAACGTTGGTAAAATATATAACTGATGTGAAAATGATGAAAGCTAAAATTATGCTTGAAGAAGGAACATTAAAAATTGTTCAGATTGCTAAGGCTTGCGGTTATGAAAATCAATCATATTTTAATAGATTATTTAAAAATTATTATGGAATTACCCCAAAGCAATTGAGAGAAAAAATATGAAAAAAATATGGAACTGGTATTACGGAAAAGCATCTATTAGGAAAAAATTGATTATTAGTTACTTGATATTGGTTATGTTACCAATTTTAGTGTTAGGTATGTATTCATATTATGTATCTAAAAAAAATTTGATAAGACAGACTAAGCATACAATGGAAAGTAATGTTGATGCAATCTCTTATAGTTTGCAAAATGATATTCAACGAGAAAATGACAATATTAAATACTTGTCATATAATGCAAAGTTAAGAGGAAGTTTGGAAAATGGATTGAAAAATAGAAATGCATTAGTGAAAGAAATGAACGATTCGGTGGAGCCTACATTTTGGTATTTTATAGCTAGCGATGATAAGATAAAAGGAATAGAAATTTATTCGCCATATGTTAAACAGTCATTGGGGAGTTTTTTGAAACCATTAGAGGAGGAAGAAAGAAGAAATTGGTTCAGTAAAAACCAAAATAATTTTAAAACAGAATGGAGTGTTGAAGGCAATCGGATTTGTGCAACAAGAATGATTTTGGATTCGGCGACTTCATCGACGGCAATTGGATATATGCAATTAGAAGTGTTTGAAGATGAATTCTTGGATGGGATTTTTCAATCAAACTATCTGAAAAATGGAATTCTTTTGGTGGATGCGAATAGAAAGAAAATAGTAGAACGAACAATTGAAGATAAAAAAATAAATAAAAATATTCATGAACATATCGAAAAAAGCCGAGAAGAAAGGGTTTACGAAACTAAAAAGTATATATTAGTGTCTTCTGAGGAAATGGATAATGGATGGAGATTATATTATTATATCGATAAATCGGAAATTTCGGATCAAATTCGAGAAATTCTAGCAACGACGGTGTTGGTGATGGGATTGTGTCTTGCGGTTGCATTGATTATGATGAGTGTGATTTCTAAAATTTTAAGTACGAGAATTCTTCAACTAAAACATGGAGCGGAAGAGATTAGTAAAGGAAATTTTGACCTAAAGATAGAGCAGGATTATTCTGATGAAATAGGAATTGTGGCAGAAAGTTTTCGCGAAATGTGTATGAAAATAAATCAAATGATGCAGGATATGTACCAATTAGGTTTGGAAAAGCGAAAAGAAGAGTTAAAAGCATTGCAAGCAATGATGAATCCTCATTTTTTGTATAATTGTTTGTCTAGCATTAAATGGAAAGCTATAAGGTCAGAGCAGGACGATATTGCAGAAATCACTGGACTTCTTGCAAAATTCTACCGGACGGCACTAAATGGAGGAAGGCAGATTACAATTGTACAAAATGAATTGGAAAATATTAAAGCATATTTACAAATTCAACTAAAATCACATGAAGATAATTTTGATGTAGAGTATCAGTTGGATGAAGCAGGAATGGAATGTCAAATGCCGAACTTCTTATTGCAACCAATTGTTGAGAATGCAATATGTCATGGAGTGGATTTGTGTGAATATGAGAGAGGAAAAATAAAGATAGAGTACATATATGGTGAAGAATTTCTTGTATTTCATGTATATAATAATGGTCTGCAGGTAGATAAAGGAGAATTGGAGAAGATTTTAAATACCCCTGGAAAGGGGTATGGAATTTATAATATTCGTGAAAGAATTCGCATGTATTATGATGAGGAGTGTGGCTTATATAGCTCGATTACAGATGATGGTATGATTTGTTTTTCTGTTAAAATTAGAAAAGTGATAGAGAATAAATAAAAAGTGGGAAGCTGAGTAATGGCTTCCTGCTTTTCGTATAGAAGAATTTCTTGAAAAAATGTTATAAATCCAAAAAATGTACAATTTTAATATATATGGTTAAAAAGTATAATTAAAGCAAATAGAGGAGGACAAAAGATATGAAGAAAAAAATCGTAAGCGTTCTGTTATGTGCCACAATGGTAGCAGGATTAGTAGCGGGGTGTGGCAAAAGTTCTGATAGTAGTTCGGAAAAAACAAGTGACGGAAAAACAAAAATTCGAATGACGTATTGGAACAATGAAGATACTGTGAAAACACTTTTGGATTACCTGGAAAAAGAAGTGCCGGATGTAAAAATTGAGTTCCAATTTATTGATAATTCAAATTATGACACAGTTGTTGATACACAGCTGTCGGCCGAAGAAGGACCAGATATTATTTGTGAATCACCAGCATCTGCATTAAAACATGCAAAATTAGGTTATCTGGAAAAAGTCAATGATCTTGGAAAGAAATATTCTGATGCGGGAACAAATGTATATAGCTACGATGGAGATGTATATGCGTTACCGGGAATTAGCTGGTTTGAAGGAACATATTTTAACAAAGAATTGTTTGAACAAAATAATATTGAATTGCCAACAACATTTGATGAATATTTGGATGTATGCAAGAAATTTGAAGATCTTGGAATTAAACCATTAGCAGCAGGATTAAAATCATGGGAGCCAATGTTAAAGAATTCGATGGCTTTTGTAACGGCAGAATATCTTTCAACGGATGAAGGAAAAGATTTCGGAGAAAAATACAGAAACGGAAAAACAACATTGGAAGGAAACTGGAATAAATATCTTGAAAAATGGTCAGAGATGATTACTGATGGAGTATACACAAAGGATATGGTGGGAATTGACCATGATCAGGCTCTTGAGGAATTTGCAACCGGAAAAGCAGCAATGTTCTGTTCGGGTCCATGGGATTTGGATACTATTGAAGAGAAAAATCCAGATCTTAAGGTTGATATGATGCCATTCTATGGAACGAAAGCAAGTGATGGATGGCTGATTGGAGGACCAGGATGTGGTTTTGCGGTAAATAAATCATCAAAAAATAAAGATGCAGCAATGAAAGTATTAAAAGCACTTTCTACAGAGGAAGGACAGAAGGCATTCTGGGAGGATAATCAGGGTGGTTCGTCTTATCTTGAAGGAGCTAAATTTGAATTACCAGAAGAATATGCAAGTGCATCAAAAGCATTGGAAGCGGGTAATGTATATTGTCCATGGAATGAATGGGGAGATGCAGCAAGTGCACATGAAACATACGGAACAGAAATGCAGTCATACCTTCTGGGAGAACAGGATTTGGATACAACATTGAAGAATGTTGATTCGGCAGTAAAAGAATTGCTTGAAAAATAAGATACAGTAAAAGAATGAATAAGGTGCCTCTCGCGTCCCAAGTGGCGCAAGGCACCTTTTGACTTTTTAGGAGAATGAAAAATGGTGAAAAAGAAAAAACTACGAGCTGGTGAGCTTGGAAAATATTTTATTATTTTTATTTTACCAGCACTGATTATATATTTATTATTTAGTATTACCCCGTTTTTGTATACGATTTATTATAGTTTTACAGATTACACGGATATGAACCCAATTAATCTTCATTTTGTGGGATTAAAGAATTATATAAAGGTATTGCAAACACCGGTTATGTTGGCGGCCATTAAAAATTCGGTTATCTATGCAATTTTATTAACTGGATTTCAAACGCTTCTCGGATTGCCGCTTGCATTTATATTAAATCAGAAATTAAAAAGCAGAAATCTGCTGAGAGCAGTATTTTTCTTTCCGGCAGTATTTAGTTCTTTGATTATAGGATATTTATGGAACTTTATTATGTCATCTTCGGATTTTGGGTTAATTAATAATATTTTGCATCAGCTGGGATTTGGAACGTTGAATTTTTTCACATCGAAAAATGCATTATATTCTGTTATTTTAACACAAATTTGGCAATGGACAGGTTGGGCAATGGTTATTTTCCTTGCAAATTTACAGAGCATTTCTCCGGATCTTTATGAGGCAGCAGAAATTGATGGAGCCAGTGGATTGAAAAAATTTATGTATGTAACTTTACCATTAATGTGTCCATCGGTGAAAATTGTAATTGTTACAGGATTGATTGGCGGAATGAAAGTATTTGATATTATTTATTCTATGACATCAGGTGGACCTGGCGATGCCACACAGACAGTTATGACGGTTATGATGAAAAAAGGAATATCAGAAGGATTTTACAGTACAGGCTCAGCCTTTGGTGTATGCTTCTTCATTATCGTTCTTGCAATTAGTGCAGTAGTAACAAAATTAATGGGAAAATGGAGTGAGGCAATACAATGAGAAAAGAAAAAAGAAATCTTGCGATTACCGAAATTTTTATGATTTTAATAGCGGTAATCTGGTTTATACCAATTTATTATTTAATTGTTACAACTTTAAAAAGTTCACAAGAGGCAACAGCAAATCCGCTTGGTTTGCCTAAAGTACTTCGGTTGGATAACTATGTAAATGCGTGGGTAAATATGGAGTTTCCGAGAGCATTTGGAAACACATTGTTTATTACTGCAACAGCGGTGATTTTGATTGTTATATTTGGCTCTATGGCAGGATATGCATTGGCAAGAACAAAGTCCAAAATGGGAACCAGAGTTTTTCTTCTGTTTCTTGCTGGATTGATTGTCCCATTTCAGATGAACATTGTTAGTTTGTATAAAATTGTAAAAGGATTTGGGTTAATGAATACTTTGTGGTCCGTTATTCTTGTAGATGTAGCAATTAATACACCTCAGGCGGTATTTTTATTTAAAGAATTTATTGAATCTACAATTCCAAAGGAATTGGAAGAGGCAGCAGCAATTGATGGATGCTCTGTGTTTAAAAGATTTTTCCTGATAGTACTACCTTTGTTGAAACCAGTTATTTCTACTGTAGTAATTATTGTAACATTAAATGTATGGAATGAATTTATGACGCCACTTTTGTTTTTGCAGAGCAGAGAAAATGACGTTATTCTTCAGGAAGTAACAAGAAATATTGGACAGTTTGCAACAGATTGGACAGCATTATTCCCAATGCTAATGCTTGGAGTTGCACCACTTATGATTTTTTATGTATTTATGCAAAAATATATTATAGCAGGTGTAGCAGCGGGCGCAGTAAAGGGTTAAAGAAAAAATTAAATATGAGGATTAGAAAATGAATCTGGATATAAAAAAAGTATGTAATAATGTCATGATTATTGTGCCGCATCAGGATGATGAAATCTTGATGGCATCAGGAGTAATTAGAATTTGTCAAAAGAACAATATTCCATGTACGGTTGTGATGGCCACGAATGGTGATTATGGATGTGAGGACTATTCTAAAGGTTGTGCAAGACTTAAGGAAAGTGTAGCAGGATTGGAAAATCTTGGAAGCAACAAAGAATCATTTGAAATTATGGGATATGCAGATACTGGAATGCCGGAAAGTGAAAGTTTTTTGACACATCTCTATAATGAAAAAAACGAACAAAAAATTTATTCATCATCTTGCGCACAAGAAACATATGGGTTAAAAGATAAAGCAGAATTCCATATGAGAAAATATGGAAAACATGGAGCGTATAATCGAGAAACGTTTGTAGAAGATTTACAGGTGTTATTGGAGGAAAAGAAGCCGGATGTTATTTTTACAACATCCGAATATGATACCCATGGGGATCATTCAGCATTGTATTATTTTGTGTGTGAAGTCTTGGATATGTTAAATGAAAAAAATGGGTATGAGCCGAAAGTGTTTTGTGGATTAATTCATTCTTGTGCGGGTGACGATAATTGGCCTGAAAGAGATACGACAATATTTAGCTGTCCGCAAGGATTGGAAGAAAATGGCAAATATAAATGGGAAGAACGAATGATATTAGAACTGCCAGAAGAGATGACAAAAGTCAGAGGAATAAATAATTTAAAATATCAGGCACTTTTGAAACATGAAACGGCTTTAGAACCAGATGCATATGAATTCTTAATGGCTTTTATTAAAGATGAAGAAATTTTCTGGAAGGTACGTTAAAAAGTTAAATATAAGGAGAAAATAAATGGATACAGATAAACGACCGATTTATCCAATTCAGGTATGGGACATTACAGAAACGGAATTTGATATAAATAATAATTATAGAAATGAAACAACATTTGCCCTGTCCAATGGATATATTGGAACACGAGGAACTTTTGAGGAAGCGTATGATTTTGACATAGATACTGGACTGGAAGGAAATTTTGTGAATGGATTCTATGAAAGTGGGAAAATACGTTATGGGGAAGCAAATTTTGGTTCACCTCTCTTTAGTCAGTCGCTTTTAAATCTACCAAATTTAAAAGAAACGCAGGTAATACTTGCGGGTGAGAAATTTAGTATGATGGACGGCAAAGTAGAAGAGTATGAGCGTGCTCTTCATATGAAAGAGGGAATTCTGGAAAGAAAACTTGTTTGGACATCTCCCCAAGGTAAAAAAACAAGAATTCAGATTTCGCGTTTTGTTTCATTTGCAAGAAAAAATATAATGGTGATTTCATATCGGATAACCCCTCTAAATTATTCTGGGGAAATTCAATTTATATCAAAGATACTGGCGGATGTGGAAAACCATACAAGAAAAACCAATCCTATTGTTGATTATGGTCCTTTTGGACGAAGATTGGATCCGGATAAAATATGGGCTAAAAATAATAAAATGTATTATGAGGGGACAACAAAAGGAAGCCAATTAACAATGGCATGTGGAAGTTCTCACATATTATGGAAAAATAATGAGTTGATAAAAGAATTATCCTGGAAAGAAAAAGTAAAAGAGATGGAGGCGGAAATTTCGACATCTCTGGAATGCGAGCAGGAAACAACTGTAAAATTAGATAAATTTATTTGTTATTCAACTGCGCTTGATATGGAAAAAACTGAGTTGGAAACATTTGTAAATAAAGAATTGGAAATCGCAGAAATGGATAGCGAGCTTTATTTGGAAAAGTGTCAGAAAGAATATATGGAAAGCTTTTGGAAAATAGCTGATGTAGAAATTAAAGGGAATGAAGCTGTACAACAAGGAATACATTTTAATTTATACCATATTATTCAAGCGGCAGGAAGAGATGGACGTACAGGAATGGGAGCAAAAGGACTGTCAGGTGAAGGGTATGAAGGACATTATTTCTGGGATACTGAGATGTATGTACTGCCAGTTTTGATATATACAGAACCGGAAGTGGCGAAGAAATTGTTGGATTACAGATATGGAACGCTAGATCAGGCGAGAGAAAGAGCAAGAATATTGGGACATATGAAAGGTGCGTTATATCCATGGCGTACCATCAACGGAGTAGAAGCTTCGACATATTATCCGCTGGGAACAGCACAATATCATATCAATGCAGATATAGCATATGCATTATCGCTCTACTTACAAGTTACTGGTGATGTGGAGTATTTGAAAGCGAAAGGTGCAGAAATTTTAATTGAAACAGCGAGAGTGTGGGCAGATGTAGGAAGTTTTGCAGAATGTAAAGATGGAAGATATTGTATCTGCGATGTGACAGGACCGGATGAATATAATGTGTTAGTGGATAATAACTTTTACACAAATCTCATGGCGCGTGAAAATTTAAGAGATGCCGTAGGAGCAGTAAGATATTTGAACGAAAATGCACCGAAAGTATTATCTCGTTTGGAAGAAAAATTGGATTTTTCTATAGAAGAAACAGAATTATGGAATCAAATTATTGAGAATATGTATTTCCCATATGATGAAAAACGTCAAATATATCCAATGGACGATGGATTTATGATGAGAAAACCATGGGATGAATCTAAAATACCACCAGAAAAACGTGCATGGCTTTATGAAAATTATCACCCATTATTTATAATGCGCCATAGAATGTCAAAACAGGCAGATGCGATACTAGGAATGTATTTACATAGTAATTTATTTACTGAAGAAGAAATAAGAAGAAATTATGATTTTTATCAAGAAGTGACGTTACATCATTCTTCGTTATCAACATGTATATTTGGAATAGTTGCTTGTGATATCGGATATTTGGATGAAGCTTATAAATATTTTTCCCAATCGGCAAGAATGGATTTGGATGACTATCATAATAATTTTTATGCAGGAATTCATGCAGCAAATATGGCAGGTACATGGCAGGC
>OLNW01004257.1_pt1 | contig 10316 bp, 9 predicted proteins | sample 1672121 | NCBI WGS metagenome assembly OLNW01 (sample SAMEA3136648, study PRJEB25190) | human gut metagenome
ATCCGTATCACTGTATGCGAGCCGCATACGATATACCTCTGCCCTGTCAACATCAGGTATTGCAGCAGTACTGTTTATATAACTCTCAAGATCCGTAACGTCTACCGGATTGCTGTACACATACTTGGTATCAAAGTTGTCAGCCGTAAGCCCCTGTGTAATGCTGTAGCTGTAATTATCGGCCTCTGCCTCTGATGCAAATGTAAGTCTTGAATCTGTTCTGTATCCCGAGAAGACATATCTTCCCGCATAATCTACATTACCCTGGTCATAATATGTTTCTTTGAGATTCTGGAGGTCATCCGCAAGAGTTGCCCTCTGCTCTGTGGAATATGAATCAGTAGCGCCCTGATTGCAATTCTTGTAGAGATCGCTGACAACATTCTCTCCCTCTTCAAGTGCGCCCTGAATTACCTTCATCCATGAATTGGCATCAGGTATATTCTTCTCAAGATACTGTGTGACCTCGTTAAGGCTCGAACGGAGTCTGAGAGCACGAATTGCAATAATAGGATCCTCAGACGGCCTGTTTATCTTCTTCTTGGTAGACATCTGTGTATCGAGCGTACTGAGCTGATTCTTATTCACTGCTATATTGGCAAGTGAATTGTTGATCATCATTGTATTAGTTATTCTCATATGATTTTACACTCCTGTTCCATTAATAAGTCTGTCATATATCTCATTCATAACCGCCATCATCTTAGCACTGAGGTTGTATGCCTCCTGATACTTCATAAGGTCCATGCCTTCCTCATCCTGATCAACGCCCATAACTGACAGTCTCTGATTCTGTACCGTTGTCTTGAGATTAGTAAAGTTCTTGTTGAACTGTGTTGCCTTGCTGGAATCAATAGCCACATCGCCCATAATACTTTCAAGAAAATAACCGCCCGTTCCATTGCCATACATCTTCTTATCCCTGAGCTCAAGTATGCTCTCAACCAGGTCATTATATGATTCGCCTTTATTCTCATCCGTTGTCGTTGCAAGCTTAGACTGGTCAAGAACAAGTTCGTTATTAACAGTGATACTTGATGCGCTCATCGCTGAGTCCTCATACTTTGATACAAAAAGCGGAATTCCTTTCTCTCCGTTAATCGTTCTGGCATTAGGACCTGCAAGCACATCATTAACGGCAGTTGTGAATATCTGTACGAATTCATTAAGCTTTGACTGGTAATAAGGTACACCCTTAAAATTAGTATTGTTGACCGAAACTCCTTCTGTCTCAAGAACCGGATTGCCATTGGCATCTGTTGTCTGCTTTTCTATCTCGCCATTACATCCGTCTCTTGCCTCGATAAGTGCCTTAAGCGAACCGTTGAGAGTACTGCTGTATTCACCAAAGCTCATTCCGCTCTCCCATGTAATCTGATACAAGCCATCCGCATCAGATGCATTACGTGGGTTCTCCTTCGCAGTTACCATAAGCTTGTTGGAATTATTATTGTCTACAAGCACCTGTCCGTTAATATATACTTTAAAGCAGTTGGTATTAACACCAACCGGTGTCTCTGTTGTCTCTATATTAACAATCTGTGAAAGCTCATCAAGAAGGTTATTACGTGCATCACGCAGATCATTAGCAGTTCCGTGATTAGCCTCAATCTGGTTAATCTGCTTATTAAGAGATGCAATGCTTGTCGAAATAGTATTAATCTTATCTACCCTGTTACCAATCTCTTCATTCGTATCCTTCTGTACGTTCTTAAGGTTACTTGAAAGAGTATTAAAATAATCTGCGAGACTCTGCGCTTTATTGATAAATTGATTACGGACAGATTCCTCCGCCGGCTGCTCCTGAAGCTGTATGGCTGACTGGAAGAAATCCGCATAAGCCTTGGTAAATCCCTCAAGTGTATACTCATTGAGATAATCCTCAAGCTGGGTCATATATGTCTGCATTGTATTGTAATATCCGTAATTAGTCTCATTGCTGCGGTACTTAACATCATAATAGCTGTCGCGCACCTGCTGTATGCTGTTGACAATTACACCCGAACCTGCCGTACCGTATTTGGCGTATGTACGAAGTGCGTTATCTGCGCTCACATCAGTCTGCTGACGTGAATATCCCTTTGTGTTTACATTTGATACATTATGTGCTGTCGTATTAATAGATACGCTTGCTGCCTGCAGCCCTGTGTAAGCTATATTCAACCCAAAAAATGTTGATGGCATCTCTTCTCACCTTCCTCTTAATCAAAATGAATACAAAGGCAGCACAAATGCTTTGCCAGCATCCATACTGCCATAACTCCATCCTTGTCTTTATTAACTTCCAAGCCGCGTCACAATGTGTTCAAGCATCTGGTCAACCACATTGACATATCTTGATGCTGCATTGTACGCCTGCTGATATTTAATCATGTTCTGAAGTTCTTCTTCAGAAGATACACTCTCAGTCATCATTCGCTGCGAATCATATCCGTCTGCCATCGATGACTGCGTATTAACCATTCCTTTAAGCACTTCACCTGTAGTAGCCACATTAGCAACTACACTGTCATAGAATGACATAAAATCTTCCTTGGCATACTTAGACGGACTAATTGCTGCAAACTTGACATTCCATGCCTCAAGGAGTTCCATCGCCTTGTCCATGTCCTCACCGCCGTCATTCTTCTTGGACAGCGGAATAAGTTCCTTATGCTGTGCTGCAGTCGGATTAACCTCAATGTTGCCAAGTGTATAATCAGAATCACTTCCGAACTGGTTCTGCGTATTGAACACATACATATCTTCACCGTTAACATTAATCTTAATGTAACGTTCTGTATTCTTACGTGAAAAAAGCTCTGTTCCCATCGTCTCGTTGTCATCCATGCCAACGCTTGACTTTTCCTTATCAAGTACCTTATACCTGTAAGTCTTGGAACCATCCGCATTAGTAATCTCTTCGCAGCCCGGAATCTCTTTTGTATTGCCGTTATTATCAGTATATGTAAGCTTTGTCGCACTGTCGTATGTTGTCTGTGGACAAAGTATATCATTAAGTGATGTAACTATTCCGTTAACAAGCTTGTCAAAGCCGGCCATAGTGCTGAGTATTACTGATGGTTCAATATACTTATTGTAGTATTCGGCATCCTTTTCATACTGTGCGTAGTCTGCAAGATACTGTGGATCCGTATCACCGCCCGCATAATCCTTTGCTTCCGGTCTTACCGGAACATCCGTGTAATCAGCTGTTGTATTACCTCTTGCGAGAAGAAGTCCTTTGAGCTCACCAATATCATTATTATTGATTGCTGTTATCTCCTCAAAATCATTAAAAACAGCTCTGTTATTGAACGCTTCCCATACCGGTCTTAACAATCCTGTTCCATCTATGTCTTCTGTTCCCATCTTGTTAACACCAAAAGATGTAACGAATGAAAATCCTTCAAGTGTAACAAGAAGTGTCTTATTATCAGTCTCCTGATATGTAACCTTGGCATATGCACTTAGTTCATCAAGCGCCTTATCTCTCTGATCACGAAGATCATTCGCACGCTCACCCGAAAGTTCAACCTGTGTTATCTTCTTATTAAGTGAACTTATCGTCTCTCCAAGCTCATTAATTCTGTCAACCGTATTGGAAACCTTAGTATTAAGTGTTGTCTGGTAATCCTTCAGTCCTTTATATATAGAGCCTGCACGATCGATAAATGTTGTTGACATCTGAATAAGTGCACTTCTCTTAATCGTACTCTCCGGTTCATAACTTAGTTCGTTGATGGCATTCTTAAGATCCTTAAGTGAATCCTCAAATGTTACCCCGTTAAGCTCTCCAAACAGGCTTTCAATCTCAACAACTGCGTCATACTGTGTTGAATAATATCCCAGTCGTCCATTCTCCTGTCTGTAAGCTGCATCTATAAGATCATCTCTTACTCGTCTTATTGCAAGTGTATCAACACCTACTCCATAAGACTTATCCTGTGTTGTTGTCTGTCCTATCTTAAAATATTCTGCTGACGATAATGCAACCTGCTGCCGTGTATATCCCTTGACATTGACATTAGCAAGGTTATGTGCTGTCGTGTTCAGAGCCGTCTGTGCGGAACGAAGGCCTGAGCTGCCAACATACAATCCCGTCATTCCATTAGCCATTGTGGTGTCCCCTTTCCAGTCTTATATCTCACTGCTTCGCGTCAAATGTTCCTTCGCTGACGGACTGTCCAACTCCATACGCATCCTTGCCATAGTTGGCCGTAACAGGTGCCATCTTAGCACTCTTGGCTATGTTGATCTCAAACTCAAGCATGTCAAGCGACTGCTGCAGCAATACCCTGTTATTATCATTAAGCATTATCAACTGATTCATCGTTTCCTTCAGGCTGTCATGCACTCTGATGAGTTCCTGCTGGAACTGCGGCTGTTTCTCCATCATGCGGATAAGCCTGTCAATCTTCATCTCATCAAGTGGGACATTAAGAACATTGGCAATATCTTCCACATGTTCTTCTCTCGCTGACTCAAGAGCATCCAGCTTCTCTATTATCTGCTGTTCTCTTCCGACAATAATCTGAAGCTCATCAATATCATTCCTGATAATTGCATCGGTCTTCTCCTTTGCAATATCAAGAAGGCTCTTATATTCAATATCTTCTTTTCCTAATACATCAATAAGATTCTCAATCAGACTTGCCACTTCAATCCACCTGTCCCAAATATTCTACCTGAATCCGCTTATCAGAATACTATAGTCTCCATATTACCAAGTATCTTGTCCGCGATTGCCTCTGCACTGACATTATATGTTCCTGCTGCCAGTCTTGCCTTAATATCGGCAACCTTATCCATTCTGACATCTGAGGCATCAGCGACTGCTTTCTTTGCTACCGAATAACTCTTAGCTGAATCTGAAATCTCATACTTATATTCATTATCAGCCTGCTTTCCGGTTGCTTTGCTCTTGTATTCAGCCTTTGTCTGGTATACCTGACTCACTGCATTATAAGCATCTATACGCATAAGCATATCACCTCCATTAATATTCCTGTCAAATGTATCGGACACATTTTCAAAAAACTTAACAGCAATTTGAACATTTTCAAATCATTTTTAAAAAAGCATGCCAAAGCGTACATTCATATACCCTCTGCCATGCTCTTACATTCCGCAATATTCACATCTACTCAAAGAAACGCATCTTTGCATTACTGTCAGTCTTTCTCTGTGGTTTCGCAGGTTCCGGCTGTGCATATGCCTGTGAAAAGCCGTTTGCCATATTAGCACGGCACTTATCGCAGAAGCGGCCTGACTTAATCATGGTACCGCATCCCTCACACGGAATTCCGATAGGTGAATCATCCGCAAACGCAAGCCTGTCTTCACGTACCCATCTCTGAATCTGCTCAGGTGTTACATCGCACTCTTCCGAAATCATTGTCATCGTAGCACCCGGATTCTCCTCTATATATTCCTTAACCTTGGCAAACTTATCTTCCATCTTCTGGACACATCTCGGACAAAGCCCCCTGTAAGGTCCTCCTATATAATTATAAAGCGATCCACACATTCTGCAATTACGTACATCCATGACTATCTCCTCCATTCCCTTATTATAGTACATCAATCTAGCATTTAAATTTTCTAATATAACATCCAGCTCTGTTAGAACTGTCTGTAATATGTCCAATATTCTCCAAATGAAAATCAGATACCTGGAGTATACGTTCAGGTTCATATTTCATTATATCATTAAATTCCTCTGAATCCAAATCATTAAAAATATATTTGCTCTCAACAGCAGTTGGAGCGCATACTTTTTTGAAGTCCGGCTGATTTCCGCACGCAACCTGTATTACCATCTTAACAAAATCATATCCCGTAGAATATCTCACAAGTTCACTTCCGATGCAGTCACCTCCCATTCTTGCCCCTATCTCAATAATATTTATCGTACCATCATCTTTAACTTTTATTTCGGCATGAGATGCACCGTTCTTTATCTCCAGTGAATCCAATGCGTGCCCAACCGTCTTTTTTATTTGTGCAAGCAGTCTGTCATCTACAGGTGCCGGCTCCATATGCCCTGTTTCAATAAAATGTGGAGCCCCAGTTGTATATTTTAATGTGAGCGCTAAAAAAACATGCTTTCCATTAAATGAAATATGTTCGACACTATATTCCTGGCCTTCAACAAACTCTTCAACCAGAGCTTTTTTTTCGAATCCTTCAGACATCGCCTTTTTAACCGCATCTGCCAACCCTTCAGAGCTTTCAAGTTTGTAAATGCCTCTGCTCCCACTTCTGTCCGTAGGCTTAACAATCACCGGGTATGTAATATCCAGATTATCCAATAACGTGTCCTGGGATATCAGTATACTTTTAGGACTTGGATCTCCATTTTCTTCAAATGCTTTTCTCATAAGATGCTTGTTTGTGCATTTCCCTGTAGATGAAATTAAGTTGCCATTCAGTCCTAGCATTTCAGCAACATAATTAACAGTTACCACTGCAACATCAGATGCTATACTGCATATTCCACATATCCCTATTTGCCTGCACTTTTCAAGTATCTCTTCTTTTTCAACGATACTTATAGGATAAAAAAAATCCGCTGCCTTTTCGCCGACATCCTGAGCCGCCCATGCAAACACATGCGTTGTATACCCCATTTCTTTTGCCTTATTTATCAGCGGCAGCTGTAAGTAACTAGCTCCTATTATAGCCAGATTTTCGCTCATTTTTTCTCCTTATATCCTTTGATAACTCTACATATTCTTATTATCTCTTCATCCGGAATCAATAGAGGGAAATTCACAATATGATTCTCATGCCACATTGCATCATCAAACGAATCATATATTCCAAAAATCGGTGTTACACATGGATACCAGTCACTCACCGGTAATCCATACCGGAGGCAATATTCAATAAACGCTCTATTTGTCTCCTCTCTTACCAGCATATTAAATCTCCATGGTACCGCACCGTCTTCAAATTTATAAATTGAATAACCGCAATCGCTGTCTTTTAAGTGCTCAAGATAAAGATTGTACTTATTCTCCCTTAATACAATGATTTCATCCAGCCTTGAAATGTTGTTAAGAATGTCATTTTTATATTTATCATTTATTGAGTATATCAGCAAATCCTTAAGGGTTTTTTCAAAAGACTTATATATTCCCTTAACAATCAAGGAATTCTGTCCATTATTTCGAATAGTCCTGTATATCTTTGAAAAAATTCTCCATTCATCCCCAATGCATTCCTGATATGGATTCAAACTGCGTTCTTCCTTTTCGGCATCCTCTAAATCTGCGGACACGCTGAATAGCAATCCCCCAATTCCAATATCAACAGTTTTTGAATATCCGGTACTGTAGATAACATAATCACCTACGGTTCCCGGTCTATAACTTCCACTGCGATTTGTCATGAGTGATGCGCAATCCTCGATTAATTTTACACCTTTTTGTAAGAAAAAACTTTTAATCGCGCACATATCAGAAACCGGATTTCCATACATATGCGGTATGATTGCTGCAGCCACCGAATCATTATATGAATCTTTTATTATTCTCAGGCTGACATTGCCATCTGCCGGATTAACATCACAAAAAAGTGGAGTGTATCCCGCATATATTATAGGAAACACTGCTGCGTAACAAATATTGGCAGGAACAATCACGCACTTCCCATATTGGCTTATATTTTTTAGTGCAAGATATATAGCTACAGCTCCCCTGCCTGCAATGACACATTGTCCCTTTTGTCCCGTCACCGGATTGTAATCTAACATATCAAGTCCTACAGGGACGCAGGTCCCTCTCCTTCTTTGATATAGTGATAATTATGGTACTTTTTGCTTTCCCATTCTCTCCGATAATCTTCAAGCATGTACTTGAGATTTGTGTATTTAGGCGTCCATCCGAGCTCTTTTTCTGCTTTTTTAACATTATATACATACCCACGACTCAATCCCTGTTTCTCCGGTCTTAAAACTACATCACTTTTTTTACCTTCAGGTCCGAACACCTCCGCAAGTGCAAGTGCCTCATCGTATTGAGAATACCCCACGCCGCTTGCTATATTGTATATTCCTTTCTTTTCACCGCTTACAGCAGCTTTGTAAAGAGCATCTACAACATCCTTTATATAAATATGATCCCGCTTAACAGACTGATTCCCCCACACTTCAATAGTCTCAGCTTTTAATGCCTTTTCAAAGAAAATCTCAAAAGTACTCTTTTTATACGAGCCATCCGCATACAAATGGCCTAATATCTCACCATATCCGTGCACTCCCGTAAACCGAAGTACTACAGCATTCATGTTAAAATCTTTATTGTACCATTCAGCAAAGTTCTCCGCTGCTATTTTTGAAATGATGTATGGGGAATGATCACCCGTAAAGCTGATTCCATCCGTCTCTGAAATAATGTCCTTATTTATGTCGTTGTATAATTTGTGTGTTGATGCAATTACAACCTTTTTTATACCATTTTTGCGTGCATATTCCAAAGTATTATACACACCCACCGTATTAATCTCAAAAAACCTGCTAACCGGCGTTTCCAATTCCGCAAGACACGCTGACAGATCGATTATCGCTTCTATATTGTCTTTAGGCAGCTGTTCAAAGCTTCGCTCATCAGACAAATCAAAATATTGGAAAGGCACACCATTATCATTAAAAAATCTTTGTACAGCCTCCGATCTGCCAAGCGCAAGTATATCAACTCCACGCTTTGACATCTCGGTGCAAAAATATCTACCGATATACCCTGTTGCTCCTATGACCAAAATCATAGCACCCCTCCAAACAACTAATACATTAAACAATAGGCAGCAGACGTCAACATAATATATAATGTGCCGCTACCGCCCTATACCTCAGAACCCTCTCCCTATGCAAAGCACAACACTGTACACCTCATGTACTCCGCCTTCATGAAGTGCTTTTGCACATGCATCCATAGTGGCTCCTGTTGTATATATGTCATCCAGTATAATTACTTTTTTATATCTTACTACATTTTCCGTAATAATAAAAGCATTTTCAAGATTTTTAAATCTTTGTTTGTCATCAAGCTCTTTCTGTGGTACTGTACTCCTGTCTCTGATAAGCACAGTGTCATCCGAAGGTATTCCAAGCCGTTTTCCCAATGCGTCCGCAACAAGCTTCGCCTGATTGAAGCCTCTGTCAGCAAGTCTCTTTGCATGAAGCGGCACCGGAAGTATTGCCTGCGCTCCCCATCTCTTTATGTGTTCTGCATACTGCGATTCAATCTCCTGTGCATATATATCCGCAAAGCATCTGCAATTCTGATACTTAAATCTGTATATTGACTGCTTTATCCCATCAGTATATCCCCAGACCGCTATTCCCTGTGTATATAAATGATGATACGTCATGCAGTCGTAACAGTACTCTCGCTCCCCGTCTGACATCTGTTTTCCACACTTAAGGCAGCGCGGATTGTGGATATATTTTAATTTTTCCCTGCATGTTGTGCATATTCCGGATTGATCTGTCATAACATTCGAACAGACCGGGCAGACATCAGGATACAGAAACTTTACAGCCTCCTTAAGCATTCCCCTATGCAATCAATCCCCCCTGACCTCTTTTATCCGCACATCAAGTGACGAATATCTCTTCTGTTCATTGCCATTGGCAATCATCTCCCTGAAACAGTCCTCACGTCCTATAAGGCAGACACATTTTCTCGCCCTCGTAACCGCCGTATACAAAAGATTACGTGTCATAAGCATTCTCGGTCCCGGAAACATCGGTATTATAACTGCCGGGTACTCGCTGCCCTGTGATTTGTGTACGGTTATCGCATACGCAAGCTCCAGTTCCTCAAGCTGCTTATAACCGTATTTTACATACCTGTCATCATCAAATCTTACGACAACCTCCTCCGTATACGGTCTTATTTCTTCGATAATTCCGGTATCGCCATTGAATACTCCCATGCCGGTTTCATTTACAATGCCGTATCTGCTACGTCTTTCCCACTCAATCTGGTAATTGTTGCGTATCTGCATTACCTTATCACCGACGCGGAACGTAACCTGTCCGAATTCCTTTTCAAGTTTGGAAGCTTCGGGAGGGTTAAGATATGTCTGAAGTGTCTGATTAAGCTTTTCAACGCCTACAACGCCCTTGCGCATAGGCGTCATAACCTGAATCTCTGACACCTCAGCGTCAACATAACGCGGAAGCTTGTCACGCACAACCGTACAGAGTGCTGCTATTATTGCCTCCGGCGTATCTCTGTGTATAAAAAGAAAATCCCTGCTGTATTTGTTGAGCGCAACATCCTCACCGCGGTTAATGGCATGCGCATTAGTTATAATCTCACTCTCAT